>Ga0315285_10000066_pt1 | contig 100266 bp, 95 predicted proteins | sample YL17G09_36_MG_FD_203698 | JGI IMG/M metagenome (GOLD analysis project Ga0315285, IMG submission 203698) | Sediment microbial communities from Yellowstone Lake, YNP, Wyoming, USA - YL17G09_36 | ecosystem: Environmental > Aquatic > Freshwater > Lake > Sediment | place: USA: Wyoming | collected... | reverse complement strand
CTGTGGCTGGGAATATTAAGGTTTCCTCAAGAGAGTGGAGCCGTGAGAAACACTGGCTTCAGTAGTCGAATCATTCCACGAGTTTGATAAGGGTCGCAGTCTTCAGAACCCCGGGAAAAGCGCGGAGCTCATCTACCCGTTTGTTGAGCTCGTCCAAGGAATCCGCCCTCAGACGGACCGCGACATCGTAGTCCCCGCTGCACTCGAAGACGCTTTCCGACATTTCCCTGGCTTTTTCCTTGACCGCAGCAGTCCTTCCCACATTTGTATCGATCAGTACGATGCCCTCGAAACCTACTGGCGAAGTCTCGATTGTGAACTTCTTTATGATGCCCTCCCTCAGAAGTTTCTCGATCCTTGCCCTGACCGCGCGCTCAGTCAGACTCACCTGCCTCGCGATCTCAGTGTTCTTCGTCCGGGAGTTCTCCCTGAGGAGATTCAGGATCTTGGCATCAGTCTCGTCCATGGTCGAGGGTATAGGCTGTTCCTGTTTTCGTACCTTTCGATGGAAAGGGTGAGTCCCCTCATGTCGCGCCGAGAAGCAAAGCGAGTTCATAGTAGCTCTGGTTATGCATCTCGACAACGAGACGGATTGCGAACCCCACTATTACGATCACGAACAACATGACCCCTATTACAAAGGCTGCTCCCGTCAGCTTCTTTGCGAGTCTCCGCATCATGCCCATCGATTCCAGAACGATGAACATTATAGACATCACGAATGCCGCCATAGCCAGCGAGGACATCAGTACGAAGGCATCGGTCGCCAAATCCTCTGTGTACCCCCCCCAAAGTGTCATATTGAATTCAAGCAAAACCGTACTCCCAATTGCGAGGAGAACTGATCCCCAGAACGCGAATCGGGGGTATGCCTTGTTCTCAAGGACCTCGTGGGTCGGCTGATCACCTAGCCTCGCCCCACATTGAGCGCAGAACTTCGCGTCGTCAGACAAGCTCGCACCGCATATTCTACAGTTCATATCCACTCCCTCAAGCATGGATTGTGCTCAGCGCGTATTAACTCTTGCAAGGTAAGGGACTAAACTAACTGCGAACAGCGATCTCCTGGAAACAATAAGGCTGGCTCATGTGTGCTCAGTAGCGCGGGACTGCTCCGGGAGGAGCCTCGACGAATTGACCGGTCTTCAGGCAGTGGAAACCATGACTATACCCACGATCACCAATGCAACAAACGCCCACTCTACCCAAGACAACCTCTCCTTCAGGAACGAGTACGCAAGCAGCACGACGACGAGGGGACTGGACGCAACCAGGGGGAATACTACAGACGCTGGACCAAGCGATATCGCATTGATTTCTGCAAAGAACGCGATATTTGCCACCATTGTGGCTGTGATTGCAATAATCAAGGGAACAGACCACCTTGGTATTGACTCCCTGATTCCAAGCCCCTTGAGTTTGTAGTATCCGACAGCCGTCGGCGGAATTATCAGCCCGTATATCCCGAGGAACAGCAGCGGGTGGATCCGGTCGAGCGTCATCTTTGTGAAAATCGCCCACATTCCCCAGAGCAGAAGCGAGACGATACAGATGAACAGAAAACCTCTCGTCGCAGGTTTCTTCTTATCTGCTTCACCGTGAACATACGAAAGAGCGATGATGGAGCATGTGATTAGCAGTGCTCCACCCAGCTGGGTTAGGGTGGGCGACTCCTGAAAGAAGAGAATCGCTACGACTATCACCATCACAGGGTATGCGGCGGTAACGCTGCCAACGATCGATATCGGCCCCCTCTCCGCGGCCTCGACATATGCGTAGTATCCGAGCTGCCCGAATGTGGCCGCGACTAGACCAAGCACGAACGCGGTCAGCTGCAGGGACCAGATCAACCCAGTCACGAGGAATGGAGCCAGGCACACGAAGTAGATCGGCAGCATGACTATCGAAAGGAATATCATGTTGGGGGCGGTGAGACTGTTGAGCGCAAACTTCTGAGCCACCTGCGAACTGCCGTAGAGACCTATCGCCAGAAGGGCAAGAGCCAACCACAATGTTATCATATGTCGCTCTCTTGTTCATCCAAATGAGGTCTGCGGGTCATAATGCTTTTTCGAAAGATCCGGAAGAAGAAACAGAGTGGGCCCAACCGGGCCTGAATACGTCGTTAGCCAGGTCTCGACTTCCTGATTTCAATTCTTGAGCGATGTTGCGAGGCCAGTTCTCAAAACCCTTTGATTTCTTTTTCCAACCCGGATTATGGCCTGGAATTTGCCGGTAATTGAAACTGCCAGATATAATTACCGGTAAGAAATTAGTCTCGGCGCAGCGCCCTCGATCGGATGTCAGAGGCTCCTACTGATTGAGGCAGAACCCAGGACGACCGGCTCGGTCAAGTTCTTGTCTTGCTCGGCCCACCTACTTGGCGCTTGCTCGGATTTATCTGATCCATGACCAGAATGGTCCTATCCGAGGTCAACTTCAAATAGACCCCGATTTGCCAGAAAGAACCATATGATAGCTGTGACGATAACGAGCAGGCAGTGTGCAATGAGCGACGACAAAGGGTATTTCGTGCTCTGCGATCCAAAGGATGCTGAGAAGGGCGGGATATTTGGAAGGCCAGGGGAGTTCTACAGGTACGGAAAAGCCTGGTGGGACAACAGCATGGATTGGGACTATCACATTGAAAGCGTTGAGGAGTCGAGAAGGATTCGAAAGTGCCATCGTGGCAACCTCAAGATCGTGGTTGGCTCTCCCGCCGCGATCGCTGACTTCGTCTGGACATGGTTCAGCGAATGCCTCATAACTCAGCACGTTGCTGAGAAATTCAAAGAGAATGGTTTCACTGGATATCATCTCGATTTGGTCGAACACGTCAAATGCAGACGGAAGTCAAAGAGAACCTCCAAGGTTCCCAGCCTATACGAGATTAGTGTCTACGGAGACGGAGGAGCACCACACCCGGCCTCCGGGTCTATACCGATTACGGACGCGGACGAATATGGCGAAAGAAGGTTCTCCGCATACAAGAACGGTCTGCTCGTCAATGATAGAACCTGGGACGGCAGCGATTTCTTCACTCTCGAGAGTTTCCGTTACCACACCATCATTACCGAGAGGGTGAAGGATTTGATCGTCCGAGAGCGATTCAAGAACTGTGGTCTCATTCCGGTGGAGAATCTAGTCTGGCCATCGTTCATTAGAACTCCAGAGGAGGAATTGCTCAGAAAGCGGCTTGACGAAAAGCTCAAAGCTGCGGGATTGGAGACAGAGGCTGAACGAGCAGCCCGTAGGTTGAAGCAGTTGCTTGGACCGGCTCAGACTATTGTCAATCCGAAGCCACCAGTCATGTCAAAAGAGGAGCGAAAGGAACTGATTAAGCAAATCAAGCGGAATCTCAGAGAGCAGGAATCTGGAGACGACAGCTGGCTCTATTCGTCAAGAACCGATGACAATGAATAAGCAGCATCCTCAATATGAATCCCATGGCCTCAACGATGAAGTTCTCTTTTCTTTCAAAGTCACCAGCCAAACTGAGAAACGAACTTCCCTCAAGTAAACTCAATCTTCAATGATGACCGGCTCGAACCCGACCCTTTTGATATCGTGCTTCTCGAACAGATCATAGACTTTGTGACTTACAATCACCCAGGGACCAGCATCGTACAGACCTAGCCACTCGCTGGTGAGATTGAAATCTTTTGCGCCCTTCACGGACTCCCTTTTGTATATTATGGGAACACCCACTCCGTACACCTGGTCAAGCGCCAGATTCCGACCGAACTTGCCGCATGAACATCGTTTTGGACCGGCTACGGGGAGTTTCTGATCCACGATCTCTGTGCTCGGAGACATTGGAGGCAGCTGACTCAGAACATGTAGCTGGTAGAAGCCTTCGATTGGTGTGTTCTTGCGGTATTCAATTAGAGGCCAGAACTCTGCACCTCTGAGCCCTGCCTGGTCAATTAGCTTTCTGAGTCGTTCTGTAATCAAGAACTCGTAGGTCCAGTTCAGTGCCAGGATGTCATTCCGGCCAAACTTGGGCGTGCCTTTCACGAAATAGGGCCTGTTCTGCACAGCACCGAATCCACACAATGGGCACGCCGTGCCTATATCATATGATGCTCTCTGCCAATCTTCCATGTTTACGTCCGGCTGTGGGTATCCCCAGTATCCGGCCGGAGCCATGTTAAACAATTCTGCTCTGGCCAGCTCTTTCTTTTCGAAGTACTTTTCTTTGACTTCGAAAGGTTCTATTCCCCTCCTCAAGAGCCCATTTTTCAACTGATTATATTTTGGATCGTCGATGAAAAGCGTCACAGTCTCCTTGGAACGTTCGTCTGTCTCGAGTCCGAGGGAGTCCAGTATTCTGCGGACAATCTCTTTGTTTTCTAATCCGAAGACCATTCTTGCCTTTATTCTCATCTTGACCTCTAGGGCAGATACCGTTCGATGGCTTTGAACCATTCCGAGCCTTCTCCATAGACTTCGGCATAAGCGTTTCTGAGGGTTGACGAAACAGCAGGATTTCTGTAGTTTGACCCGTATGGAACATAGTCTCTCAACATCTTCGTGATCATTGTGTGATCGGAGTGCACAACAAAGACCGCTGGAACATCGTTCTTGCTCTTGAATCCAAGGTATTTAGCCACTCTCCATTCGAGAAGCTTGTGTCTCTCCATATTCATCGGAGTCGATTTCTTCAAGAGATTCCCATATTTCTCAATCGACCCATGTCCAATGTGGCTGACTCTATACTCCATTCGAATAGAGCTCGCGACTTCGCCAAAACCTTCCGCTTTCCTTCCCGCCCTCGCGATGTCAGGGATTTCATCCGCGTACTTCAATGCTGTCTTGCCCAGCCTCAAGTATGACGAGCTGACGACTGAGCGCTACTACTGCCGCGCAAGGGCTGACCTTGCCTTCGCTCGTGTCAATGACGCATTCAACTCCGTCTTTGCGCACGAGCCAGCTATCGCTGAGAAAAACGATTGAATTGAAATCCGAGAATAATTGTCTAGCTTTGACGTGGAGTGGGCCCAACCGGATTCGGACCGGTGACCTCCCGGTTATCAGCCGGGTGCTCCAACCAAGCTAAGCTATGGGCCCATTGTGGCTTTGCGCAATATACTGATTGGGGTTAAATACTTTCGTTGGGGGAAGAAACTGGTGCCCCGACATCAATCCTTGAAAGAGAATTCCTTGTACGTGCCCTCGCAAGGGTGCCCCTTGCAGACATGAGCGACCTTGTCAGTCAGGTCGAATATGACCGAGAAAACGGTCTCGGAAATGTCCATCTTGTCGGCCTTTGGATTCCTATGATTGCATATCGATTCGTGCCTATTGACGTGGTCCTTAAGAATCGAAGCGATTGATTCGATGGTCACGGAACCCAATTGCCCCTCCGCGAGCTTCAGCGCGCGGAAGTACCTGACATAGGAGTTCGACAGCGAAGTAGGATCGCTCTCGAATTTCACCATCTTCTCTGCGAGGTAGTGGTTCGTGTGGACCAGATACCCATCCAGAGCATACAGTATCGCGAAATCCGAGGCGGATCCCTCGAGCGAGTAGATCTCCCCGTGGCTGTCGGAGCAGATGTTGTTGTAGCTCGATGCGCGGTCTTCGGGCATCGCGAATGAAATCATCTCCCCGATCCTCTTGGCTTCCAGAGCCTTCCTGACCGGGAAGACCTTGGGTATTCCGACCCTTGTGTCATTCGGGCTAAGCGCATTTCCCGTCAGGCTCAGGCCAACGCGATTCATCCCGGACGAGGGAAGCAGACCAGCGTATGAGGTCGTGACGAACTCCGGTTTGCCTCGCGGTTTCGCGTGTAGAAGCACGACTGTCTCGACCTGATTCGATGTCCAGTCCTCGTTATGGGCTATGAGAACATGGCCGTCTTCCGTGACATCTCCGTTGAACGCGACATCCGTGCATCCTCTGAACCCAATGGGGGACAAGAGTTCGTGGCAGCAGAGCGTGAACACATCCTCGAAGGGCAGCCTTGCACCATCGGCATAGCCTTTGATCTCGTCGACGAAATCAGGGTAGAAGTCTTCTGCGAAAGGCAAGTGCAACTTCGCCCGGTCGACCGCCTTCTGCCAGCTTGCGCCCATCCAGTAGACGATGTACTCAGAGATCGCCTTCTTGTAGGCATGCCCCTTCGCAGCACATTTTCTCCCCGCGACTTTCCCCATGTCATAGGGCTTTCCAGAAACCTCGACGACTGGCAGCCCGCCCTTCTTCGCCATGACAATCGGTCATTCCGGAGAGCGTTCTGGTCTAAATAAGGTAGTGTGCTTCATCTGGCGCCCGACGGGACTGCCTGCAGCATCCTCAGGGCCGGTTTGGACAGCTTCTTCCTGGAGTCAACTGCCAGTCCCGCAGCGGTTATCGTCAATGGCCTGGGAAGGGTGTCATGGGCCGAACCTCTGAACTTCTCGACAGTGACACACCTCTCGATCTTGTTGGAGAGCATCAGCTTGTGCAGCCGGATCTCTCCTCTGCAGATGAAGCTCTCGATTTCCAGCTCAGTGGGGTCGGGAACGTCCGTGACGATCAGGCTTGTCACGTTCGATTCCGACAGAAATCGCAGCAGCGACAACACTGTGTTGTCAATGTCCCCTTGCGTCTCCGAGAGCCTCTTCAAGGAAGTCATCGAATCGATCACGACCCTCGAATACCTCGTCTCTAGGAGCTCCTGCCTTAGCATCAGCTGGAGGGATGGCGCTGACAGGTCCGGAGATACCAGTTTCATGGCCTCAGCCTTCGCATCCGGCCTTGCATCCATCAAGGAGCCCACCGCCCTCTGCGCCGCTACCTCCACGATTGACACCTTCTTGCTGTACGCTTTGGCGCTTGGGTGGACGTCCAGTATCCGTATCTTCCCGACGTCCCAGCCGAGGGACCGGACATTCTCTCTGACCTCAGAGGGAGGCTCATCGATGGACACGAACAATGCCCTCTCACCCTGCCTGACGCCCTGCTGAAGGAATTGGATCCCGAGGGTCGTCTTGCCGGAGCCTGCGGTGCCAGAGACGACATAGGGCCTGCCTGGTATGAGCCCGCCCTTGAGCATGTCATCAAGGCCTGGTATGCCCGTTGCTAGCCTCAGAATATTACGGCTCATATCGAATGACCCCCGTTCTGGGCGGCCGGTTCCGGCTTCGGCGCTTCCGGGGCCGGAGCCTTCGTAACACCTTTCTCGTGTTTCTCAGCGGGTGCCGGTTCGTTGTGAGCTTCGGAGGGTACCGGCTTGGGATGCTCGTCCGGCTTGCCCTTCGCCGGCTCGGGCTTTGCCCCTTCCGCCTTAACCTCTTCCTTCGCGTCGGCAGTCGCAGCTGGCGCAACACACTCTTTCGTCTCCTTGCCCTCGTCCTTCGGCTTTGGCTGCTCGGATGTCTTGACAACGACACCCTCATCGGTTATCCTGAGAAGTCTCATCCTCTGCTCGTGAGAAGAGCCCCGGTACTTCTCTATGGTTACCCCCCTCTGAAGGCCTTTGCCGTCGAACCATTTGTGGAGCCTGATCTCTCCCCTCGCTTGATGAGCCTCTGCCTCCTCCTTTGCTACCTCTGGCAGGTCGACGGTCAAGATCGATGTGATGCCAAGGTCTGACATGAGCCTGAAGAACGACTGCACTGTGGCGTACTCCTCGCTGGTCCTGATGAAGAAGTGTTTGAGGGACGTGATGGAGTCCACGACGATCCTCGTGTACTTCCTGACCTTCATCTCCTGCTTGAGAAGCTCCTGAACGGTGTTGACCGTCATGTCGGTGGGACCCTTTTCTGACGTCCTGCGGATCGCATCCCCGATCTCTCCGAAATAACTGACGCGCCGCTCGGTCGAAACGTCCCTGACGGGTGTCTTGTCGTAGGATAGGACATCCGGGGTCGCGTCGAACACCCTGATCTTGTTGATATCCCAGCCAAGTGACTTGAAGTCCGCCTTGAGCTCGTTCGGGGGCTCGTCCAGGGAAACGAAGAGAACGTCTTCGCCCCTCAAAGCACCCTCCAGCAGGAATCTCATGGCAACCATAGTCTTGCCTGTACCTGGAGTGCCTGAAATCAAATACGGTCTCCCTGGAATCAGGCCGCCATCTAACATCTCGTCGAGTCCCGGGATGCCGATCTTGACTTTCTCCCTTATCATTTTCAGCCCCTGGCTGATTGAGAACTACTGGCTGCGGCTATGACTATCGATTTGTTCACGGAGTGCATATACTTTTCTCTGTGTTTACAGAAGTTGATAATGGTCAATTAGCAAGGCAGATAACCAGCCACGGAGGTACGGTGCGCAAGACCCGGTCAGAAATGACCGGTTCTGTATTAAATGTTGTACTTAGAATAGTGAGATATGATGGGACGGGAAAGCAAGCGAAGAGGGATCGGTCAGGTTCTCAGGACCTCCATATTCATGTCGAGGGATTTCTCAATCCTGATCTTCGCTGAGATCGTGGTCGGGCTTGGGTTCGGGCTTCTAGCACCCATCGTTCCCAAGTTCATCGAGATACTCAACATAGGAGAGGCAGAGATGGGCATTCTCTACGCCCTGTTCGCGGTCTCGTTCGTTCTCGCGATGCCACCATCCGGCTACCTAGCCGACAAGATTGGCCGGAAGAAGATGCTGATCGGAGGCGTGCTGCTCTTCGGGTTCACAACCCTAGCCCTCGCGTTCATCGACGCATCCTGGCAGTTCGCGGTCCTGAGAATCCTCGAAGGGGTGGGGGCAGCCATGGCGGCTCCGGCTGGGTTCGCATTGACGATCGACTTGGTGCCTGCAGAGAAGAGAGCGACTGCATTGGCTGCCGTGGGCACTGCGGAAACCATCGGCATTTTCGCCGGGCCAGCGATCGGAGGGTTCGTAGCTGGACAGATCAACTTCTACTACCCGATGTACGTGGGCGCGGCGCTGTCATTTGTCTGCGCATATATCCTGTCTCTCATCCACGAACCGCCAATCGGCGAGATGGCAGAGAAGTCCTCGCTCCTGACTATGTTCGGTGCGTGGAAAAGGAACATGGAGCAGAATAGAAAGCTGATTGCCCTCACAACCCGCGGTCTGGTCATGGGCGTGGTGCAAGGCCTGTGGAACCTGGGGCTGATTTGGTTCTGGTACTACAAGGTCGGGATGGACCTGACGGAGGTCGGGGTAGCGATATCCATAGGCACGGTTGTCATGGCGCTCGGCACGATCCCCTTTGGAGCGCTCTCGGACAAGCACGGGCGCATCCCGTTCATACTCGTGGGCGGGTCATTGATGGCCTCAGGCCTGGCCCTGATGGCCCTGGTCACAAGCGTATGGCAGGTCTTCCTTCTCGTAGCGATCCAAGAATTCGGGGCGGCGATGTCGAACCCATCTGTCGGTGCTCTGTTGGCTGATGTGATGCTGAAAGAGGAGCGTGGGAGGGTGATGGGCGCGTATCAGACGGTTGTTGGAATCGGGAACATCATCGGATATACAGTCCTTGGCGTCGTCTACCAGGACGTCAGCCCAGAAGCTCCGATATACCTTTGCGCCATTGCCCTTGCTTTTGCCACAGCGATCGTCGCTGTGTTCGTCAGAGAGCGCACGCAGGTTCCGACGGAGTCATCGGAGTCCAGCACGCCCCCGGGTTGAAAGCTCAACCTTATTATATCTGCGAAGGTTTTCCAGCATCTGAGCCCAAGTATATGCCAGTAATCAACTTCAGCTATTCCGATCTCTGCGGCCTCATTGGCAGAGAGGTCTCAAAGGATGTCCTCAGAGAACGCTTGCCAATGATCGGCGCGGACATGAAATCCGTTCAGGACGATTCCGACGAGCTCAGCTTCGAGTTCTTCCCTGACAGGCCAGACCTTTACTCCGTAGAGGGCATTGCCAGGGCATTGAGGGCGTTCCTGGGATACGAGCCCGGGCTGCGATCATATGCTGTAGGCGAGTCAGAAGTAGAGGTCAGAGTCGATCCATCCGTGAAGGATGTAAGGCCTTACATCTGGTCCGCGATTGTCGAGGGCAACGAGATCGATGATGCTCTGATCCGATCGATGATGGACCTCCAGGAGAAACTGCATATCACAATCGGCAGAAACCGCAGGAAGGTCGCGATTGGCATACATGACTTCCGAGCGGTCACGCCTCCTTTCATCTACAAGGCAGTGCTTCCGGATGAGATCTCCTTCATCCCTCTCCAGGGAACCGAGCGGATGACGCCAGCAGAGATCCTGCTACGGCACGAGAAAGGGATGGCGTACGCCTTCGTGCTCGAGGGAAAGGAACGCTATCCGATGATCGTGGACAGCGAGGGTGAGGTGCTCTCATTTCCTCCGATAATCAACGGGATAGCGACGGCCGTGACGGAGGAGACGAGAGACATATTCGTCGACTGTACTGGCACTGATATCAACGCTGTCACGAGCGCAATCAACATTCTCACATCGGCCCTTGCCGAGCGCGGCGGCAAGATAAAGACTGTGGGCATACAAACCGAGAGCGGGGTCCATCGCGCGCCCGACCTCGCCCCAAGGCTGTCACCTCTCAATGTCGGATATGTCAACCAGTGGATAGGAACGGCTCTGAAGCCTGATGAGATTGTGGACTGCCTGAAACGGATGGGCTACGGGGCGAGATCGGATGACCCCAACTCCATATCCGTGGAGATACCTCCGTACAGGGCCGACATACTGCACCCAGTGGACCTGGCTGAGGATGTCGCAATCGGATATGGATTCGAGAATTTCGGCGGCAAGCTGCCGAGGCATGCGACCTTCGGGGTCGAGGACAGCCTCATATCGTATGCGGAAAAGGTCCGGCCGGTTCTCATTGGGCTGGGATACTTCGAGGTTGCCACACTGTCGCTTTCGAACCCGCGCGAGCAATATGCGTTGATGAACCTCCCAAAGGATGAGGGTGCCATTAGGGTGAAGAACCCCGTGAGTGCCGATCACTGCCTGCTGAGGACATCGCTCCTACCCAGCCTCCTCGCGATCCTTCGCAAGAACAAACACCGCGAATTGCCTCAGAGAATCTTCGAGACGGGAGATGTTGTTATCGACGGCGTCAACAGGACCTACTTGTCTGGGGTTTCCATACACGCCAAGGCGAGCTTCACCGAGGGAAAGTCACTGATCCAGTCCATTTGCTCGGCCCTCGGCATGGATGCTACCGTCGTGGCAGATTCGAGTCCGAGCTTCATCGCGGGGAGAGCTGCTGGAGTCGTTGCAGGATCGAACCAATTGGGGGTCTTCGGCGAGCTCGCACCATCTGCCGTTGAATCCTTCGAACTCGGTTACCCCATAGTCGCTTTTGAGCTCGACCTCGAGGCGCTCCATCGGCTGAGGTCAGGGCGATAGGGCTCCGGCAATTCCCAGAGGGTTCCGAAACTGTCATATTGCAGCGTGTGTTCTTACAGTCGCACAGGAAAGCGCGTAACGCACTGCTGAGGTAGCTAAGCCCGGTTCACGGCGCCAGCCTTGAGAGTTGGTGGTACTCCGTACCTCGGGAGTTCAAATCTCCCCCTCAGCGCCTATGCATCTAGATGTCGCAAGGTATCAAATATCCCCCTGGAGGATAACTTGTCAGAGACCGCATTGATGGCGGTCAGTCCAAAAGAACCGTGGAGCATTGAATGACAATGAAGGTTCTTGTAGTCGACAACGAGCCTGAAGCGCTCGGATTCTCGAAAACGGTGCTCGGAGAAGAGCAGGGCTTCGAAATCGAGACCTCATCATCCACGGCGGACGCCTTGGAGAAGCTTGCCCTAAGCAAATTCGACGCTGTTGTCACCGAATGGAGGACCCCGACCATCGATGGCCTGGCAATCCTCAATGGGCTGAGATCTAGAATGACGCCTGTCGTTTCTGTCGTGCTCACGTCCCGGAGCAGCGAAGATTCGGCGATCTGCGCTCTAAACAACGGCGCGAACCTGTACCTTCGAAAAGGCGCGGACATTAGGGCCCAGTACATCCAGATAGCAGAGGCAATCAGGGACAAAACCAGGTCGAGAGAGGACGCGAATCAACGCCTGATCGACGACGCTCAGAGAGCCGGCGAGGAAACCTACAGGACATTCTTCGAGACGACGGGCACCGCGACCGTGATCATCAACGAGGACTCGACCATCTACCTTGCGAACCAAGAGTTCGAGAAGATGTCAGGGTACCGGAAGGACGAGGTGGAGGGCAAAATGAAATGGACCGACCTGATATCTCCTGAAGACCTCGACAGAGTGTATGGATACCACGTCGCGCGCATGACAGACCCCGCAGCCGCTCCCAGAACCTACGAGTTCAGGGCGCGAGATAGAGAGGGAAACCCAAAGTTCGCCCTAGCGACGGTGGCTGTCATTCCAGGTGGCAAGAGGACCCTGGTATCAATCGTTGATCTTACTGAGAGAAGACGCTACGAGGAAGCCCTGCAGCTTGTCAACGAGAAGCTGAACATCCTCGGCTCGATAACCAGACACGACATCCTGAACGAGCTGTCAGTCCTGTATGCCTATCTCCAGATGTCCCAGGAATCGGTCGAGAACCCTACAATCGAGGGATTCCTCGCAAAAGCGAGGATCGCCGCGGAGACCATCCGGAAGCATCTCGAGTTCGCGAGGGACTACCAGTCGATGGGAACTCGAAGGCCTGAGTGGATCCCTCTCCAGCAAGCTTACTCCAGCGCCTCGTCCCCGTTCGAGACCAAGGATGTTGCGCTGAGCGCCCAACTTCATGGTGTCGAGGTCTTCGCAGACCCGATGCTCGAGAAGGTTTTCTACAACCTGATCGACAACGCGATCAGACACGGTGAGAAGGTCACCCGGATAAGATTCAGATATGACGAGCGGCCTGATGGGATGGCGATCACCTGCGAAGATGACGGTATCGGCGTTACCGCGGAGGAGAAGAGCCTGATCTTCGAAAGGGGACATGGGAAGCACACGGGTTACGGGCTGTACCTGTCCCGCGAGATACTCGGAATAACTGGCTTGACGATCAGAGAGGTCGGGCAAAACGGAACCGGGGCGATCTTCGAGATAAACGTCCCGAGGGGAAAGTTCAGGTTCTCACCAAAGGACATGAAACGGCCGCTTGCGAAGAAGAAGGCGCAGAGAACGGCCGCGTCAAAGACTGGAAGCACCGAATCGCCATCATAGGGGGCGTTCAGGAGGCTTGACTGACCTGGCGCCGGGACGGTACAGCAGATAGACACCAGAGAACGCAATGAGTCCTCCCAGGACTGCCAACCCCAGGTTCTGCGGGAGTATCAGACTTGCTTTTGGGAGAAGGAACAGGATGAGGAGTTGTGCCCCGACCGTCATGACTCCGTTCAGGGCGAACAGGACTGACGTCAGCGACGCCCCGATCTTGGGCAGTCCTGCGTTATAGGCAAGGAGGCTCACTGACGGGAAGACTCCGAGGCCTAGCAGTACCAAGGCGCCGTTCACGTCTGGCATCTTGATGACGCCGATTGCGGTCCCGAGGAGGACCAAGATGAGCCCTGAGACGAACAGCTCGACACCTGACAGGGGTGTCAGGTCATGCGATCGCAGCAACTTCGTGGTCATTATGATCGAGATCGCCAGCATCAGTGAACTGACGATGGCCTCGATCTCCCCGATCCCGAGGGTTAGCTGGAGAGTCTCAGTATTCGCAAGTACAAGGAACACTCCTCCGAGCACCAGGAAACTCCCCAGGATCTCCCACCTGTTCAGACGCTCGCTCAAGAACACGGCTGACAGGAGGACGACAAAGAGAACCTCTGTCGAGCCTCCGCCAAGGATCGCTTCCTTACTCGCGCCAATCCTTCCTACCGCGTCAAACCACATGAACACGCCGCCGGCCACCATCGCGCATAGCGCCATCATGTACAGCCAGCCTCTTTGGCCAAGACCTCTTGCGAAGTCCGAAGTGCCTCGCGGATAGGCCAACATGAGGATAGTCCCGCCAATCATCTGGGGGACCGACGCGACAATCAACGAGGTCAGGTGAGCCGTGTTGATCGCGCCTTCCACCGCGACAGCCTCGAACGCGACTATGAGCGCCGATGTCATGACGACGATGATGTATTTCGAGCGGGTGTCCAATCACTCCCTCTTTCTCATGAACGCGCGGTGTTATCGTAAGCCTTTCGGAATGTCAGACAAGGTACTTGACGCTTGGCCGTTTGCGGGCTAAAAAGCGACATTTCGAAAACGTTTATTTGCGCGCACGCGCATGCTGTAGTGCTCGTATGAGCACGGGATGGGATCATATGTGCAGGTACAGCTATGTCAGCGGAGCTTGCGCTAACAAGCATGTTGACAGCATCGAATGCATAGGCGAGGACAAGTGCGAATTCTCCGGCATGAATATACTGATGAGACAGAGACAAAGCAAGTCAGTCGAGGACTGCGGCCTCGAGAAATGGATTGGGTTGTACTGTGAGAAGTACAAGAGGTTCTTCTGTCCCGGGAGGGAGCATTGCGTAACGCCAGAATCGTACATGAAGCGTTTCGCGGCGCATCAAGAACAAGCCCTTCGAGGTCCCAGGAGAGAATGAGACGATGCACTGCAAGTACCTTGCCAAGGATGGAATGTGCACCGGCAAGTACCCTGGATATGCCTGCATAAAGAAGCATTGCGTGTCCTACAAGGAGGCTCAGAATTGCCAGTTCAGGGAGGCAATGGGCGACTATTGCAGGAAGTATAGCAGGTTCGGATGCGTCGGCAGGGATAGCTGTCAGACGCTTTCGGACTACCTTCTAGCAGTAGCTGAAGAGGAACTGGCCTGAGTTCACTCTTCGTAAAGCTCTTTCCTGATTCTCGGGACCAGAGCCATGACGACTGCTATCTCGGTAAGCGAGGTCCTGTCAATGATTCCATCCGTTAAATAGCCAATCGAACCTGCCTTCTGTCCTATCTTCTCAATCCCCGTTATCGCGCTCATCGTGTCGCCGACGGTCTTTCCCTCCATGACTGCCTTGACCACGACTGGCGGGTACTCAAACCCTGGCCCGTGACCTACTGTGAGCCTGCCAGAGGAATCGACAATTGCGCAGTATTGAACATCTAGGTACTTCTTCAGGAGCTTGTTGAACGTGAGCCCGGCCTCGATCCCGACGCCATAATCCGCATGGGCCGCCTCGAGTGCGATTCGGCTCCTCTTCACCGCACCCTCAACGACCTTCTCCTCCATTGGCTGCTTCTCCATTCCCCTTTCCGGCTCGATGCTCACGACTTCTACCAAGCCAAATGCCATCGTGAAGACATTTCTCACCGCATCGATCTTCACCTTGTTCGAGGAACCCACCGCAACTTTGATCGGCCTGAGCAGATGCCCGTCCTTGTCGATCTCGCCCTTGATGATTCTGCTCGCACTGATCATGCCGGAGTCGTCAGCTCGGACGTCCTTGATGCAGAACACCTTCAGAGCCTTAAGCCCGTTCCGACGTCGGATCTCGTTAATCTCGTCAGCGTTTTCCCTGGCCTCTGGCGACACGACCAAGGCGTCCATTGTTTCCGAGGTAGCCGCTGTGCCATGCATGTCGTCTATCATTACGATATTGAACGGTTTCCCGTACCTCTCCAAGAACTTCTGCAAGCCTGCTTTTCTCTGAGAGTATGGTGCGACCGGCACCTTCCTCACCCTTCTGGCGAAATCGTCCGACGTAAGTCCGATTTCCACTGTGTCTCCCACGGTGAATGCGGTTTCGAAGAGCAGCTCGTGCCCTTTGTGAACTAAATTGAAGGTGCCCCCAATGCCGACTTTCAAGCTGCCTACCTCAGAAATGTGAGTGTGATTGCGATGATCATGATTACAACCATCAGGACGTAGAAGTAGGTCAACTGGTTCTTCTTCGTCTTCATCTGTTTCTTCCACTCTGTTTCGCACTTCTCGTCGCAATACTCGTCTTTGTATGGGATCGCCCTGTCGCAGTTCTTGCAATGCCTGTGCTGGCCAACCTTCTCTACCAAGGGTTCACCCGCCCGATTAGGAGTGTGCTCCGATTTATCGTTTGCTTCTCAAGGTCTGGAAGCTTCATTTCTCCACCCTGACCCCCTCGCAACCGACCTTCACGACGATCGGTTCACCGCCGGCATTCATTATCGCATCAGCCACGTCTTTCGGGCTGTCCGTGAGCGCTATCATGCTGCCCCCTCCGCCTGCTCCCGTCAGCTTAGCTCCATATGCCTTTCCTCTAGCTGCAATCACGAGCCGATCGAGAGCGTCGTGGCCTACGCCCAGGCCGTTAAGAAGCTCATGGTTCTCGTTCATCAGCGCCCCAAGGGTTCGCTTGTCCTCTTTGACAAGGGCCTCCGCGCCCTCGATGACGACCTCCCCGATCCTGTCTATGGCGGATCTGGCTTCCTGGCTTGATTCCACGAGCTTCTTGACCTTAGTGACTAGGGGCCCAGTCGCCGCATGTATCCCAGTGTAGCCGACCACAAACGTCAGTCCTAGGACGTCGCAGTGGTGCACGTTCCAGTGCCTCTCGCCCTTCTCGATCCTCCAGAGGAACCGATCCTTTTTCTCGGGGCTGACCAGAATACCATTCCCGTGGGTCGATACTGAGGTGTCAGTTGGGCTCGCGCTGCCCTGAACTGTGCTCTCGACCTCGAAGGCCTTCCTGGCAACGGATTCAGGGTCCACTCTGCCCTTCTGAGCCATCAGAGCGGCAACACATGAAACGCTAACAGCAGCGGAGGATCCGAGCCCTGAGCCGGACGGAATGACGGAGTAAGTCTCGATATCGATGGGCGGGCCTCCCCAGGCCTCATCGAGAGCTGCGGATATGTACGCATGATGTCGCTTCTTCATGGCATGGCCGTTTACGGTGAACTCGTTGCTCGGAATCACTGAGGATGTGATACGCAGGTCGATCGCAAGGGCCAGTGCCGGCCCTCCGAACACGACCGCGTGCTCACCAAAGAGAATGATCTTCCCAGGGGCTGAGCACCTGCTCATGAACCACCTTCAGTCTCCACTTCGGATATAGCGTTTTTCATCAAATCGGGCACCTAGACTCGAAGGCAATTGCCGATGGTCACGGTTAGAACTGTGAAAGGATTAAAGACTGATTATGGTCTTGACCGTAAAGTCACACAGTTGGGATGGTCATGGGACGGACTTCCAGAATCGAAGGGTTCTACAAGATGGGCATGGCCGAGCGCATCAGAATTGTCAAGGAGTTCGCAGAGCTGACACCCGAAGAGGCAATGGCCTTGACGGGCTTCGGCGGCCTGAACCCAGATATCCCTGACAAGATGATAGAGAACGCAGTGGGATCGTTCCCAGTACCCTTGGGCATCGCCGTGAACTTCACGATCAACGGCAAGGACTACCTGATACCCATGGCAATCGAGGAGCCCTCGGTCGTTGCCGCAGCATCCAATTCCGCCAAGATGGCCAGGGAGAAAGGCGGCTTCTGGACGAGCAGCACAGCGCCAGTCATGATCGGGCAGATCCAGATCACTGGCGTAAAGGATCCCAACAGGGCCAAGCATGTCCTGCTCGAGAGGAAGCACGAGATATTAGATCTTGCGAACAAGCAGGACCCTGTGCTCGTCAAAGTCGGTGGGGGAGCGAAAGACCTCGGAGTCAGGATAATCCACACGCTCCACGGTCCCAGCGTGATCGTTCATATCCATGTCGATGTTCGGGACGCGATGGGAGCGAATGCGGTCAACACGATGGCTGAAGCGGTGGCACCGATGGTAGAAGAGATGACAGGCGGGAGAGTCTACCTGAGGATTCTATCGAATCTCGCTACTCACAGGCTCGCCCGCGCAAGAGCCATCTGGCCAAAGGAGGCACTCGGCGGAGATGAGGTCGTCAACGGAGTCATTGAGGCGTATGTTTTCGCGGATGCCGATCCCTACAGATGCGCAACCCACAACAAGGGGATCATGAACGGCATAGATGCTGTCATGCTCGCAACAGGAAACGATACGAGAGCGATAGAAGCAGGCGCCCATGCATATGCTGCTATGAGTGGCTCGTACAAGCCCCTTACCACTTTCGAGAAGACTCCTGAGGGGGACCTCGTGGGGACAATCGAGCTGCCTATGGCTGTCGGCCTGATTGGTGGAGCTACGAAGGTCCACCCGACCGCTCGCGCATGCATAAAGTTGCTGGGAGTGAAAACGGCGCAGGAGCTCGGGGAGGTCGCTGCAGCAGTGGGTCTCGCTCAGAACTTGGCTGCCCTGAGGGCTCTAGCCACTGTTGGCATCCAGAAGGGGCACATGTCCCTGCATGCGAGGAACATCGCTGCGAGCGCAGGCTGTCCTCCTGAGCTCATCGACGAAGTCGTGCGCGTCATGATCGCGGAAAAGAAGATACGGATGGACCGCGCCCAGGAAATAGTTCAGGAACTGACGAGGGAGAAGAGCAAGCAGAGCAAGATGGGATGATTATCGCACGCATGGCAAAAGTATATGCAACCAGCAGAGATAATCTGAGCCGGTGGTGGCGCCGACCGAAGGAGATCTGTTTGGGCTCATTGGCGTGTATGGGTACGTCGCTTTCGTGACGGTGCTCAGCTACCTGTTCAAGGGCAGGATGTCGAACCCAAGGAAGCTGCTGCACATCATGACGGGGGGCATCGTGTTCTTCTGGTGGCTCTTCGACTCCAGGGAGATCATGGCAGGGCTTGCTGCGCTTCCTTTCGTCATTCTTCTGCTATTGGCAACGCCAAGGTCGCCCGTGAGCGTGCTTCGCAACAGCCCTCTGGGGGCTCGGTCCTCCGAAGGCCATCCCTATGGCCTCGTCTGGTACGCGGTCTCTTGGACGATTATCGCGTATTTCCTTTTCAACGACCTGTTCGCTGCGTCCATCGCCATCGCAGCGATGTCCTTCGGGGATGGCATGGGTGAGCTCATTGGAAGAAGGTACGGCAAGATGGAGTACCTACCCCACAGGACGATCGAGGGGAGTCTAGCGGTTTTCTTCGCAACGCTTGTCTCCATCGTAGTGATTGGGGTGTTCTACTTCGACTTGGTAGGTTATGCAGCCACAGCGCCACCGGATATGCTCGTTCCATTCGCTGCTGCGGTCGCCGGATTCGTTGCCTGTCTTGAGGCCATCGCTCCTGGTGAGATAGACAATCTTGTAATCCCCCTCGTTCTCGCTGGATACCTCCACATGCTGGGGGTCTGAGTCTGAAGCGACTGATCGTCGTTGACGGCTTGGACGGCTGCGGGAAAGACACGCATGCTCAGAGGATAAAGGAACTCATGGAGGCCGACGGAGAAATGGTCACGGTCGTGTCCCATCCATCTCGGAGGAGGTTCGGACGGATGTCCAAGCGGTCATTGGAAGGCTCCGGCACATTGGCCAGGATCTTCGCAACTCTCTTCTTCACAGCGGACGTGCTGGCGTCCGTCAGGTGGTACAAGAGACAGAACGAAGGGACGGTCGTGTTCGTAAGATACCTCCTCGGAACCGCCTACCTTCCCAAGAGACTCGCACCGCTTGGATATAGGCTCTTCCGGGGTCTCCTGCCGTTTCCAGATCTTGCCATCTTCATCGACATCGATCCTGATGTGGCCGTGAGGCGAATCGAGAAACGAGATCACAGGAGAGAGATGTTCGAGACAAGAGAGAAGTTGTACGCGGTGAGAGAGGTCGCGAGACGCCTGACTGCGGAGGAATGGGCTGTGGTCGACAACAGCCAGGACGGCGAGGATCCACTTGAGAAGACCGAACAGGTGTTGAGGAGCCATTCACTCCTTTGACTTCCCAGTGAAGACAGTCTTATCGGCGTTGTAGAGCTTGCACTTCTCACAATCTTCCTTGCACGGCTCGATGTGTATGATGATAACGCTTCCGGGCAGCTCCTTCCTGATCTCGTACTCCAGATGGCTCGCGAGGTCGTGCCCCTCCTTGACACTCAGAAGCCTGGGCACAGTCACATGCAGGTCTATCTGCCTCTCGGATCCCGTCCTTCTAGCTCTTAGCCTGTGGAAGTTGACGAAGTCCTTGCTGTGAGCGTTCATGATCTTCTCGATGGCCTTTATCTCGTGGTCCGGGAGACTGATGTCCAGAAGCCCTTCGGTGGACCGCCTGGTTATGTCGTACGCGGCATAGATGATGAACGCGGCGACAACGAGCCCTATGACCGGGTCTATCATCTTCTCCCCCGTGATGTATATGAGCCCAAGCGCAGCAAGGACCCCTAGTGAGGTCCATACATCGGTCTCGTGGTGGTATGCATCTGCCTCCAGAGCAAGGGATTCGGTTTTCTCTGCGACCGCCCAGAGCCGCCTGGCAACATAGTAGTTCAACCCAGCGCTTATGGCCATTACGACCATGCCGGCACCGAGGAACTCGACCTCCTTCTTGTCAACTATCCTTGTGAAAGCCTCATAGATGATCCCTGCGGCAGCAGCAAAGATCAATGTCCCCTCGATCATGCCAGAGAGGTTCTCAAATTTCCCATGGCCATACATGTGCTCATCATCGGCTGGCTCAGAGGATTTCTTGACTGAATACCTCGCAATAGCCGCCGCAACGAGGTCGATTCCCGAGTGCAGGGCCTCAGAAATAACGCCGATGGAGGACATCCCGAGTCCGACGGCCAACTTCAGTGCCACTAAGAACGCATTTGAATACACAGAAAGCCTTGCAGCGGCGAGCTTCTCGTCGACAGGCTCCATTAGCCAGTTCGATACTCTCTCTCCTACTTAGGTTTTTTCGACTTAGAGCACCGTAGACGAGCAGGCTGTGTCCCTGACAAGAGTGTTTGTGCTTGCCAGGAGTCTACCAAACGCCACGCTGGCACCCGCTTGTCCTGCTGCTTGTCCTCCAGACTTCGAAACAATTATGACAACTTATCTCAATAGGTAGGCGGCTAGCAGGAGGAATCCCCATGTCCCCCGGATCGTCTAGTTATCTCAATGAACTCACTTTGTGGAAGCTCAAGATCGTGGCCGAAGAATACGGAATTGATGTCTCCAACCTCAAACACAAACGCGACTTCATCGACAGGATTTCGTCCAAGAATCTGACGGAAGACCAGGTGAGGCTAGCTCTGGAGAAGGCCAGACTCAAGTCGGAAGCGAGCCCAGAGGAAGGACCTCGCGACGAGAAGGCCATCATTACTGAGTTGGAGGAGATCGCCGAAAAGCCAGAAGGTTCTCCCGACCTGCCAAAGAAGGACCAGGTCACCGTGGAGAGGAACATCGACCAGGCGCTTCTGATGAGGCCATCATTCTTCGAAGTCGATTCTGCGAACGAATCTGCTTGGTCGAAGATGATACTGGGGGATTTCAATGAGGCGATGAAGCTCAACCATGAGGCGAGGATCAAGGTCCTTGCGAGCTTCAGCGCATTCCAGGCCTACTCCGCTGCGGTCTCGATAAGGGCTGCCGAGACGCTGCTTTCGAATCTAGCGGACGAGAAGGGACCGCTCGATTCGAACCTCAAGACCGCGTTGGCTGAGGCGAAGCGCGCGTTCATCGGCGGCAACCCCAGATCCCGGGAGGAGACCCTGAACGAACTTGAGGTCCTTGCCGCGGGCGCGTACAAGGCGTTCATGGAGAAAAGCGAGAAGGCGGAAGCGGACCTGTACGCGCTCCTGAGCGACTATGAGGGCTTCGGAACGCGTACCCAAGAATCCCGCAGGCTCATGGAGATCGCGGGTCAGGCTAAGCGCGTCTTCAACATGGCTGAGTATTCGAGGCTCGTCAATCAATCGAGAGAGGAGGCGGAGAAGGCTAAGGAGGCGCGCGCGGGAGAGCTGGGCAGGCAATTGAAGGTCGTGTCCGCGGCCGTCGAGGAGGCTAAGGAGGTCGGTGTGGATACCTCCGCAAAGGAGCAGGAGCTCCGTGAGGCGACGGAGGCCTACCAGGGCAGCTCGTTCTCCAAGGCTATGCAGCTCATGACCGCAGTCGAGCGAGCGGTCGACACTGACCACCTTGATAAGCTGCGCAACAAAGAGGTCGAGCAGAGGCAGGTTGAGAAGGTCAACGCCACAATCGTGACATATGCCCCAGACCTGCAGGAGGCGGCCTACTACGGGATGGATGTCCAGGAGGGGCTGCTATTTGTCAACAACACCAAAGCCGCTTTGAGCAACAAGGACATCGTTGCAGCCGCGAAGTTTGCCAGGAGGGTCAAGGAAATCGTTCAGCCCATGCAGAAGGATATCGACCACATGCGCATGGAGAAAGGTGTCATCAAGCATGTCGAAGAGGCCAGGTGCGGCAAATGCGGCAAGGAGTCGCTCTATGTGTACCCCAACAACACTCAGAAATGCATGGAGTGTGGGCATTCGTTCTCCCTCGTTGCTCCTCCCACACTCGAAACGCTCGCTGAAGCGGAGGCGGCGCCTTCGAAATCAAACGCCGATACAGCGGGAACAGGAACCGCGACTCAGGCGCCTGGTGGCGATGACAAACCATCTGAGAGAAGGATCCAGACGCGAACCCTCAAGGGCCAAAAGAAGTCGTGATGGTGCGGCCAGGGAAGGAAGGTCTCCTCTGGGCGGAGCGGGAGAGTATCACTTCGGTTTCTTCTGGCCGTTAGTCTCGGCCGCCAGACCTCGGATGATGTCTCCCCTGGTGACTATGCCAACAAGAGTATTCTTGTCGAGTACTGGGAGGCGGTGAATCCCCTTAAGCACCATCTTGGAGATGGCTTCGTTCAACGGGATGTCGGCATCCACCGTGACGACCTCTCTGGACATGACGTCCTTCACTGGCAGGTTGCCTATCTCCTCGTACGCTTCCAGGATCTCCCTCTGGGTCACCTCCTCCTGGAACGCGATACCCAGCGAGGAGATCGACGGATACACGAGCCTCAGATCTTTCTTCATGGTCTTGAGGGATCGAAGCACATCGGCCTCAGTAAATATCCCGACGATCTTGTCTCCCTCCATCACTGGCGCTCCAGAGATGTTCTTGTCCGCAAGCATCGCGGCGGCGTCCTTCACAGGGGTATCGAGGGTTATTGTCGTCACGGGCTTGGACATGACATCCTTGACCTTCAACATGTTACCGGTTGAGCATCAACAGGAAAGCTATAAATGTTTTCGGCAGCTTGCCTAGAGCTGCAGCACAACCCAGGTGTGAGCACGATGCAAACAAAGCTGAAGCCGATTTCTGATATGGAGATTGATGGAGACATGAAGGTCAAAGACCTAACGGGCCAGATGCTGGCATCTGGCGGGTTCACAGCCAAGAAGATGGGACTCGCATGTGACATCCTCGCCAAGATGCTCAGGGAGCCCCAATGTACCATGTTCTTCTCCTTCCCCGCGTGCATCGTGTCCACGGGCACAAGGGGAGTCATCAGGAAACTGGTGGAGGAAAGGCTTGTGGATGTGATCATAACGACCTGTGGAACCCTCGATCACGACCTCGCAAGAGTCTGGAAGAAGTACTATCACGGGGATTTCCAGATGGACGATGCGGACCTGCACAGAAGGGGCATCAACAGGCTGGGAAACATCCTCATTCCCAACGAGAGCTATGGGATCGTTCTGGAACAGAAGATGCAGCCTATACTCGAGGAACTATACAAATCCGGCAAGAAGAACATGTCCAGCCGACAGCTAGCATATGAGTTTGGCACGCGCGTTCAAGACAAGAAGTCAATCCTCTACTGGGCTGCAAAGAACGATATCCCCATCTATGTCCCGGGCATCACTGACGGAGCGTTTGGCTCGCAGCTCTGGCTCTTCCGGCAGCAGCATCCGGACTTCAACATTGACATCCTGAGAGACGAGCAAGAGCTCTCCGACATAGTGTTCTCCGCGAAGAAGGCTGGGGCTCTTATGATCGGCGGGGGCATATCGAAGCACCACGTCATCTGGTGGAACCAGTTCAGAGATGGCCTCGACTATGCAGTCTACCTCACCACCGCAGAAGAATACGATGGGTCGTTATCCGGCGCGCGCATACGCGAGGCTGTCAGCTGGGGCAAGGTTAAGGAGAACGCCCAGTACATCACCGTCGAGGGAGACGCAACCGTGACGCTGCCGATGCTGGCGGCATCAGTGCTTGGAGCTGGCAGGCCAGGAAGACATTAATATCGCCCAGGAAAGTTACCCTAATGGAATAGCGAGGGAAGAGATGAACGCCAAGGAAGTCGGCCCGGAGATACCAATTCCTCAGGATCTTGCAGCATTCGCGAAGGAATATCTCAGAGCCTACATGGAGACAATCGAGGAGAAGAAGCCTCAGACATACCCGAAATTCGCTCAGGAAGCGCCCTACCATGTCATGAGCTATTACCTGCCAAACGGCTCTGTCTGCATGATATTCAATACGGCGAAGGAGCAGAAATTCGAGGGCGGAGCGAAGGACTGGGATGAGGTCCAGGATATCATCGTCAAGGGCGTCGATCACTTCGCGGGCTTCTTCCCGTTCGAGGGACGTTCCCTGGGGGACTGGAACAAGAGAGGGAGGAAGGACGCGCTCAGGGACATCAGGCTCATGGACAAGTCGGAGCTAGGACGCGCGGGCGCCGAACTCGAGGCGAGCATCGACAACATCACAAAGTTGGTTCGGACCAATCCGTGGGTCGGGAAGATGGGCAGTGAGATCGTGACGACCCTCAGGAACCTGGACGGCAGGGTCAAAGGAGGGTTCCCGACGGTAGATGCCATAGCTACACTTCAGTCGCTCAAGGCATATATACCGGGCTCAGAGAGCATCTCTATCGAGTTCCCAGACAGACAGATGCTCGAGGAGATCGCGGACCAGATGAAGAACATAGCCGCGCTTGAGGGCAAGATCGACATCGTCGAGAACCGGATATTCGAGGTCGAGAAAGCCTCCCAGGTTTCCGACCTGTCAGAGAAGTTCAATGACCTAACAGACAGAGTCGAGAGGCTGGAGAAACAACTGGAGAAGGTCTCCAACATATTGACCATGTTGAACTCCAAAGTGGAGAACTACTTTTCGAAGTCCGCGGAGAAGGAGCGGCAGGGCGACCTCGAGAAGCAGATCGAGGAACACACGGCAAAGGCCATGACTCACGATTCAAAGATCATGGCCCTCGAGAAGGATGCTCTGCAGCTCGTCGAGGAGATGCGGAAGATGGCGGCCAGGATGGAGAAGGACATCCACGACAGCAGAAAGCGGATTGCGAGGATGGAGAAGCACTTCGTCGACTTCGCGAAGATGATGCAAGAGTAATGCCGCCATGAAGATGGTCTGTGTTCTTCCGGGGGATGGAATCGGTCCTGAGGTCATCAGCAGTGCCGTCACTGTGCTTGAACATGTCACGAACGACCTGCAGTTTGAGTACTCAGATATTGGCAGAGCCGCGATGGCGAAGCATGGTTCGTACCTCCCAGCTGAGACGCTTGACCTCATGCGAGTCTCGGACAGCTGCCTTTTTGGTGCTGTGACGACCACAGATGAGCCGGGATATCAGTCACCAGTGCTAGCCTTCAGGCGAGCCCTTGATCTGTACGCGAACCTCAGGCCAATCCGAAGGCTCGTCATGTCTCAGAGCTCGAAACCGATCGACCTCGTGATTGTCAGGGAAAATTCTGAGGGGATGTACAACCAGGAAGAGGTCAAACGAGGCGATTCTGTCATAACGATGAGGAAGGTTTCGAGAAGCGCCTGCGAGAGAATCGTGAGGTTCTCCTTGAACTACGCGAGGATGAACAACAGGAAGCGCATATGTTGCGTTCACAAGTCTAATGTGCTCAGATCCTCGGATGGGCTTTTCGTAAGTATATTCCGGGAAGTGATGGCACAGGAAGGCGGGGACGTCGTCGCCGAGGAGCAGCTCGTGGATTCAGCTGCGATGAGCCTGGTCACAGACCCAGGCAGGTTCGATGTGATCGTCACCCTGAACCTCTACGGCGACATACTTTCCGATGTGGCTGCTGGCGTCGCTGGTGGTCTGGGCTTCGCTCCCTCAGGCAACATAGGACCTCATCATTCTGTTTTCGAGCCTGCGCACGGGTCAGCTCCTGATATCGCAGGAAAGGGTGTAGCCAACCCTACGGCCGCAATCCTTTCCGGTGTCATGATGTTGAGACACCTGGGCATGTCCGACGAGGCCCAGCGTGCCGAGCAGGCTGTAGCAGATGTCTATCGCAGCGGTCATTTGACGGTGGATATTGGCGGCAGGCACGGATCGGAGTCTTTCACGAAACACGTCCTCGAGAGATTGCAGTGACGATATTCTCCGCAAGGCTGTTTTCCAAAAATCGAGGCAGAATGGGACAGGTGCGGGGGCTGAGATTCGAACTCAGGGACTCCTGCGAGACCAGACCCTCAATCTGGCGCCGTTGACCGGGCTTGGCTACCCCCGCATTGGAAGCCTGGGCGTCGGTCGATATGTCTCTCTCGATTAAAGCCTTTCGTACCTGCAAAGTTCGTTCCATTGCAGCAATCGTCGGAGGATATCTAGGTCGCAGAGGACTTGCTCCATCACGAGACCAGAACGATCTTTGTGCGCGATTCAGTACACCGTCCCATCAAATAAATACTCGATTGCGATACATGGCTAAAGACGTGTCAGAACGGATGATTCTGACGCGGCCATATACTGTCAAGAGGGAATGCAGATATGATCGGTTTCCCGAAGGGAAAAACCTCGCTCCGGATGTTCGACAAGGATGACCTAAACTCGCTTCACTGGGGAACTCTGGATGTGCTCGAGAACGCCGGAATCAAGGTCTTCAGCAAGGAATGCTTGAAGCTGCTCGAAGATGCAGGGTCGACAGTCGACTATAAGCAGAGCAGCGCCAAGATCCCGGGCAATCTCGTCGAGGAAGCGATTAGAAAAGCGAAGAAGAACATCACTCTCTGCGCAAGGAATCCGAAGTACGACGTCGTTCTTGACGGAAGACGCGTGTTCTGCACCACGGATGGCAACGGCACGAGCGTTTTAGATTTCGAGACGGGCATAAGGCGGATGTCGACGAGCGCAGACCTGGCGATGGTCGGCAAGGTCGCCAACGCGCTGGACTCCGCGCACATATTCTGGCCATGCGTCAGCTGCCAAGATGTGCCGGACTACATAAGGCATGTTGTTGACCTCAGGGTTGCCCTCATGAGCATCGAAAAGCATGTTCAGGTGGAAACAACGAGTCATAGACGGGAGGCGAAATGGCTCGTCGAGATCGGGGCTGCGCTTGCAGGTGATCAAAAGGCACTGAAACGGAAACCAATATTCTCGTCCATGCACTGTCCCTTCTCGCCATTGCAGCTGGATGGAGGTTCGACCGAGGGGGCGCTCGTCCTCGCGAGGGCAGGTGTCCCAATATCATTCTATGGCATGCCCCAGGCAGGCATCACAGGCCCTGTGACGCTGGCAGGCTCGATAGTCGTCAACAACGCAGAAGTCTTGGCCGGCCTGACAATGGCTCAGCTCGCTGCTCCAGGGTCACCCTTCATCTACGGCACAGGCGGTGCTGCCTTCGACATGAGGACGATGACCTGGGCGGGCGGCGGACCAGAGAGGGCGCTCATATCCGCAGGCGCGGGAGAGCTGTCGCACCATTACGGATTCGCAATCCTGTGTGGTGGCATCGTGGCCTCCGCGAAAATGCCTGGCGCTCAGGCATGCTACGAGAAGATGTCGAGTGGACTCCCACAGTTCTACGCTGGCTGCGACATGATAGCCGGGCTCGGCCTCCTGGACGATGTGACCATGTTGTCATATGAGCAAATGGTCATCGACGACGAGATGGCGAGAATCATGGCCCGGCTCGCACAAGGAGTGATCATCGACGACGACCATCTGGCGATCGATACGATCAAGCGCGTCGGCCCCGGAGGGAGCTTCCTATCCGCCAAGCACACGATGCAATGGCTCAACAAGGAGCACTTCATTACGGACGTAACCGACAGGAGAACAGGAGAGGCCTGGGAAGCCGACGGCAGGAAGACAGTCGTGGACAGGGCGAAGGAGAAGGCCGCGAAGATCATGCGGGAACATATCGTAGGGCCGATCGCACCGGAAGTTGTAAAGGACTTCGATGCGATAGTCAGAAAGGCTGACAAGGATATCAAGGACCACGGACTAGATTGATTCGGATCAATCTGAGCAAACCCATTGCATGGCAGGCGACGAATCCGAATTCGCCTGCCGATCAAACGCCATCATAGAGCAGGTGTAACTTGATCCCGTTGGAGCTAATTCGCGAATTCGAGATGCAGATGAAGGCGCTGAGGATAGGAAACACGAGCCTGCGGCGCGCACAGAAGCTAGAGAAGAGACTCGGCGTCAGGAGGCTCCATGTCAAGATGGAGGGAGAGAACCCATCGGGAACGCACAAGGACCGGATGGCATTGCTCCTCGCTCTCGACGCCCGCAAGAAAGGCTTCGATACGCTAGCAGCTGTGACCTGTGGCAACTATGGAGCCGCACTCGCCTATGTCTGCGAGAAGCTCAACATGAATTGCTCGATCTACATACCTTCTGAGTTCGTTGCGCCCAGAAGACCAGAGATAGAGGCGAGGGGAGCTAGGGTCGTGATCGTGGACGGGGATTACGAAGCCGCGCTGAAGTCCGCGAACGAGGAAGCTCTCAGAAACCACTGGTACAACGCGAATGCAGGAGGATCCAACAAGGATCTGGGGATCTACTCATACTCATTCATTGCGCGTGAGATTGCGCAGTCCCTCGGCAGACAACCGGACTGGGTCTCAGTTCCCGTTGGGAACGGAACGGTCCTCGCAGGTGTTTGGCAAGGATTCAGGGCGATGGGAATGAAGCCGCGCGTGCTCGGATGCTCCAACAACAACTCAGCGGTACGCGGCGTCGTGAACAAGATGAAAGTCATGTTGGATGTGCCCGACCTGGAGATCACTGAGATAAACGAACCCCTTTCTGGGAACTTCCTGCCTGATGGTCAGGAAGCTGTCGATTCGATCGTCGAATCGAACGGTGCGGGAGCCGAGGTCTCGGACGAAGAACTCGTGAAAGCCTCCAAGATAGTCTGGGAGGATGAGGGACTCGACTTGCTTCCAGCATCCGCGGGCGCAATCTGGGGGATCGCTCAGCTCGAATCGAGGAACCATACATTTGTGGCGGTGGCAACTGGTCGGGGGCATTTCGACCAGCCAGACACAAACGGGATCTAGCGCACCCAGTCGATGTACATATGTGTGCTCCGGGCGTCGAAAGAGGGCCTCGCAGCCAAGATATTAATATCGGCGGGGCCATTGCCAGCCTCGATGGATATATCCGCTGGTCATCCCGGTCTGGTTCACGTCATCAGTGTTCTAGAGGTGCTTGTAGACCTGCGGATTTTGGGCCCGTAGCGGACATCGGACCTCTGGTTTGTGTCTGCGCGGGCTGGATGATGGAATGAGTGAGAACATGAAAGGTGCTAGGGCTGCCGTGGAGTTGCTGGAGAGACAGAACGTCGAGGTGATGTTCGGCATACCAGGCGGCGTCTTGCTCCCGTTCTATGACGAGCTTATTCAATCCAACATCAGGCACATTCTCGTGAGGCACGAGCAATGCGCGGGCCACATGGCGGATGGCTTCGCCAGGGTGTCCAAGAAGCCGGGTGTGTGCGTGGCGACATCTGGCCCAGGCGCGACAAACCTCGTGACGGGCGTCGCGACCGCTTACATGGATTCCTCCCCGATGATCGCCATCACAGGTCAGGTCGCGACGGATATGCTCGGGAACGACGCTTTCCAGGAGGCGGACTCGTTCAGCTTGATGATGCCCATCACCAAGCACAATTTCAGGATCACGAACCCGAGGGACATGGCCGAGACCTTCAAGAAGGCGTTCATGATAGCTACAACCGGCAGATTCGGGCCCGTCCACATCGACCTTCCAGTAGACATCCTGCAGGCGGAGATATCTCAAGAGGAGATGGACAAGGAGGTCAGGATACCAAAACCGAGGAAGAACCTGTCTGGCCTCTTGGACGCCATCAAGCTCCTTGAGAACGCCGAGAGACCAACGATCATGGTGGGAGGTGGCGTCACATGGTCAAGAGCGGGGGGCGAGATTGCGCGGCTTGCGGAGATACTGATGGCTCCCATCGTCACGACCCTGATGGCAAAAGGCTCAGTGCCTGAGAATCACCCGCTTGTTCTAGGAGTGTGCGGCATGCATGGCAGACAGGTCGCGAACTACGCCCTCAACAGCTGCGACGTCCTGCTCGCAATCGGGACGAGGTTCAGTGACAGGGTCACTGGCAAACTCAGCGAGTTCGGAACGAGGACCAAGGTCGTCCATGTCGACATCGACTCGTCAGAGATAGGCAAGAACGTCAAGGGCAGGGTAGGCCTTGTCGGAGATGCATGGACAGTCGTGAACGCCCTCATAGCAGGGCTGCAGCAGAGGAAGAAGTCACCGACCTGGAAGGACAGGATCATACAACTGAACAAGGACTGCACATGCGACTACGACCTGAAATCCGACCCCATCAAGCCCCAGAAGGTCATCTACGAACTCTCGAAACTCCTGCCGGACGACGCCATAGTGACAACTGAAGTAGGACAGAACCAGATGTGGGCCTCGCACTTTTACAAGTGCTACGGAAGCCGAATCTTCATCACATCGGGTGGTCTGGGGACCATGGGCTTTGGTTTTCCTGCGGCCATGGGCGCCAAGTTGGCCCGGCCGGATAGCGTTACATGCGACATCGCGGGCGATGGCAGCCTCCAAATGGTATCCCAGGAGTTCGCGACCGCCGTTGAGAACGACATACCCATCATGATCTGTCTCCTGAACAACGGATGGTTGGGCATGGTAAAGCAGTGGCAGAAGCTCTTCTACGGGGAGAGATATATGGCGACCAAGTTCGGGGGCAGCCCTGACTTCGTTAAGCTGGCGGAGGCGTACGGGGCAGAGGCTGTGAGGGTCGAGCGGCACTCAGAGGTTGCCGAGGCAATCAAGAGGGGCGTCAAGTCCGACGTGCCCTTCCTGATGGATTTCGCGATTGACCCCGAAGAGGACGTGTTGCCGATGACCCCGCCCGGACAGAGCTCATCGGAGTGTATCAAGGGACGGTGCAAGTGGAAGGGTGCGGTGGTTTGAATGGAAGCGATCATGCTCCTCGTCTACGACCAGCCAGGTGTCATGCAGCGGGTCATGGGCGAGTTCACCAGGAAGAGAATCAACGTGGAGACCATAGTCGTCGGAAAGTGCGAGATGCCGGAAAGGGCGAGAATAGTCCTCTCGGTCCTCGACAAGGAGAAGGCCTTGGGCGTGCTCGAGCATCTCAGGGCGCTCCACGAGGTCATAGAGGCAGACTTGATCGATTACAGCAGGCATGAGGCCTACGCGATCCTCCTGGGCAAGAATGGCGTGTGCAGGGTGACAGGATCTGTAGATGAGGTCGAGTCGATCATCAAGAACAGCCAGCCGACGAGATACATCGAGGCGATGAATGCAATTTGATCTTGGAGAGTGCTAGAATGGCAGGAAGGATATACTACAACAAGGACGCGAACCTGAATGTGCTCAAGGGCAAGAGGGTCGCGGTCGTAGGCTACGGAATACAGGGCAGAGCGCAATCTCTAAACCTCAAAGACAGCGGTGTGGAAGTCGTCATAGGGCTGAAGTTCCGGGACGAGTACTGGAAGCAGGCCAAGGCGGATAAGATGACCATCTTGGACATACCCGAGGCGGTCAAGAGTTCGGACATCGTGATGCTTCTGATTCCAGATGAGGTCCAGAAAGACGTTTATGATGCGGACATCGCCCCGAACATCAGGAAGGGCATGGTCCTGGATTTCGCTCATGGGTTCAACATACATTTCAAGAGGATCGTTCCCCCGAAGGACATCGACGTGATCATGGTCGCGCCGAAGGGCCCGGGAGCGCTCGTGCGGGAGACATTCCTAGCGGGCCATGGGGTCCCCGCACTCATCGCAGTCCACCAGGACCCATCTGGCACGGCCAAGAAGCACGCGCTTGCGATCGCGAAAGGCCTTGGAGCCACAACGAGGGGAGTGCTCGAGACTACATTCAAGGAGGAGACGGAGACGGACCTGTTCGGCGAACAGGTCGACCTCTGTGGAGGAGCGAGCGAACTCATCAAGACATCCTTCCAAGTCTTGATTGAGGAGGGGTACCAGCCGGAGGTCGCTTATTTCGAGGTCCTCCATGAGCTCAAGCTGATAATCGACCTCGTCCAGAAGGGCGGCATAGAGGGCATGTGGGACGGGGTCTCGAACACGGCAGAATACGGTGGAAGGACTCGCGGGCCAAAGGTCATCGACGGAAATGTTAAGAACACGATGAAATCGATATTGAGAGACATTCAATCAGGCGCCTTCGCCAAGGAATGGGTGGCTGAGCGCGACGCGGGGATGCCCACATTGACCAAGCTGAGGGAGGAAGGCGCGAAGTCGCAGATTGAGGTCGTCGGCAGCGCCATCAGGAAGATGTTCAAGTGAGGGGACTCCGCATACGGCTGCCCCGGTGATGGCTCAGTGACTGTTCGCGGTTGACGGAGCCTCCATGGACCAGTGTTGCATATGCCTCGCGAAATGAAGGACAGGGATCTGCTCGGCAAGTTCTCCGACGCCGGCAGGGTGTTCGTCGGGCTGGTAAGGAACGGCGCTGTCATCGAGACAAAGAATTCTACCATGATGGAAACGATCGGGGGAGGCCTAAATCTCAGCAAGAGGCGTCACGCCCTTTCCGACCTCAAGACGCTGCCACCAATCGACAAGCCCTCCAAGATAATCTGTATCGGCCTGAACTATCGGAGCCACATAAGGGAGATGAAGGCGGAGACTCCAAGAGTTCCAATCATCTTCTCGAAACCATCCTCCGCGATCATCGGCCAGGATGATGAGATTGTCCTGCCCAATGTCTCCTCGAGGGTCGACTATGAAGGCGAGTCGGCGCTGGTCATAGGGAAGAGGGCTAGTCGGACAAACGATGGAAGTTCGCACATATTCGGCTTTACATGCTTCAACGATGTGACCGCTAGAGACCTCCAGAGAATTGACCCGGACTGGACGAGGGCGAAGGGCTTCGACACGTTTGCGCCTATCGGGCCATTCATATCCATGCAAGCCCCTACAAGGGTCTTGACGAGGCTCAACGGGAAGGTCGTCCAGGATGCGTTGCTGACCGACCGTGTGTTCGGAGACGCCTCCCTGGTGGAGTACATCTCGACGGTGATGACTCTCGAACCTGGCGACGTCATCGCGACGGGCACTCCATCGGGCATATCCCCGATGAGACCGCGGGACGTTGTCGAGATCGAGCTTGACGGTATCGGCTGTCTGAGGAACAAAGTCGGAACAGGATGAGGAGACGGAGAACATGCAGATCGAACCAACGGACAAGGTCTGGAAGAACGGCGAGTTGATACCTTGGAAGGACGCAACGGTGCACGTTCTGACGCACTGCCTGCACTACGGCACGGGCGTGCTCGAAGGCATCAGATGCTACAGCACCGACAAGGGTCCTGCAGTCTTCAGGCTCAAGGAGCACATGCAGCGGTTGCACAACTCAGCGAAGGCTATACAGCTCAAGATCCCCTACTCAGCAGACCAGTTGTGCACGGCAGCAAAAGACACGGTGAGGGTGAACAAGCTCGATTCATGCTACATCCGACCGATATCGTTCTTCGGCGTCCAGGGCATCGGGGTGAATCCGATAGGGTACCCCATCGAGACGTTCATCGTCGCGTTCGCCATGGGCGCTTACCTCGGCGAAGAGGGGTTGAGGAATGGGATACGCGTGCACACATCCTCCTGGCACAGGGTCTCGAACGGATCCGTGCCTGCGACCGCCAAGGTTTGTGGGGACTACCTGAACAGCGCCCTCGCGGTCATGGAGGCGAAGATGAACGGTTTTGAGGAGACCATCATGCTCAACGAACTCCACATGGTCGCAGAGGGTTCTGGCGAGAACATATTCTTGGTCAGAGAGGGAAGGCTATTCACACCTCCCTTGAACGCAGGCATTCTCCCTGGCATCACCAGAGATGCTGTGATGAGAATCGCGAAGGACCTTGGATATGCGGTTACCGAACAGAACCTGGTCAGAAGCGAGCTGTTCGCAGCTGACGAGCTCTTCTTCACAGGCACGGCAGCAGAGATCACCCCGATCCGGGAGGTCGACCGGCGGCAGGTCGGGGAGGGCAAACCTGGCCCGGTTACGCTGGCACTGCAGAAGAAGTTCCAGGATGTCGTTCGGGGAAAGGATCCCAAGTACGCCAGCTGGCTAGACCTCGTCAGATGATTGCGCGAGCGCCTGAGCAAAGAATAAATAGGAACGACGAGCATATCGTCTGACGATTGTCATACGCAGGGATGGGATGAGCGTGACCTTCGCGAAGATGGACTTGCTAGTGAGCCAGGCGGATCAAGAAGGGAAGACTCTTGCAGAAATCCTCACGAAAGGACTTTCTTCGAAAGACCTAGACCGCCTGCAGAAGGAGGTCAATGAGCGGATTCGGGAGAACTACGCCTCCATTGCTAGTTTCATGAGCGATGTGGAAGTGCCCAGCATTCCGGATTTTGCGTCCATGACCAAGGAGCAGCTTACCGATTTCGAAAAAGAGGTTCTGTTCGCACTGTCAGACGATATAGTTGCTGACGTGTTGCTAGAGGCCTAGCCAAGGTCGAATTGTTCACTTGATTCTTCTGAAGATACGGTTCTCAGGATCAACAGTCTCGAAGTATGCTCGGGGAGAACCCATCATCGTCTCCGTTTTGCCGAGCATCAGGTACCCATCTACCCGAAGAGCCTTGCAGAGGTTCATGAGCACCTGGTCATGCATCGGCCTAGAGAAATATATCAATACATTTCTGCAGACGACGGCGTCGAAGTACTTCGAGCTTGGCTCCTTGAGGAGATCCTCCTTGAGGAAGCGCACCCTTCGCCTGATCGCCTCGGTGACCTGGTAGCAGTCCCCCGCTTTGACGAAGTATCCCAGCCTGAACCGATCCAGAACGCCTTTCATCTGCTCTTCCGTGAATACCCCCGCTCTCGCCTTGGACAATGCGCTAGCCGACAGGTCTGTCCCAACGACGCTGACGAGAGCGTTGTTGTTCCCACCGCATCTCTTGAGTTCCTCCTCTACGCATATAGCCAGTGTGTATGTTTCCTGACCCGTCGCACAGCCCGCGCTCCAAATCCTGAATATCCCCCCTGCGAGGTTGTTCTTGGCAGCCAGTAGAGGCCTGATGACCTTCGAAGAGAATGCCTCGAAGACCCCCTCATCCCTGAAGAACTCGGTAACGTTTATGGAGAGAGCCAGTACGAACTCATTCGTCTCCGTCTCGTTCTTCCTGAGCCTCTCTACATATTCCGAGTAGTCGGAAATGCTTGTCTTGCCCATCCGGCGCTTGATGCACCTGAGAACGAACGAATGGGAGTACCCTGTCAGATCAAGACCCCTGGAGGCCAGTAGGTGGTTCTTGACTCCATCTATGACCGCCTCATCTGTCTTGTCCATGTCGGTCTAATATCCCCTTTTGGCTAGATATTCCCTTCTCATGCCGACATACTGGCATGAGAATGTCCGTCCAGGCATCAAAATTGAGTTTCTGGACGACATGTTTTTATACGGTCCGTATCGGTTTTGATATTGATAAGCAAGCCTCCTGAGCCCCAGAAGGGATGCTAGGCGGCTAGCTTAATCCCCCCAGGTGATCTCTTGAGACTATCCCTGACCTACAAGCTAGTTGCAGTGATGTTGATCCTGTCTCTCGTGCCGGTAGTCGCGATCAGCGTCTTCGACTATGAGCAGATGCAGAACATCCGAGGAGACGTCGACGTTCTCTACAAGGAGAATCTCCTGGCAGTTTCGAAAATCGCCGAGGGACAGACCGCGCTCTCGAATGCGGACACTTCGTTCACACGGATGGTCTTGGCTTACAACACGGATCCGAGTCAGGCAGACCAATACTATAACGAGATGAACTCGCAACAGAACCTCTTCTCCGACTTCATGTCCAGCTTCAATCTCTACTACTCTTACAAGAAGCTCCCCAGGATGACGGACATCATCACGAGCCAGGGTAGGACCGACCTACTCACGCAACAGGATGCCACAATCACAGTCCTGCATGACAATTGGGACCTTTATGTCTACGACACGGGAGTCACGAGAACGCTCCTGGCTACGAACTTGACCCTAGCTCTGTTGTCCGTTGACAATGCATCCGGGCATATGGACTCGCTGAACCAGAACCTTAACAGTCTAATCACGACCACTCAAACAGCCGCCGATCTGATGAACAAGATATCAGCAGACACGATCAGACAGAGCATGCTCTGGAGCCTGATAGGAGGCACTGCCGCAGCGGCGATAGTCGCGGTCGCCGTGACATATATGTCCTTCATGATCACAAGGCCCGTCGTGACGGTCTCGAAGGCCGCCAAAACCATCGCTGATGGCAACCTCACAACGAGGCTGGAGATTAGGGCTACAGATGACGAAGTCGGCGATCTCGTGAAATCCATGAACCTCCTGATCGACAACATGTCAACGCCCTTGATCAAGCTGACATCCTACGCCGAGCAGATCGGAGCAGGCAATCTGTCCGTCGATATCGACGTCCAGGCAAAGGGAGACATTGAGAAGCTGGTCAACGGCTTCAGGCAGATGAAGACGAATTTGGTCAGGTTGACCGAGGAAATCAGGAATGCATCGGACGCTCTGAGGGAGTCGTCAGGCACCCTGGCGGAGACCGCCAAGCACATGACCGAAGGAACCCAGCAGGTCTCTTCGTCAATGGCCCAGACATCGAAGGGCGCCCAGACCCAGGCAACCAAGGTGGAGGAGATGGTCAAGATGCTCGGCGAGCAGACAAAGTCCATCTACGATGTGGTCCAGAGCTCGCAGAATGCGGCGACGGCGTCTGAGAACGCAAGCGAGGTTGCCCAGAAGGGGAGCAGGTCCGCCCAGGATGCGCTGGAGCACATGAAGAAACTGATGAAGAGCGTTGAGCAATCGTCAGAATCCATGGACCATCTCTCGAAGAAGTCAAGGGAGATATCGCAGATAGTGATGATCATCACGAACATCGCGCAACAGACCAACCTCTTGTCCCTGAACGCCGCAATCGAGGCCGCAAGGGCGGGGGAGCACGGTAGGGGCTTCGCGGTTGTCGCCGATGAGGTTAGGAAGCTAGCCGAGGGTTCCAGGAAGGCTGCGAGCCAGATACAACAGCTGATAGAAGTCGTAGAGCGCGACATCCAGGAGAGCTCTCAGAAGATGGAGCAGACCAGGACCGATGTCTCCGAGAGCTCGAGAACCGTGTCGGATTCGTTGAAATCCCTCGAGGACATCGCCGCAACAGTCCAGGAAACGGCAGCGATGGTCGAAGAGATTAGCGCATCCACGGAAGAACAGAAGGCGCTGACCGAGAACCTCGCGAAGAACCTCGACGAGGTCGCGAGCATTGCCAATGAGACTTCCTCTTCCGCTGAGGAGGTGTCGGCTTCCTCGGAGGAGCTCGCAGCGGGCATGGAAGAGCTTACAGCGTCTGCTCAGGACCTTGCCAACCTGGCGAACAACATGAACGAGATCGTCAAGCACTTCGGGACCGAGTCCGGCAGAATCAGCGATCAGAAGAAGACCGCGGGATGAGGGGGCGACTGATTGCCATCTGAACAAGATATCCCCCAATATGTAGTGTTCCGACTGGCGAAGGAAGACTATGCCTTCGACATCTCCGTGGTCAGGGAGATCCATGAGCTGGACATCATCTCGAAGGTCCACCGGAGCCCTTCTCACATAGAAGGGGTTATGAACCTAAGGGGCAAGCTCGTGACGGTCGTGGACCTGCGCAAGCGGCTGGGCCTTGACTCAAAGGTTCCCGACGAGCTGGCGAAGATCATAGTAGTCGACGCGCCGGACGCCCCCGTTGGATTCCTTGTGGATGAGGTAGTTGAGGTCGCACGGATATCAGCAGAGGCGATCGAGCCTCCGCCAAGTTACGTATCGGATAGTCTGGAGGCTCAATATGTCAAGGGCATAGCTAAGGTCGGCGAGAGGCTGATAACCTTGGTGGATCCCATCAAAGTCCTAGAGATCTCATGTGAGGAACCCGTTGGGTCAGGAGGCTGAGACGATGGCGACAGTCATGGTAGTGGACGATTCGGAGTTTATGCGCAGAGTCCTCAGGAACATCCTCGAAGGTGGAGGGCACAGAGTTGTCGAGGCAAGGAACGCTGACGAAGCGCTTAGGATGTTCCAGAACGAGTCCGTGGACATCGTGACAATGGACATCGTCATGCCAGAGACGGACGGCATTGAGGCCGTGAAACGGCTGAAAGAGGCAGACGAGGACATCAGAATCATCATGATCTCCGCGCTGGGGCACCAGAAAACTGTCATGAGAGCTCTCGAGGCCGGGGCGATGGATTTCATAATGAAGCCGTTCACCGCGGACGATGTGCTAGAATCAGTGAACGCCGTTCTCCACCTTCCCAGCTAGACAGGGGTGATTGATGCCAGAGCGCCTGAAAGTCCTCGTTGTTGACGACAGCGCCTACATGCGCGTTGTTCTGAAGGACATCATAGAGGCCGATGAGGACATGGTCGTCGTGGACACGGCCAGGGATGGCCTCGAGGCGATAAACAAGACGAAGCAGATAGGGCCAGATGTCGTGCTGCTCGACATCCAGATGCCGAAGATGGACGGGCTCGCGACCCTTCAGAGAATAATGAAAGAGGCCCCGACCCGCGTCGTCATGCTGAGCGCGATGGACAAGGTCGACGACCAGTTGCCGTTGCGGGCGCTCGAGATGGGCGCCGTTGATTTCATATCGAAGCCTAGCGGACCAGTCTCGATCGACATCGTTAGGTATAACTCCAAGATCCGGGAGATTCTCAAGAACGCTGCATTCGCCAAGCTAGATGCGCTTAAGAAGGCCCGCGCGCCGCTTCCCCATAAGCTCGTCGCACCACCAGTATCGAGTGCACGCGCATCGGAATGGAAGGCGATTGCGATAGCTGCGTCGACTGGAGGACCGAGGGCGCTTGAGGTGATATTCTCAGCCCTGCCGAGGGCCATCCCTGCTCCGGTCTTCATCGTCCAACACCTCCCTGCGGAGTTCTCCGCCTCCTTCGCCAAGAGGCTTGATTCTGCGAAGGGTCCGAGGGTTGTCGTCGCGACGGACAACGACCACATCGAGAAGGGAGTCGCGTACCTCGCGCCTGGTGGAAAGCATCTGAAAATAGAGCGTGAAAGGTCCGGGTTCACAACCGTCCTTGATGATTCCGATCCAGTACAGTTCGTGAAACCCTCTGCGAACGTCTTGTTCGAAAGCGCTGCGAACTGCTTCGGAGAGAACCTAATGGTGGTCATCCTGACCGGCATGGGCTCCGATGGAGCTGCCGGTGCGAGGGCCGTGGGATCAGCTGGGGGATGGGTGGTCGTCCAGGACGAGCCGTCCTCTGTGATATTCGGAATGGCGAAGGCTGCCATCGATAGCAAGGCAGCACATCAAGTGGTCCCTCTCGAAGTCATCCCTCAAGAAATAATCCGCTTCCTAGAGGAGGACTGAGCACCTTGGCGAATGAGTTGGATTTTGCGAAGTACACGAAACTCTTCGTGACGGAATCGAGGGAGTACCTGAGGATCCTCAACGAATCAATGGTCCAGCTCGAGAGCGATCCCACCAACGAGGAGCTCGTCGCTCAGATGTTCAGGGCATGCCACACGATCAAGGGAATGGCGGGCATGATGTCTATGGTCCCGGTGACCGAAACAGCGCACGCCCTGGAGGATCTGCTTGGCGCGATAAGGGATAAGACTCTTGAACCGACCGGAAATGTCGCTGAGGCAATATTCAGCGGGATAGACGCACTCGAATCGCTGGTGGTCGCTGTCGAGAAAGGACAACCCCTAGCGGAAACCCCCGGCGTCATTGATGGGCTCAAGAATTCCTTGAAGGGAGTAAAGGAACCAAGGAAACCCGCCAAGAAGAAAGGGCACGCGGAGGAGAAGCCGGTTCAAGTCAACACGATGATCAAGATCAAACTAGCCAGGAGATGCTCGATGCCCTCCGCGAGAGCTGCGGTCATCCTCAAGGAACTCGAAAAGACGAGCCACGTCCTCGGGAACGACCCGACAGAGGAGGAGATTGAGAAGGAGAGGGTGTTCGAGGAGCTGACCGTCGAACTAGACCCTGGAGACAAGCTCGAGGACTCGCTGAGGAGGATCAGCGCCATGAACGATGTCGATGAGGTGCTCATTGGCGATTCCATTCTGCCAAGGGAGAAGTGGAGACGGATTGGAAAAGCGGATTCGTCCCAGGGATCCTCAGAAGCGCCTGTCGTCCAGACCGTCAAGGTAGGCATGGACAAGCTAGACAACCTGCTGGACGATGTCGGCGAACTCGTCATCGGCCGCAGCAGGCTTCTGGAAAGGGCCTCGGGAGGAGACGACGCCGACCTCCGCGAGATCTCATCCCTAATCGACAAGCTCACATCAGAGATCCAGTCAAAGGTCCTGGGGATCAGAATGATCCCTCTCGACCTCGTCATCAGCAGGTTCCCGAGGATGATCCGGGACATGTCCAAGAGCCAGGGGAAGGATATTGAGTTGATCGTGGAAGGGAGCAATATCGAGTTAGACAGGACTGTGATGGACCGTATAGCGGACCCGATGATGCACATCCTGAGGAACTGTGTCGATCATGGGATAGAGACGGTCGAGGACAGAGAGAAGGCCGGGAAGAAGCCCAAAGGGATTATCAGGATAGTTGCATCCAAGCAGCAGGACCACGTACTAATAGAGGTCTCAGACGACGGCAGAGGGATCGACTACGACAAGATCAAAAAGGCCGCAGTCTCAAGGGGCATAATGACGAAGGAACAGGCGAACCAGGCGCTAGCGCGCGACCTCGTCGAGCTTCTGTTCAGACCTGGTTTCTCGACAAAGACCGAGGTGACGGAGGTATCGGGAAGAGGCGTAGGACTCGACATAGTGAAGAAGAGCGTAGAGGAGCTCGGAGGCTCAGTCATGATCAACACTTCGCTGGGCGCAGGGACGACGATATCCCTCTGGCTGCCGTTCACGCTCGCGATAATAGACGCCATGCTAGTGATGATAGCAGGCCAGATGTACGCAGTACCTTTGAGCGTGGTCGTGGAGTCGCACAATTACATTCCATCCGATATCAAGAAGATCCGCAACAGAGAGGTCGTTCAGCTCAGGGGCGAGGTTCTCCCCCTCATACGAATGAGGGACTTCTTCGGAATAGCCGAGGCGAAGAGAGGGCTCTCGATCAACGTCCTAATAGTCCAGAGCAGGGACAGGAGAGCCGCCATCGAGGTTGACGAGCTTCTGGGACATCAGCAGATCGTCGTGAAAGGGCTTGACAAGAGACTCAGGAAGATCAAGGGGATTTCCGGCGGAACGATACTCGGCAGCGGGAAGATTGCGCTCATACTCGATGCAGACACCATCCTCGGAGGATGATTCAGATGGAGAACGGAAGCGATGAAAGCAGGGTGTTAGAGGTCATAAGGGAATTCGCCAATGTTGGCGCTGGCAACGCCGCGACTGCTCTTGCATCGTTTCTCGATATGGAGCTCGTCAACGAGGTGACCACATGCAACATGCTCCCGCTGGCGAGGGTTGCTCACTGGCTGGGGAGCGAGGAGCAAATCGTCGCAGGCGTATATACTCAACTCTGCGGTGATCTCCGGAGCGGGATACTCGTCGTGTTCCCCAGCGCGTCCGCTCAGGCCATGCTCAAGCACATCACGAAACAGGAAGTTGACCTCTCAAACTTAGACGCCATTCAGCTGTCCGCCCTAAGAGAGATTGGCAATATCTGTCTTTGTTGGTACCTTGTGGCTGTCTCGAGGATGATTGACACCGACCTGGTCCCTGCCCCTCCGGACGCCACAGTCGACATGCTCGCCTCTGTCCTGTCACTGCCGTTGGCGAACCTAGCAGTCAAGGTCGATACGGTCATCGCAGTCCACACTTACTTCAAAGGGGTCGAGAAGGATTTCGAGGGATACTTCCTGATGCTTCCTGAAGAGCGGATGTTGAAGGAGATAATGGACAAGATGGGAGAGAAGTGATGAAACCTGAGCCCAAGCTCGTCGGAATAGCACAGCTCGTTATCGCACGGGCACCTGAGCAGCTATGCTGCCTGGGGCTTGGCTCCTGCGTGGCTGTGTTCCTCTACGACCCAACAACGAAGCTTGGCGGAATAGTCCACATCCTTCTCCCGAGGGCTCCGGCGAACTGCGAGAGGGAGGAGAAGTACGCGGACACGGGCATCAGGAAACTCGTCAGGGACATGCTCGCTAGGGGGGCCAAGCGGGAGACGCTAAGAGCCAAGCTCGTCGGGGGCGCGCAGATGTTCCCGAACCTGAATGTCAATGTCCATGATATCGGAAAGGAAAACTGTGACGCGGTCAAACGGATCCTGAGGGACCTGCGGATAAGGATATCCGCAGAGGATATCGAAGGCACACGCGGCAGGTCGGCCACTTATGACTTGGACGACGGCCACGTGAGCATCAAGATGGCATTCGGCCCGGAGAAGACGATCTGAAGCTCAGCTCGAGCCGCGCGGTTTTTGACTAGAAAGCTATTTGTAGGTCAAGACGCCTAGATTAGGAAACGCCAGGAGAAGGCGGATGGCTGACGGTAGGCATACGCTCAGTCGTGTGCCCGCTGAGGAAAGTCCCCTCTCCGTGAGAAAGTGGGCTGCCAGAGCAGCAGGGCGAGAGTCCTGGCAAGGGCGCAGAAACGACACAGCCCCGGGATAACGTGATGATCCCTCTGTGGGTGAAGTCTCCCGGGGATTTGGTGAAACGGCGACTCCCCACTGGAGCAAGCTCAAACGGCCGAATCGATTCTCATCGTCGGCGGGTAGAGTGCAACAGTCGAATGCCATCACCCCGGAAACGGGGGAACAGAAAGGGGCTTATGTCCCTCACCTGGCTATATACCTAGGGGACAGAAAGTAGGTACTGTCCCCCAGGTGTCTTTTTGTTCCATGCCCTTCGGTCTGAGGTCGTTCGGACACCAGGCACGGTTGACGGCAAGGACCTGCCTATCCTCGAGCAGAAGAAGGAGTTGCTGCGGATGCTCACGAGGTTCAGATCGGGACTCAAGGATGGGAAACTTCTCAAGGATGAGAGTGAGATCTCAATTCATTTCGACTATCCAGTCATCATCAATCATTCATTCCGTTTCCTCAGGGGATATAGGTATTATATTTAACACGTAGGAGTGTACGTCTCTCTGTGTGTGTCAGACACTACACTCTCTTCTCGTTCTCGGCACACTGTCGCTTCAGCCCGAGTATCGCAAGCTCGATGCCGTGGCTCCTGCTATGATATACACGCTCTCCTACACGCATGTCAAGCCAGATGAGCAAGTTCTGGTCCAAGGATACGGTGACACGTCGATGCCGCCGCTTGAAAGCCGTGATGGTCTTGTGCTCTCGTCGCTCCTCTATCATGAGGATGTAACAGGGCTTGAGAACTATAAGTAGATGTGTGCGTTAGTGGGAGAACCGCACAAGACCGCATACATGCCGGAAGGATGGGGGAGCTCATATCTGTACATTGAGATAGTGTTTGCACTATAGCCAGTTGTGTATTCTCGAACTGCTGGCCGCCGTCTTGAAACAGTGTTTGCAGACGAGCCAGTTGTGTACTTCGAGCTGTCAAGTGGTTAGCCGTATTTCTTCTGCCCCTCAAGCAGGCAAAGCTCGACTCCGTGAGATCGCGTCGAGAAAATTCGTTTCTTAACGGCTCGGTCTAGCCAATCGACGAGCTCGGGCGGGACCGTCACATTCAGCGTTACTCTTGTCTTCGGCACATGGCTCGATTTCATTGGGAAGTTATATCAGTTCGTGTTGTATTTCAGTGTTGCCCAACATAGAGCAACAGGGGAGGTGATGGAACGGCATATCGAGATTCTGAACTCAGACTAAACCCGACGACCGACCCGACCCTATGTCGGACCTGTGGCCACCGGAGGTTCCTCTCCCCGAAGATCGGGCGCGATGATGAGCTACGCTTGCGCGGGGTCGTGAGAAATGGCCACAGCCGAAAGCCATGTGACCAGTGTAGCGCAAATCCACGCCTGGAGTTCTGCTTTACACCTGGGACTCGGTCTCGCCGTCTGAAGGGGATGGAAAGCAGCACCCTGCTCCGGTTACGTCGAGAAATCTGAAACCTAACGACTGAGGGGGTTGGATATTTGCTTTCCCTCTCTCCAGCCTCCTCGGTGTCTCTTTTCTGATAGCCGACATGAGGAAAGCAATCGCAGAGTATGGGACCAAGAGAGAGCTGCGAATCATCGATGAGGTTCATCAGAGACAGATCGCTCTCTTGAGACTCCCTGAGCCTGAATCCGAGTGATTGTCGAAATATGTCTATCGTAGCACTGAAACGCGCCGAATACGCAAAGATGTACATCCTTTGATGACGAAAAGTGAGTAATTTTGCATTACAATTAGCCAAATTGTATAGAAGAGAACAATTGATATAGAATGCACACTATAGGGCATTGACTAGACTATGCGAAACGGAGTATTGATGCAGATCGTAGTCCCAAGGACTATGATTCTTGAACTGGACAAGCAGACTGACCGCAGTGGCAACTGTCGCGCGGCCCTAGTTCGACAGGCTATCGTGGCCTTTTTGCTGGCCGCAGAGAGAGAGCAGATCTCCGGAGGCAAGCCATGAGAGGAACAGTGGGGAGATGTGGGGGGATGGGATGAAGAACGACCTTGACGCAGGATAAAGAACATGAACCTGAGGACAAGAAGAACGCTCCAGAGTCAACTGATTTTGTAGCCAGAACGGTCTCGACAATCTGTCCCAATTGTGGAATGAAGATTGCGATCGCCCACACGCCTAATGAGTACTGCCCCAGATTCGACAAGTGCTCTGTCAACAAGTGCCCATTGCATCCAGATTACGATGTACTCTATTGTGCCCATGAGGATAAGGACGGCCCAGGCGATCCAGAGAAGACCTGTCTAGCGAAGAGGAGCACGCGAGAGACAATCGCCGCGCAATATCCGAACGTTCTTTGTAAAAGTGGACTCACGGATGCCGAAATTCATAGGGATGCAAAAAGAGCGAAGGCGAAAGCGCATTGGGATGCCCTCCCCGAGGAGATGAAGTCGGCAAGGCTAGGAAAACTCGCAGAGGCACGGTCCAAACTCCCACTCCATGCTCCGTTGGTGAAAGGATGATGACAATCTAGGAGTGAGGCGATGGGAATGGAAGAAGAAAGTAAGAATAAGCAAATGAACGATGGGTTCACGGGGAGAAGGGTTTTCGGAGTCGTTGTCAGGGGATTTCCCGCTGACCTCGAAGCTTGGATCGACTCGGCCAAGCATCACGGAATTTATGTGATCTTCTCGAAGTCCAGTAGGACTGGGAAACTCATCATTAAGGAGGAGATATGGTGACACCTGAAGAAAACCTTGATTCCGTCTTCGAGGTCAAGGGACGCCATCTTGCTGGGGAAGTTGCCCTGGGTCTTTGGTTCGCCAAAGTTGACCGAGTGGATTTCGATGAGAAAAGTGGTGCGGTCAAGTGTGTTCTAACACTGTCTCACAAGAGCAAGCTCATCAACAGCGCCAACGTGAACCTTACGAGCCAGCAAGGTCGGGAACGATTCATAAAGGACGTTCCCGAAGATCTGAAGCCAGCAGCTCAGAAGTTTCTCATGGGTGTGTTTCTCGAAATCAATAAAGAGGTTCAGCTCCTGGACCTCGGAGTATCCGCAGGATGTCTTATTGAATTCTCAGAGACCGAACTGGAAGAAGCTTATCGAGCTTGCCAGAAAGGAGAGCATGTCAAGGTTATACACGACGCAAGCGAAACTCTCTATGCTGGAGATCCTCACAGAAAGCGGTATGTGTACCTCGGCTGTCTTTCCTCGAGCCGCTCCAAAAGAAGAGTGCATATCTTCGCGATCGGAGGAAGTCAGAAGGGCAAGAGTTATTTGTTGATTCAGATGGCCAAGTTGTTCCTAGGCAAAGTGGAATATGTGGACTCCAGCTCGGCAAAGTCCTTCTATTACAAGGCGAAAAAATACGGTTCAGAATTCTTCAGAGGGAAGATCGTCATTGTTGACGAACTTTTGGACAACGAATCCCTCTGGTCCTTTATGAAAGCAATCACTTCGATGGACAAGGACCAAGCAATGCATACGACTGTCATTGAAGGCGAATTCCTCGAGATGTTCCTCGATGGATTGCCAGTAGTGCTTTCGAGCGCTGTGAGTGTTCCAATCGGACCAAGGGGAGACCAGATTGCGAACCGATTCCACGTGGTGAACATAGATGAATCCGAAGAGCAAGACAACAAAGTCAGGGATGCGATTGTAGAAGGTAGGACACTCGGAGATCGAGAAGCCAGGAATGCCAAGATTATCAGGGAAGCACTTGCGATAACTCATGTGCTAGGCGAACTTGCATCAACCGCAGAAGTAGTGATACCGTATGCCAGATGGATAGTAGTCAAGGACAAAGAAGGCCGGAGAAACGAGTTCCCTAAGTTCCTCAATGTGCTTGAGATGTGCACGATTTTTCACGGATTCCAGCGTGCTAGGCTACCAACGGGAGAGATGATTGCTACTTTCAAGGATTATGAAGAAGCCGCTCAGATCTGGATCGCCAACGAGAGATACCGCTCTCACGTCCCAGAGAAGGTACTGAAACTCTTAGACCTGATGGATGACAATGTGACATATGCCAAAGAGGAACTGTGCGAGCTCACTGGAAGCCTCAAGGGAAAAGAGACGGGATTCCGAAAGCAGTTATCAGCAGGGTCGATCGAGAACTATCTCTCGCAGCTCCGAACGCAAGACCTCGTAACTTCAATATGGGACCGCGAGACCAGGGAGACCAAATATAAGGTTCTGAGCAAGCTCAATCCTCTCGATGGTCCTAACCTCTTAACTGACTTTAACTCGGCTTATCTTGGCCATAGTTCAGAGCTTCAACTCCCAAATGTTGATGAGCTGGCTAAAGAACTAAAAGCCATCTATGAGTCCAAATTAACTACTGAACTGCACCAAGGGTCTGTCACTACAGTTTTGGTCCCCCTCGACTACTCCTCTATAGCTCAAGAGATACTCGATACATCTACCTTATTCTCAGTTAAGAAGTTAAGAATCGAGCATTTTGATGATGCTGGCACAGTCGAAAAGGGCGAAGTTAAGGCTGAGTTAAGCCAAGTTAAGGAGTTAAGACAGGGAGCAAACATCCCCATGAACCGATTGGCCGACTTAACGACTTATTGGCAGCAAATCGAGGCACTCAAGGCATTAGTACGGACGTCTCAGAAGTCGGGATATGGTGAGACTTGGATCTTCGAGAAGTGCGATGAGGCCGGAATCGCTGACCCCGATTCTAAGCTCAAGTGGCTCCTTTCACGAGGAGAAATTCTGAAGACAGATGAAGGGTTCAGACTCGCGAGGGATGGATGAATGAAAGACCCTAAGAATACGCGGTTGGAAAATTTCGGGAGTCGCAACCTCGTCTCACCTATTGAGCGATTTGCAGAATATCGGGAACAGGCCAAAGGATTACCGAAGACCAAGATGGCCTTGTTCTGGTTGCGAACCTTAGAGGGCGATCCACAAGTCAGAGAACTTTTCGAAACAAGCGGAGGAGTCAGAAATGAAAGAAGAAGAAGATACTGAAAAGCGAGACGACAAGCTGCCACCATGCGTGCGGCGATGTAAGCCAGGATTTGAGAAGGAAATCGAGACACTGATGGAACTGCCATGCAGATTCCTCAAAGCCATTGGCATCTGTCAATCTGACGGCGATCTTTGTGTGAAGGATTGGCTAATCAAGCCATCCAATTACCGCAGAACGAAACTCATGAGCTTCAGGGACATAGTCAGGGAAGCGATCGCCAATGAGATTCGGGCCTTTGCTCAGCTGAAATGAAACCATGACTGAAAATAACAGCCAGATACGCGGATGAGGTCGCCAGAATTCGTAAGAAGACGGAGGATGAATGACAATGCCAAACGATACGTGCGGGCTTCCGGAATTCCCTGACCTCTCCAAGTATTTCGACCGACTGGATGAGTTCTTCAACAGGGCCGAGGGCTTGCTGGTCTTGTTGCTCATCATTGTGCTAGTCCTTGTTATCGGATTAATCATTTCCACCTTGCTGAGTGGGAGGAGAAGACGATGACTACTGTTCCCGAAACCCTCACCGGCATTGGGGCTTGGATCGACAAGATCGCGACCATGTGCCTGGTCATCATCATCCTGCTGCTGGTCGTGTTCATCCTATGGCTTCTGAGCAAGTTCTTCGGTGGGGGCCAACGAGGATGAAAGGCAAATCGAGCTGCGTCGTCTGTGGCCGGCGCACATCAGATGGGATAGTTGTTTGCCCTTCGTGTGCGAGTCAGCTCGGCACTCCCAGGGAGCGAAGTGAGGAATCCATCTCATCATTCAAGATTGAGAGACGGAGGAGATCGTAAAGTCATGACCCTTTCTGTCAGGTCCATAATGCATCTTATGCACATGAAGGCACCAGACGTATCGATAAGCCGTGATGCTGCTCTGCTCTTGAAGATCGAGCTCGAGCGAAGAGCTGAGAGCATCACCGTGCAGGCCTCGAGGATCCATGACAGAGAGAACGCGATGAGACGACAGATCGGAGAACGGCCCAAGGTGCGACTGTCTCCCAAACACGTTAAGATGGCGATAGAAGGGAAATTCATAGATGAGAAGGCTGACCAAAATGTCCACTGAGAATGAGTATTGCGAGTTCGGCCACTGCAGATGCGTGCATAGGAATGATGGCCATTGCGACCCGAAGATTCTGGGAGAGAACTGCGAGATAGGAGAGACTAGCGAGGAATGCGAGGCGTTCTGGAAGGCGAGAGAAAGTGAGCATTAAGAAGGGCGTGGACTATGACGGGTTGGCACGGGATGGGGACTCATCTATTCACCAAATAAGTGTTTTTCCCGTCCCGTGTCACCCAACGCTTATTATGCATGAGTCCCATGTCCATGCTGGTGAATAGATGAATGAGACCAGCATTAAGCAAATCGTGAGCAGGGAGACTGAACGCTTCAGCACATACTTGAAGGCTGAAAAGAGGACGAAGGCCACGGTACTATCGTATTCGCGAAGCTTGGGGAGATTCCTGTCGTTTGTCGGTAAGCCGACTGAGGAAATCACCAAGGCGGATATGCAATCATGGAAGGGCTATCTCGCAGGACAGTATTGCGAGAACACCATGTCGGCCATGATAGCATCCGTCAACTGCTACACCGCCAACATACTTGAACGGCTCGACTTGAAAATGCGATCTCCTAAACAGGTGGAAAAGCAGAAGATCCCCCTGACCGAGAGCGAGGTTAGGGCCATCATGGATGAGTCACGAAAGCCACGACAGGGAGATAACGGAGTCCGTGCCGGATTTGAAACGAGCTACCGAGACTATGCGGAGATATGCGTCATGTATTACGGGGGGTTGAGGGTATCCGAGATCGTGAACCTTCGAGTATCCGGCCTGAACCTAGACAGACAACGACTCCAGGTGTACGCGGGTAAGGGGAAGGATTACTCATCAGTCAATCTGACCGACGAAGCGGTTCAAGCCATCCGAGTCTATCAAGCGAAGGGTAGGCCGAAGCCCTCACCTGGATGTGAAGATACCCTTTTTCTGAGCGGGAGCGGGCTACCGATGTCCCGAAAGAAGGTTTGGACTATGGTTAAGCGCATGGCCTTCGAAGCTGGCATAGAGAAGAATGTCCATCCGCATATCTTCAGGCACTCGATGATCACGCACATGGCTGAGAAGGGGCTCTCCGCGTCCTTCATCCAGGCGCAGAGTCGGCATAAGAGCCTGGATGATGTCCAGAAGTACACACACCTATCTGAGAGAAGCCAACGGGATGCTTACGATAGGGCCTTCAATGAGGAGAAGCCTGAGGTAGTCGCACCGAAGCCCGCTATGCCATCCCCGAAGCCAGCACCAGGCCCAATGTACGCGGATGGCAACCTGAGAGAGAGGGTACTAGCGAAGTACCTAGACGGAGAGATTGACGACTCGAAGCTGGAGAGGATGCTCTCCCTCATCGACCATGAGCAGATCGTGCCAAAGCCCAACGCGGTAGCGGGATACCAATAAACTCATTCACCTGCTCAGGAATCCTAAGCGGTTCTTGAGCATCTTTTTCTATCTGTTCGCGGGGTAGTAATTTACAGATGATTGCAGAATGAAAACATCTGTACGGATGCTATGGATTAGATGCTCGTTTGCTGTAATTCAAAGGGGCTTATGTCCTTCACCTGGCACATAACAAAAGTTCCGTTGCTTTGAGTAGGTCAGTGATTCCACCGACTCTTTTTCTGGCTTTCATCATTTTACACGAGACAATTTCAGATTTCTGTTGCCCTGTTTTGGAGGGAATCGATTGGTTGCACTGACAATTGTGCAGAGAGAGGAGAGATGAGGCGGAAGAAGAAATCCTGACCCTGAATGGTCGCCTTTCCTCCCTTGGGCTTTTCCGAGGCTGAAACCCCTTTCCTTTTCTGTTCTCGGCTGTTCCGCATCAGGAATCTAGTTCAGCGCGGGGTAGATTCCTGATGAACCATTTCTGATCTTCTTCGACAAGCCACTCGAAGCTGCCGGCAAAATGCTTGTATCCCTTCTGCCGTTCATTTAGGACCCAAGGCTCCAACTTCTCCCACATACCGAACCACTCAGCAAGGTTAATCACGAAATCCAACTTCAGCGATTTGTTTTCGGCCATCCCGGCAATCCCATCGAGATAGTCGACATACGAAAAGAGAGCCACTCTGCCGACCGTGTCTTCTATTTGGCGGGGGTCATCAGTCTCCGGCAAGTCCTTCACCTTGACGCGCGTTTCTTCGAAGTCTCTTGAACTCCAGAAATCGTTCAACCGCATCAGGAAGTCGGTCTCCCTATCCTTGTTTATCGATCGCAGTTCTATGACCGCGAAGATTGCGCCCGCGATGAAAGCAGCATACGTCGCACCTTCCAGCACCTGTAGCAAGTCCACCACAACACTTCCTCCGGGTGCGTAATCGCCTTTCCTCCCCTATGGTCTTTTCCTACTGCTCTTTCTTGGTTGCCGGTATCGTAGAGAGACGTGAGCCCTTTTCTGATCCCTACCTTCCCTGGTTATGTCCGCTACCTGGTCCATTCAGTCCTTTTCTCAAAGTCAACCGGGCGCTTTCTATGACGCCGACGACCCATTGCTTTTTCTAATAGGATTTCTCTCATACTACTGAAATGGAGGGCAAGAAGGCTGAGACGACCGTAGACTACATCAATCGGTCTGGGTATCCGTTTCAGAGGCGCATAGCCAAAGAAATTGGAGATGCAGGCTGGCAAGTAGATTTCGAGTACGATACAAGATTCTTTCCAAGTGGGTATTCGGAAGAAAGCACCAAGGTTGATGTCCTTGCGAGTCTAGGTATTGTCTATCGACCCATGCTGGGAGTCTCTGCCATTGTTGAGTGCAAACGACGAGATCCCAAGTATGTGAAATGGCTTTTCTTCTCTCGAAAGGAAGACACGCTACACAATGTCCCTACTATCCCCGGAGTTCAGGTGACATTCTGCGCTCCCGACCACATCGGTCCGGATGGCATAGTTTACTCTCCTCGCGTGGAATTCCCCCCGATGTCCTTTCCAGAAACGGGTCATGAGACGAAGTGTTATGACTACTATCTTGAGCAGAGAACTAACGACAAGAAAGGCGCGAGTTCCGTAGAGATCGAAGGGGCCCTTCGTCAGGTGGCGGTTGGATTGCGGGGAGTGATTCGAGATTTGTACATTGACAAAGATCGAGGAACCGGTTTCAAAGCTGAGGAGGTCCCGGAATTCACCGCGCTGCTGCCAGTTGTGGTTACTTCCGCTCCAATCGTTAGTTGCTCTTTTGAGGATGACAAGGTAGACCTCGAAAAAGGCATCTTCTTGAATGACAAGGTGGTGGATCTGAAGAGCAGATCCTGGCTCCGCTGCAGGTATGCCCTCCCATACGAGTTGCGATTCAATGACCTGAGAACCTCCTCAACCGATAATTCTACCCTGAGTCATCTTGATGTTTGGATTGTCGGAAGCACCCACGCTAGAACGTTCTTTGAATGCATCAAAAGAGATTCTCGCCACTGGGGAAATGAGATTGCAGAAATCAAGAAAGCCATATCTCTGAAGTGACGGGACTTGTTTTGTAGCGTAAGTCTTCTTGTCGGAGATTCTGGCAAGGCGTTTCATATCCCAGGCAGCCCCCCTTGTCGGAAGGACAGAATTCTGACCACGTCCTCTACCCTTGCTTGTTCTCCTTCCGAATCAAGATTGACAGGCGGAATGCGGAAACTCAGCGCTGAGGAACTTCTCCCGGGGCGAAGGCTGATCTCAATTCAAATCATCATATCCAGTCATGACAAATCTTCATTCCGTTTCGTTCAAACTGAATATAGGTAGATACGTTCGACGTATGAGTCTATGTCTCTCTCCGAGTGTCCGACATCATACATGCTTGTCGTTCTTGGCGTGCTGTTGCCTGAACTCGCATATGGCGACTTCGATGCCGTGAGAACGGGAATGAAACAACCGTTCACCGACTTTCGTATCAAGCCAGATGACTTGGTTCTCATCTAAGGATACGGTGACACGTCGATGCCGTCTCTTGAAGATAGAACCATGTTTGCGTTCGGGCCGATCACTCATCATGATATGTCCGATAGTGCTTGAGGGCTATATGAGCTCGTGCGCGTTAGTGCGATACTCGCACAACACCGCGTACATGCCCAAAGGATGCAAGGCATGGCAGAAACATGTATACGACAAGAGCCAGTTATGCATCTTGCAGAGCATAAAGGTCTATAGTGTGTCCATCTTCAAAACTCGCAAAGGCGAAGCGGAGTACATCGCTGCCTATGATGCTATTCTTAGACTGTGGCCTGTGCCTTGTGTGGAGCGCGACGTACCGACGCGGTTTGGAAGCACGCACGTCATCGTCAGCGGTCCAAGTAAAGCGCAACCATTGGTGCTCCTGCACGGAAGCTTCGGGAGCGCCACGACCTGGTATCTCGGAGTGGCTGATCTGAGTCGTGTCTATCGCACCTACGCCTTGGATACAATTGGCGACTTGGGCAAGAGTGTACCCCGCCAATTACCCGTAAAGAGGTCGGACTACGTCGAGTGGTTGTCGGATGCTTTCGACGAACTCGGAATCGATCAGGCGGATATTGTCGGCATATCCTTTGGTGGCTCCTTGGCCCTGAAATTCGCTTTGGCTAAACCTGAGCGGGTCAAGAGACTCGCATTGCTCGGTCCTGGCCTTCGATTATTGGGTCCACCCACGTTGCTATGGCCATTCTACTGCCTTCTGGTGATGGTGCATCCGTCTCCTAGAACTGTCAGGCTATACATGCAAAAGGCGTCCGTGAATAGATACGAGAAGAACGATCCGGTACTCTTACAAAGAATCAAGGGCATGATCAATCTTCATTTCCGTAGGCGATTTCCCTCCCAACTCAAGTTCACCAAAGTTGAACTCAGGAACCTCAAAGCACCTGCCCTGTTGTTGATCGGCGATAACGAGGTTCTTTACGACCATGAATCGGCCCTCAGTCAAGCTCGACGACTGATTCCCAATCTCGAGGCTGAGATTGTTCCAGACTCGGGGCATGCGTTGATCAGGGACCAACCGGAAGTGGTCAACTCACGGATTCTACTATTCCTCAAGGACCGAAGCACTTAATAGTCGCATTCGGAGAGCTCAAAGTGATATGGAGGATTCACGCCTTCGAAGGTATCCTGGAAAGGGCACAGCGACGGCACAACAAGGATTGGGACACGGAAGAGAAGGATCTGCGCAAGGCTTTGAACTACTTCCCGTTAAGAAAAGGCTTTAAGGATCGAATCTTGAATGATAGTCGTGGTGGTGGTGCTGTGAAACGTTCAGTTGTGTTGCTCTTTGGCGCAGGAGCGAGCTTCGGGTCTGGAGGCCTGTGGAATAGACCACCTCTTAGCAAGGATCTCCTTGGATCGTTATCCAGTGAATACCCCGGGACTTGGGGGCATATTCCATCTAAGATACGGATGTCGTTTGAGGACCCTGAGAAAGGAATAGACTTCGAAAGGGGGATGGGCAGGCTCTACCAATGTCAGGTCAAGGGAGAAATCACCAATCTGGCTGAACTGCTAAAGGATATGGGCAGATTTTTCAGTCACTTCAGCATCGTCCGATATGATAGCAACCAATACTACAAGATCCTGACCACATTCAAAGACAGCATATTGGCAGGCGAGATAATCCTGGTGACACTCAACTACGAATGCCTTATTGAACTTGCTGCCTCCAAAGCTGGAATGAAGACAATCTATTGGGGCGATTCAACTGGAGCTAGGCTGCTCAAGCTTCATGGTTCATGCAATTTCATTTTGCCGAGTGTCTCTGGAACGGGAAAATTCATTCTCGGCTCTGGGACCATAAGAGGACCGCTTGCCGTTATAGACCCACAGTCCGTTGACACGGAGTTGGATAGTCGACCCGCTCCACCCGCAATGAGCTTGTTCAACATCGAGAAGACTGATCTGATATGTCCTGACAAGCTGCTCGACTTGAGAAAGGAGTATGAGGAGAGCGTGAGAAGTGCCGAGCTCGCAATCGTTGTCGGAGTATACCCAAGGCTAGCTGGCGACATTCATGTTTGGAATCCTTTGAAGTCAATGAATGGCAAACTAGGCATTGTCGACAAGAGCGATTTGGTTGCCAAATGGAGGAGTATCCACAGAAGCAATCGGGATGATCCAGTTCTACCTGAGGAGTTTATTGACGCCTATCCTGACATCTGTTCACTCATAAGGTCTGTCCTATAGACAGGGCCCTTGACACCATTTGGGTCAGAAGGAAAGGGGTTTGAGCCTCGGAAAAGACCTTAGGGGAGGAAAGACGATTCGGGCTTTGGAGGAGGGGATCCAATTGAGAAGGAGGACGCTGGCTGCAGTCGTAGCAGTAGTGGTTATCGTGGTCACTGGAACTGTCGTCTCTTACGCGTTGTTCGTCAACGATGATGAGACGTTTGTGGGGACCGTAGTCTTCCAATCGAATGTGGCGGGTGTGACTGCGACCATGGTAGGTCCTGATGAGATGGTCAGGACGGGGGTAATCGGAGAGAATGGTGAGTTGACTTTCACGGACCTGCCCGAAGGTGACTACTGGTATATCTGCGCCAAGGATGGCTATTCAACGACTTGCGGGAGCGGATCCATAAGTCGTGGAGTCACGGAAGGCAAGACAACCTTCGTTATCAACATGGGGGTCTACCCAGCGTACCTTCCCTTGTACATATCAACCAACCCAGGTGCCGTGGTCATCACGCAAGGAAGCAGTGGGACCGTCACGGTCACGGTGGCATCGCTGCTCGATATTGCGGGCGACGGATCCATGGATTGTGCGCAGTTGCCTTCCGGCGTGACAGTAGCATTCAGTCCTGCAGCTATCACGCTTGCTGCTGGAGGGGATGCATCATCGATTCTGGTCTTGACGGTTGGCTCAACCACACCTAAAGGCAGCTACTTCGTGGAGGTAATCTGTTCGACCGAGCAGAACATAAACATACAGCTTGCACTACTATTGCAGGTATCATAGCACAGTCTTCCGTGATTCCCTGAGAGCAACTCCAACACCCATGGATTGGGAGGGGGACGAACTGCGAGAGAGCTGCATTTTTGTTTCTGATTGAAATCAGAAAGGGATTGTCTGGCCAGTGCCGGGTTCGAATCCCGGCAGCCGCGTTCCTTGCTCGGAAAAGCCCATAGGGGAGGAAAGGCGATTCCTCCGCAGGTAAGATGGCGATAAAGTGCAGGAATTGTGAAACTTATGACAATCCCGAGGACGCTGCCTTATGCGTAAGATGTGGTGCGGCCCTTCCAACTGTGGCAGGACAGAAGGAGATTCAAAGTAGACCGATAAGGAAGCGCAGGACACGCGGCTGGGTGTTGATCATTCTGGCAATCATCATACTTGGGATGGCAGTCGTAGTATGTTATGAATGGCTGGACCTAGATAGAAGGTATCACGATGAACTTCGCTCGGGTTTCCACCCCGATCTGTCAAAAGCTTCGGAGATTGCTGCACTTATGTGGGTGGATGCAATCTTGCTGGTGGCCGGTCTCGTAGTCCTGCATGGCGGACTCTTCTCAGTGCGAAATGCGAAGAAATGGGTTCTGACCTCGCCTTACGAGAATCCATAGGGAAGTAGAGATTGCTTTCATAAGCAGACAAGCAAGAACGGGCGAATGGGCATAAATCCATCAAGACCTGATTCAATCCTGCACGAATCACGCTCGAATATGAGGGTTTCCAAGGGGCTTATGTCCTTCACCTGGCACTTTATGCAATGCTCTGTGTGTCATAAACTTGCGAGCAGGGACTGAGATCCGGATACCCAGACTCCTCCTCAGCCCATTGTATTTCCATCGTCTACCTGTCAAAGAACTCGCATATCCATTTCCTTTCAGAGCCAGTCTCGAAACATGGAAGACAGGTCCCCCTCTTTCAGCAAATACGAGAACGGCTGCCTGATCTAATTGAGTACTGGGCCTCGGAAAAGACAATAGGCAAGTTAACGGGATACGGGTGTGGGAGACTGACAGTGAAGTGTTCGAGTTGTGGGGCCGAGAATCCGCAGGAGTCGATGTTCTGTTTGAGATGCGGAGCGGGATTGGAGCTAGGGACTCAGGTTCATCAGCAACCGACCCCAGCAAGACACGATGATCCTGCCGCTCGATCATGCGCTGGGATTACAGACGGGTGAATTTATGTCAGGTGGAAAAGTTGCACGCATATTGGAGAATGAGACGGACCAGGATGCCATTGTTGATATCGACAACCTACTCGCTCCTATCCTGAGCGAGAATCCTGGAGGACTATCGCCGCCAGAGAAGAACATATGCTACATCGAAATGCTAGACAATGACGTGAACGCAGGAGGCTTTAAGCAGTTCTTCCTCAACCCGTCTGGTGAATTTGCCCACGAGGTTGTTTCCGCCCTGAGGGAAATCAACTCCGTCAAGATTCTCCAGGTGGTGGAGGCCGCAGTTGGGCAGTTTCCGGACGCACGTGTTCCCAAAGATCCCAATACAAGACGAGTTATGATCCAGCAGATTGCGGGGATGGCAAATCCTGTATGGGAAATGCTCGACAACCAGTTCTCCGATTACGAGGAAGATATCTACGCCCTCATGACAGAATACATACGAAGGAACATCACGGACTTCAGATGATTCCAGCTAGAGGAATCTGATCAGTAGCCGGGCTGGAGGCCAGACATGATTCTCCATCCTTGATCACTCATGTTCGTACGACTCGCCCGCTCATTTCATGCCTATTCAGCAGCGTGGCGGTCAGGGACAACGTAGATACAATGCGCATACAGACCACGCCGTTCGTAGAGAAGGATCCATGCTTTACCACCAAACATGGAAGAACAGACGAATGTGCTCAATACCCAATTTCTTCGATTCAGTTGAGAATGAAATACGCTCAAACACGAGTTTCTCCAAGGGGCTTATGTCCTTCACCTGGCACTACCTTCTTCCCCTTTCAAAATCCACCTTCATTTTGCGACTCTTCACACATATCCGTTCATCGAAGTCGCGTTTCCCCGGACCGGAAAGGGCGATGCGATGACTGACGGGCCGTACGAATGAACTGAGTGTGGGTTCTATTGGTCACCGAGTCCTCGAAGGACCCGGGAGAGGAGAGTGGTATTCACTTGGATGACTATGGAAAATCACGCTGAGCGTTCTCGAATAGTCTAATATACGCAACATGGCCATTGCAGCCTCGGGGGCTGGAAATAGCAGACAGCGCGAAGCCTATCTCGAGAGAGTCTAAGTCGACCAATGAAGAAGTCGTTTCCGAATCGCAACAATCTTCGGGAGGAGTTATGGCAATCACGCCGAGGCACATCCCGAAGAAGTTCTTTTCGAGCGATGAGAATCTTGTTTTCGAATCGCGTCCGAGCGCATGGTCCTGCATGAAAGCGGCGGCATTTTGGTTGGTAGTCGCAGTGTTGGTCTTGACTTTGTCTTACTGGACCTGGATTTCTGGCGCGCCAAAAATACCATATCTAAGCGACTGGCTCAGCGACCCTGACTCCGGAGACCTCATGCAGACTTCGATGCAACTCTTTGCTTATATCGTAATCCTTTTGGTTCTCTGGAGATGGTGGATTTGGGGCAACACTGTGTACGCCATCACTGACGAGAGGGTTATCAAGCAGACAAGGAGATGGCTCGCAAAAAGATACAGGTCCATCCCGGTGACACAGATTGAAGACGTACAGCTGGTTCATCCCTTCTGGGGAAGGATCCTGAGATATGGCACGCTCGAAATCTCGACCGGGCCCCCCGAAGGGGGGAAGGCAGACATGGTGTGGCCTGCGATCCCGAACCCTGTGAGGGTTAGCAGGATGCTCGAAGAGGTCATGGATATCAGAAACAAGCCCATCAGAGACAAGGCCAAGCTCAGGGCGGCCCGGTAACTCACGGATATCAGAAGAAGTCCACAGGGGAGGAAAGGCGATATTGAGCTTGCTGAAATCAGATTAGAGGCTACTTGTCGTCGTCGTTAGGAAGAGAGACAGATTGCTGGTTCAGACTAGACTCGTCATAGATTGCCAAGTGTCGGAGATTGCGAACATTCTGTCGAAGACAGTGGAGAAGAACATGGGGAAGGATGGGTGCAAGAGCGAATGCGAGTCTGAGCCCAGCATCAGAAAGCACAATATGGGACATAAGGTAATTGGGGTACAGGGAAACGACTGTGAAGTGTTCGAGTTGTGGGGCCGAGAATCCGTCGCAGGCGAAGTTCTGCTTGAGATGTGGAGCGGAACTGGGATCTGGGCCTGAGACCTCTCACGAACCGCTCCCCGTGAGCCAGTATGTTACTGCGCAGGCTCAGACTACTCTCTCGAAGATGATAGAAACGCCGGGCACTGCCCTTCTGACAATCGGCATGTTGATTCTGGTGGTTTCCATTCTTGTTGGAGCACTTGGGCACTGGCTAGCTGCGTTAGCACTCTTCGCTATTAGCATTATCCTGCTTTTCTTTGCGGTACAGCTTCGAGGTCACGAATCAAGGCCTGCGGCCCATAGCACCGAGATCAGGGAACGAGAAATCGTCAAGGTCAAGTGCAGGTACTGCGGGGCGCTGAACCCGGATGGGGCTAGGAACTGCAGCGCGTGCGGAGCCATGCTCTAGTTGGGGAGAGCTTTTATAGTTGTTCGGACGATGCGCTCGCGGGGGGAAGTGGAGAAAATGAGCAGTTCATCCAATAAGCAAGAATCGAAACATGCTGATGAGAAGCCCCTGGTGATTCGGACCAGCAGGTTCAACGCGAAATGGCCCTACTTTCTGATGTTCCTTTCCTATGTCCTGGTAGCGGTCTTCTTTTTCCTCAGTCCAGTCAAGAACTATCTCAATGTGAACAACACCATCATGGGATTGTCCATCGACGGAATTGCCGCAATCCTCTTCCTCTTCGTCGCCCTCCGCTATTTCATCCGTGCCGAGAAGAAGCGCCTCGGGACGGTGTACACGATAACGAACGACAAAATCGTCCGCAAGGATGGGCTCCTGAGCAAGGAATTCCGCGATGGCGTCATGAGGGAGGAAATGAGGGATGATCCAGTAATGAACGTCATGACCAACAAGCGGCACTGGCGATTTCACACACGGGAGATTCCCTACACCCAGATCGAGCGTGTGGACCTTCATCAGAACTTTCCCGAGCGCATAGTGAACGTCGGAAACCTCAAGATTGACACCGGCGATGAAGAGATCTGGATGATGAGGATTCCTCACGTGAGGATGGTGCAGAACCTGATCACAGAGAGAATGGGGCGACCATCTTACTCGGGCCAGCTTGATCCTGCCCTTCAGTCACACGCTGGACGCACTGGGCGCGAACGTGATTCTCTTGAGCGGGAGAAGCATTAGTACTATGCACCCAGATTGATTCTGATGTGGAAATGACTGGCACAGCCAGTTTATTTCCCATAGTATAGAATTGCTTTCTTGTCGCAGTCAACAGCTCTCGCTATGACAACACTACTCACTCTGTCTCCGAATAGCCCCAGGACGATCCTGGTCGCCCGCGGTCAGAGAGCACTGCGAGTCTCACTATGGTCCAATGACATCTACGCCGACGAACGTGCCAACGAAGCTGAGATGGGAGAAGGAAACGGCGAGTCCAGTCCCACTCGCATACGTGGTTGTGTACACTGGTGAGTAGAACACATATGTGTGTCCTGCTTTGAGCGCAACACTGTAGTGCACGGAGTAGCCATATTCCGTTTTGCTCCATTGCTGATCATGCCAGAACCAACTCTGCCATCCAGGGATCTTCTCGTCGATAACTTTGAGGTTATGCTGACCCCGTGAAAGCCAGCTGGCCGAGCCAGACGTCGCATCGTACACGTCGCCGCCGATATATATGGCAACCTTGGCCGTCGCACTGCCAAGGTGGGTGTCCGTGACCCATCCCGCATTCCATGTAGTCTGCCAATAGAAGTACAGGGTGAAAGTGGCCGACTGGGAACAGTAATACGATTGCGTCCTGAATTCGTACATCATGCTCAGAGTGCTTGCGCCGATGCCGCCTCCAGTCGTCCATTGAGAGACGGACATTGCCCTAGAGAAACCGCTAGTTCCTGCCGTGTAACCCCATCCACTCCCAGCGCCGCCCCAATGTGAGTAGACACTCACGGTTGGGCTCCAGTAGTAGAGGTCCGGGTTCACTCTCTTAATCGTCGATGCGGACGAAGATGGGATGGACGATACCCCAAGGACCATGATTGCCGAAAACGCTACAGCCACAACAGCTAGTCTCAACTTCTTCATTTCTCAATGCCTCCATGATCACGCCCAGGCGCTGACGTAGACGAGATCCAGCGCGAGAAAGTGCCACACGCTTATACATCTTTCGACGTGCGAAAGATGTGATTTCGCGCCTTGAGAGCGAATTCTGGGGAAAGAGGCCGCGCAACGATCCAGAGAGACTGTATCATTGGCACACGATGGGATCTGGAATCCAATCCCGTGCGAATCGTTCCTTCGGATATCGGGATCACCTTCAGGTTCGCTAGCTGGCAAAAAGAAGATTTCACGATCCGGAATAGAATGAGGAAAGGGTGTGTCATCTCCTTTCACGCCTCACCACATTTTCGTTGGCAAATGCTGTTCAGATAGGTTTTCCGCCGCGCAGACCAGAAAAGACATTAAGAATGAAACGCAATAATAGTACCGCGCTCGAACAAGGCCGAGGATGGGGTCTGGAACGAGATGCAGTGTCTTTCCGACCGCGAGATGGAATGACTTCAAATTGACAATCTCCGGGACGAGCTGATGGACAGTCCTTGGCCGGGTGGAGAAGATGAACAAAACGGACGCCTCAACAGAGACTATTGATCCGAAAGATGTTGCGCTGAAGATGAGGCTAGACTATCTGCACGGCGTGAAGGATCCCTCGGCGAAAGCGCTAGACGCAATTGTGGGACTCTGTTCGAGAATTGAGGAGTCATGTCTTAGCATCGAGGACCTCACGAATGAGACTGCCGACCTAATTGTGAAGCATTTCAGCATCAGGAGCGTGGCGATTGCCTCAAAGGATCATCATGATGGACTTCTCAGGTACAAAGCAGTCCTCGGAGTCGATCAGGAGACAGCAGAGGGATTTAGGAAGCTAGCCTACACCGAGAAGCAGGCACTAGACCCTGGCAACTATCCCAGCCATGAGATCAGTAGCCATACCAGATTGTATCTTGGCGAAGACCATCCCTACGCAGATGGCGAGGAGTTCACATACCGAGTTCCATCGCTAATCGGTGTGGAGACGAGGAAATCTCTCACAGACAGTATCGAAGCCGACTATGTTGACTTCTTCATGTTCGGCCCAGATAGAGACCTGCTGGGCTGGATCGAAGTGTCGGGAACGAGGATGAGAAAACTCCCCGACGCTACGACTTTGAGGTGGCTCGAGCTTATTGCCTATATCCTTGGATTCGCACTGAGGCCCAGAAAGTAGTTCGGCCCTGTCAATTAGATCCGACGTTACTCCTTTGTCTGGCCGGTCATTGATGTATGGTCGGCTATTTGTCCCGCGCAATTCATGAACAGACAGAAGGAACACAGCATCCAGCGATTGGCAAGGCTCAGCAGTCCTGGCGCGACAGCTTCCTGGCGCATTCTGGTTTGGTCGACTCCAACTTACACTCATCACACTTGAAGTCGCAAGGTTCACTCCGAATCATCACAACGCTTCTTGGGAGCTTCGTCTTGATATCTGATTCGAGGTGCTTGGCTAGCTGATCCGCCTCTTGCACGCTCCAGTTCTTCGGGACAGCTATGTGAAGATCTATGTGCCTCTCGGACCCAGCCTTTCTCGTCCTAAGATCGTGATAGTTCAGAAACTCATCATTGTGCTCGTCCATTATGCGCTCTATTGCCTTATGCTCTGATTCGGGAAGGCTCTTGTCGAGCAGCCCCTCCGTCGATCGCCTGGTTATGTCAAGAGCGGCACGCACGATGAATGCTGCGACCACAATAGCGATTGCAGGGTCAAGCAAGCGGAAGCCCGTAACCTCAATCAATCCCAGTGCCACGAAAACCCCCAGGGAAGTCCAGACATCTGTAGTCAGGTGATAAGCGTCAGCCTCCAAAGCCAGGGATTCGGTCTTCTTTGCCACCCTCATGAGCTTCTTCGAGACTATGAAGTTGAGGACTGCGGAAACTGCCATAACAGCCATGCCGGCTTCAAGCATCTGGACTTCGCTCATCCCTATCAGGCGTCTTGTCGCTTCGTACATGATCCAAGTTGCCGCGACAAGAATCAAGATGCCCTCAATCATGCCCGATAGGTTCTCGAATTTGCCGTGGCCAAAACGATGTTCCTTGTCAGCAGGTTCGGCGCTTCTCTTCACGGAATATTTGGCTATCAACGCCGCTACCAGATCCAAACCTGAGTGAATTGCCTCTGATATCACGGCCACTGATCCCATCACTGTGCCGACCGCTAGTTTGAGAACAACAAGAGTAGAATTAGAGTAAACGGAGAGTCTCGCGACCGCGATTTTCTCCTCGTTTGCGTCCATTACGCGATTAGAAGCGACCACCACTATTTAGGGTTTGCTGGCAGCGACTCTCTCAACTCGGTTTCTGCCGCGGACTAGGGTCAACGGGCGGCTCAAACATCAAGCACATAGGTTATGTTCTCATGCAGGACGGAGAATCCCAAGGATGTATAGAGTCCCAGAGCGTTCCTGTTATCCGCATCCACACCCAGGTGTATGACGTTCAAACCGCGTCCAAGCAGCCAATCCATTCCATCCAAAATGAGCGCCTTGCCAAGCCCTCTTCGCCTATAGGGTATGGAGACCGCGAGAACGTCAATCCATCCGTCCTTCAGGCCGTGCTCGGCATTGTACGGCACGCTATCCTCGGACCAGCACACCCCCACCAATCTCCCCTCGGAGTATGCAAACGTCAGGCGCAACACGTCCTCCGTTGTGTCCCTGAAACTCACGAGTCTCTCGAGTGGCCATGGGGAGTAGTTGAAAAGCTCAGAGAAGGCCTCGTTGGAAAGCGTTAAGGCATCGCGCAACTCCTCGTTGCTGGCTTCCTTGAACATCCTGTGCCTGTGCATAGCACCCTCGGGCCAGGAAGCCTTCCCAGGCAACAGACTGCCTTTCCAGACCATGGAAAAGTAGTGATGCACACCCCTGAAACCCGCTTCTTTCAGAAGCGAAGGCTTCCATGCGTCCTTCCCACTGCACTGGAATTGAACCGCCCCCAGGCCTTTCTCCCTCGTCAAATCCAGGATCCGCCAGAGGAGTTCCTGTTCTATCCCCCTTCCTCTGGCCTCAGGGACGACTTCCAGCCTGCCGCTGGAATCGTTCCTGCCGAATGCCACCCGTAGCCTGTCAATGAAGGCCTCACCATATGCCGTCGGTACCGCATCCTCGAACACGAGCCAGGCGGATTTTGGATCGTAGTCTGGATCAAGGAATGTCTCAGACCCTATCTCCTGTTGGGTCATAATCCTCTGTAACGGAAGACCTTGTCTGGAACGATTGAGGATATCGGTTATGATTTCCAGATCGGCCTCTGACGGATGACGGAATTCTAATCCTGGCATGCAAGCCCACAACATGCGCATCTGTGATATGAGCGTTTGTGATAACGCGACGAGAATATACCGGGAAAGGGCTCGTAACCAGACGCCTCAGCGGCGGGAGAAATCACTTGTCTGTCGCCGCAGAGCCATTGCTGTTAGCCTTAGCCGCATGGTTCTCTTCCGCAGCGTGATTCGCAAGCTCCTCCAATGCCATCAATGTCCATTCGTCTATGAAAGTCAGACGGCCCTTGTCGGTCAGGTCGCTCTCGGCGTAATCCGTCTTCGATCGGCACTTGTCCCCGTTTATGATGACTATCAGGCCATCGAAGCCTAGCTGGCCGTGGATGACTTCGAACGCGTAGCTGACTGCGAACTCGCAGGCTACTCCGACTGCGTAGGTGTACCCCTCTTCCCTCTTCTTTGTCAGCCACTTTATCAGGTCCGTGTCCGTGTCGATGACATAGAATTCCTTGATGCCGAATTTCTTAGCGATCTTGATGAACTGGCCAATTGTGCATTGAGTGTGCTCGCACTTGTCGGATACTGCTTGACAGCAGTTGCACTTTCTTCCCTTGTCCTCATTCATCGGGCAGTCGAACGGCTTGCAGCAGTACGGGGCGAAGGCCACGCTATTGTCCCCGTTCAGCACCTTCGGATCGAAATTCACTGGAGCTGGAATGAGACCGACGGAGTTCAGGCTCCCTTCCACCTTTCCCATCTCCAGCCTCTCGGAGAGGCTCTCGAGAATGAACGCGTAAGGCCTTTCGGAGAGTGTCCTCTTCAGGTAGTCCGACACCATCGCCAGCTTCGCTGCGTCTGGCGGGGGGCTCTTGTGCTGATCGCAACCGCACTTATTGCGCTTGCGGGATTCGGACGACAAAACCGTCACCTCTTCCGCTTTCATGGTACTTGGTATCCATCATTCCTTTCTGGACCTCTATGATAGCCCTCGCGACCAGTAGCTGCAAATCCGGCCTCTCAATCATCTGACAGCCGGTGTAGTCCTGGGACATCATGCACTTCACCACTGGTGCGGACAACCTCAGGTTGTTTCCTGAGACGTTGATTGTCCAGTACTTCTGTCCGTCCAGCTGCTCTGACGACAAGGAGATCTTGATGTGGAGCAAGTCGGAAATCGAGTATCTCATCGCCACTGACATCACGAGGTCCATGAGATCGTTGATGTCTTCGGTGGCCATGATGGGGTATTCTCCATCGGCGCAGTCGAATGTGATTGCAATCAGCCTCTTGTCGAGCCTGCTCTGCAGGTTGGTGATGCTCCTCTGCAGGACATCCTTGAGATCTTTTCTGCTGAATGACGCAGAGCCCCGATTCCTCACGTCTGCAATTCTCTTCAGGTGCGCTATGAGCTGCGCTGTCTGCATCACCTGTCTGAATGCGCCCTGAGCGTACTTCTCCAGCTTCGGGTCCAAGCCTTCGGTCTGAAGGATCATCTCCAAGTATCCGATAATCGCCTGGTTGAAGTTCTGGATGTCATGCGCCATCAGATCTAGGTAGAAATCCTTCTCGTTGGCTGCTCGCCTCAGGCTCTCCTCGAGGCGCTTCCTGTCCTCGACATTTCTCCCGATACCGAGTATGCCGACAACCTGGTTCTTGTGCCTGATCGGCCGGACGATCATCTCTGCCGGGATGACATGCCCGCTCTTGGACTGCACACCTACCTCGACCGCTGGGGGGTTCTCCTGGCCCGACAGAAGGAGGGATATGTGGTCTGCCACGACCTCGATTGAATCCGCAGATGTGACATCGAGGGCGCTCATGCCCATGAGCTCATTTCTTGTGTAGCCAGTGAGCTTCTCAATGACCTTGCTGATGAGTATGATCCTGCCGTACGGGTCAAGTTCGTAGATGACATCGCTCGAGTTCTCGAGTATCTCCTCGAGCTTCTTCGCCTTTGATGCTAGGTCCTTTATGGCGGTCTCGTACAGCTGCCTCGTGATTAGGGCAGCACGAGCATTATCCATTTTGCATTCACCCTGCAGCTTGAGAGAACTGTGTCCGTTGTTTCTCAGAAAATCAAGAATCTCCTTGGCCTTGGAGGAGTTGATGACATGATCGATTCCGAGCCCCTTGATGAAAAGCTCGTCATCGGGATTGAGTGGGAAGGGAGCGTACAGCATCACATTTGGCGGGCTTTCGAACCCGTTCTTGCAGCTAAGGCAGAAGTGAATGGGGTCTCCGGAAACGCAGATCGCGCTTGCGATGACAACATCGAACTTCTCAGAAGCGACCCGCTTCTCGGCCTCGAGAGCGTCCCAGGCCACGACCACCTCTATATCTGGCTGAGTCAACTGCTCCTCCAGATCGGAGAGGCTGCCCATCGGGTCGTCTACCAGCAGCACTTTCAAGTGACCTGCCATTCGGTCCATCATCCCGCTAGGGGATTCAAGCCTCCAGACAGTCTATATAGGTTAGGACCGGGTTATCAGAAACGATAACACCTCCTGGCTGGCTGATAAACCCCTGTGGAAACGAACCAAGAAAGACAGGGGAGGTCCAGAGCTCACTCCTGGATTCCAACGGAGTCGATCAAGAATGCGTATATAAAGGAAAGCTCTCTTAGCCAGTCGTACCTGCCAGAAGCACCCGAGTGCCCCTCTAGCATCTCCGCCCTCAGAATGAGCCTGCTTTCCCCCGTCTTGTTCGCTCTCAGTTTGGCGACCCACTTCACGGGTTCCCAGTATGCGACTCTGGCATCGTTCATCGCGGTAGTAACAAGCAGATCAGGGTATTTCGCCCGGCGTACGTTGTCATAAGGAGAGTAGGATTTCAGGTATGCGTACTGGTCTTCATCGTGGGGGTTCCCCCATTCTTCGTATTCTCCCAAGGTCAGCGGAATCGATGGGTCCAACATTGTTGTCACGACATCCACAAACGGGACCCCGGCAACCACTGATCGGAAAAGATCCGGCCTCATGGTCGTGACTGCCCCCATCAGAAGCCCTCCTGCACTCCTTCCCATTGCCGTGATCCTATCCTTTGAGGTGAAGCCCGTTCTGATCAGGTGTTCCGCGCATGCGATGAAGTCCGTGAACGAGTTCCTCTTGCTCAGCATTGAACCGGCGTTGTGCCATGCCTTTCCGAAATAGCCTCCGCCGCGTATCTGCGCCTTGGCATAAACGAAGCCTCTATCCAACAGGCTGAAGATTGTGGGATCGTAGGACGGCGCTGCGCCTGAGAAATCGCCATACGCCCCATATCCGTACAGCAAGAGCGGGTTTCTGCCATCTCTCTTCATCCCATTCTTGTAGACGAGCAGAATGGGTATACTGGCTCCGTCGGCAGCTGTCGCCTGGATCCGTTCCGATGTGTACCTTGACGGAGAATATCTCCTGACGGGCTGCTGCTTGAGAAGTGCGAGCTTTCTCGTGCGCATGTTGTAGTCATAAGTCCTCTTGGGAATCGTGAGGGTCGAGTAGCTCAGACGAAGAACCTCTGAGCTGAAGTCGGGGTTGAACATCGGTTCAACCCTGTAGAGCGGGTCCTCCAACTTGAGGAGGTGCGCCCTTCCCGTTCTTAGATCGATTATTCTCACCCTGCTGATGCCGCCGACATTCTCGAATACTGCGATATAGTCCTCGAACTCATCAAGCCACGGAACGGGGTAGTCGACATCCAAGAAGATGCCATCTCTTGTGGGAATCATTTCGACCCAATTCCTGTGGTGAGGAGACCGGACAGACGCTCGGACGAGCCTAAACTCGGGGCCGATGTCATTCGCCAGCACGAAGAAGTTCTCCTTATGATGCACGGCGAAGTACAGCACTCCGTGCCTCCGCCCGCTCAGTGATTTGAACCCCTTGTTGGGCCTGTCCGCATCCATGTACAGCACCTCGGACGTGCTCGGACTGGCCGTTGTCAACATGATGAATCTCTTCGATTTGGACTTAGATAAATAGATGTTCTCAAAGTGCGGATCCTTCTCGTCGTACACAAGCTTGTCCCGAGAGGACCGCGCAAGAACGTGAACATATGTCTTTCCAGCCTGGAAGACATCATTGAGGACAGTGTAGACGAGCGTTCTGCTGTCGTTGGCCCACTCTACACGTGAGACCCGCTCGATACCACGATCGAGGATCCTTCCAGAGGCTAGGTCCTTGATGCACAGTTCGTGTCTTTCGGACCCGGTCGTGTCGACAAGATAGGCAATGAGTTTGTGGTCCGGGCTGACCCTGTGTCCGCCTATGCTGAAAAACTTGTGTCCCTTTCCAAGCTCGTTCTGATCGAGGATCCTCTCCTCTTTCGCTTTCAGATTCCCTTTCTTTCTGCAGTAGACCGGATATTGATTGCCCTTCTCGAGCCTCTCGTAGTAATAATACTCGTCGATCTTGACTGGCACGGAGACATCATCCTCGACGATCCTGTCAACAAGCTCTTTGTAGAGGTGGCTTTGGAGCGCTTCTGTGTGCTTCATGATGCGCTTAGTATAGGCATTCTCTGCCTTGATGTACTCGAGAACATCTGGGTCAGACCGATCCTTGATCCAGTAGTAGTCGTCTACCCTCACATCCCCGCGATTGGCTATCCTCTTGGGGATCCGCTTCGCGACCGGCGGTCTTGGGTCATGTCTTCGTGACATCGATTCTCGGCTGATGGCTTCGACCTAGATAAATGAGTTGCTCGAGCCAAAGGGCCTATGGAGTGAAAGTCCTGTAGAAATCCGAACCGCAGAGAGTAGCCCGCATTGCGAAACCGTTGAGAACCCAATCGAATCTGATGATCTCGGGGAGGCGCTCATCCTTGCCGACCCTGAAACTGCCATCATCTCTTGGAACAAGCAACTCCTCATATCCCTCAGATGTAACTAGCACTAGACTGCCCCGACGCAGGATAACCCTGAAATTGGACAGCCAGGGGTTGTACGATCTGTAATGACCGACATATCCCGCCCACTCTGGTTTCGCTTCCTCTGATTTCTGGACAATGCTGCCGACCCTCGCGAAGGACTCGCTGCCATAGCAGACCTCGTTGACCCCTTTCCTGGACCTGAGGAAGTGAAGGAGGAACATCTTGAAGTCCTGATCGTCTGCGTGAAAGTAGTCTTGTTCGACCTTTTCGAGCATTATCAGTCTTCCAGAGATCTCAATAGCCAGCCTGTGATCCATCGCAACAATTTCAATCGTCCTGCTGGAGGACTCGTATCTCCCAACGTATGAGTTCTCATCCTCAACTGCTGATTCCGGCAAGACCGTCTGGGGCTTCGGTAGACGCTCATGACTAGCCGCAGCTCTCATCACCGAGAGCACGTACTCAGAAACCTCCGTCGCCTCTCCAGGGCCATTGAGCATCACTATAACGCCAAATCCCGCATCTAGGTCCATCAACATCGATGAGAAATGGCCCACCATCACTCCGGTGTGGCCAATTTGCGTCACCCCTTCCTTCTTCCTTATTGACAAGCCATACCCGTACCAGTCGTCTCCCAGACCCCGCTCTCGCCTAACCAGAGGCGAAGTCATCAATGCGAAATTCCCTTCAGACAGAATCGCACCTCTCGGCCCTCTGCCGCGGTTGAGAAGCATCCGCAGGTATTTCGTCATGTCAGCGGGTGTGGATACGATGGAGCCGTCTGATGTATCGCATTCAACCCAGGGCGCCTCGACAAGCAGATCATTCCTAGATCGAGGGCGATCATCATGCAATCCCTGATATGCAACTGCGATATCTGGCCTGAGTTCATTAGTTATTTGGGCCTTGCTTGAGCGCATACCCAACGGGTTCAGAACACATTCTTCCACCACCTCACCGCAGCCCATTCCCCTGAGCGCCTCGAGCAGCAGGCCAAGAACCTTGTAGCCGTCGTTTGAGTAGTGAAAGAACTCTCCCGGTGGACACGAGGCTTCCGTTTCGCGCAGCTGGCACATCGCAGGGAGATCGCCAAGAAACCCCTCGGTGCCACGGATGATCCCCGCAGTATGGGTCATCAGATGATGCGGTGTGATTGGAGGGTATCGTGACCTCACGACGAACCACGGGAGATAATCCTTCACTGGCCTATGGAGGTCGAGACGACCTTCCTCGACCAGCTGTAGCAACGCAACGTCGGTGAAGGACTTGCTGATGGATCCGATCTCAAAGACTGTCGTCTTGCTGACACGCCGTTTTGAACCTACGTTCGCGTATCCATAGGTCGAGATTCTCAAAGTCCTCTTCCGATTCGTGATGCCCAACGAAAGGCCTGGTGTCCCGTAGTAGCTCATGGATTTCAGGACGAACCGATCTATCTGCCCGAATGCAGCGGAGAGGTCGTGAGGGATTGTCTCACCGGACGCCCAATCCTTCTTTCCTGATTTAATGATTTAGATTGGCGCTGGGCAACGAGAAAAGGAGAAGGGAATGGAGTTTGTAGTGAGCTCATGCTCCAGGTCGCAGCTCCGGCCGAAGCTTGACCCTGAGGTCACTCATTTCCTTCTTGAACTTTCTTATGACCTGCTGGTACTCCTTGGTCGGCCTGCGGTTCTCCGCATCCCAACACTCATACAGGCCCTTGCCCAGCGGTGGTGCGAGGAGCTTCGATTCGTAGCGTGACAGGAGCTTCTTGGCCAGCTCGTTTGCCTCGGATCTCTTCATCCCAGCGACCGCATGACCCACCTCGGCCGATATCCTAGGCTCAACCGGTGTCGTCCTGTCCTCGTGCTTGTTAGTGGCAACGCCCAGTGACTCGATGGACAGCCCAGACACAACTGCCGCTGTGACGGACGCTGCGGTCTCGTAGAGGCACATCGGAGTGCACGGTCCAGCGGTTGTGTAGTTGAGGTTCAGGCTGAGCAGCTCGGTGTTCCGACTTATCGCCTGGCCCATCGTGCTGATGACCCACAGATTGTCCCTGCTGCTGCTCGCGACATATCTCAGGTGCAGGGTGAAGCACAGGAGCCAGCTCGATTGGTATGTCAGTATACCCATCAGGTGGTGAGCAACATTGGAGATCGCTGTTCCCTCAGGCCCCCCAGAGTATCCTCCAATGAGTGGGCCGAAGCACATGCCGATGTGATCTCCAAGGGAGAGAGCAACTGTCGCCTTGTTCATCCTCCGGAAGTCCACTTTCATCGGGTCCATACAGCAGATCTGGTATCCGTCCGATGCCCTCAAGCCGAACTTTGGGTGCAGCGCGGCTGCGAAGGCTATGTCCGACTCAGCGGTGGAGAGAGCGTTCATAATGGGAATCCCCTGCCTTCCGACCCTGTTGCAGGCCTCCCGGGCCAGTACCGCGTTCCTCTGTGCGGCAAGGATCTCGAGCGGGGATGCAGGTCTGACCCTCATCCCACCGGCGCGAGTTATCGCCGGGGTCGTGATTCCATTGGTCTCTGGTATCTCGGCGTAGCCCTCAACGAGCGTGAGGAATGACCTATCGCTTGAGCACGGACCTCCGCCGGCGCCGAGCAGACACCAAGGAGGAGTCTTGTCCTCAGGCTTGCGGGGGACAAGGGCCGTCTTGTCCCTCCCCTCGCCGAAGTATATCTTCTTTGGAGTCGCCCTGAGCGCAGCCTTCACCTCGTCCTCGGTGTAGGCTATGACCCTCTCCGTGTCCGTGCAGAATGCGCCGACATCGAGCAGAAGCTCCAAACCAGCCTGGTAGATCTCATCAGCTAGCGTGTTGTCGCTAGGAATGGGCTGGTTGGGGTCGAACTTTATCTTGTATTCCCTGACCTTTTCCTGGACCTTCGGGGCGAAGCTCTTGAGCTGGTAGTCGGTTTCGCTCATGGGCTTTCCCGTGAGCGCCTTTTCCATGACGTCGAGGATCTGCACCACAAGCTCACCTTTCCTTCGCGAATTCGGTCGCCACTTATGATCAAGGCCGTAGTTCCGGCCTGAGTTTGACCCCGAGGTCACTCATTTCCTTCTTGAACTTTCTTATGACCTGCTGGTACTCCTTGGTCGGCCTGCGGTTCTCCGCATCCCAACACTCATACAGGCCCTTGCCCAGCGGTGGTGCGAGGAGCTTCGATTCGTAGCGTGACAGGAGCTTCTTGGCCAGCTCGTTTGCCTCGGATCTCTTCATCCCAGCGACCGCATGACCCACCTCGGCCGATATCCTAGGCTCAACCGGTGTCGTCCTGTCCTCGTGCTTGTTAGTGGCAACGCCCAGTGACTCGATGGACAGCCCAGACACAACTGCCGCTGTGACGGACGCTGCGGTCTCGTAGAGGCACATCGGAGTGCACGGTCCAGCGGTTGTGTAGTTGAGGTTCAGGCTGAGCAGCTCGGTGTTCCGACTTATCGCCTGGCCCATCGTGCTGATGACCCACAGATTGTCCCTGCTGCTGCTCGCGACATATCTCAGGTGCAGGGTGAAGCACAGGAGCCAGCTCGATTGGTATGTCAGTATACCCATCAGGTGGTGAGCAACATTGGAGATCGCTGTTCCCTCAGGCCCCCCAGAGTATCCTCCAATGAGTGGGCCGAAGCACATGCCGATGTGATCTCCAAGGGAGAGAGCAACTGTCGCCTTGTTCATCCTCCGGAAGTCCACTTTCATCGGGTCCATACAGCAGATCTGGTATCCGTCCGATGCCCTCAAGCCGAACTTTGGGTGCAGCGCGGCTGCGAAGGCTATGTCCGACTCAGCGGTGGAGAGAGCGTTCATAATGGGAATCCCCTGCCTTCCGACCCTGTTGCAGGCCTCCCGGGCCAGTACCGCGTTCCTCTGTGCGGCAAGGATCTCGAGCGGGGATGCAGGTCTGACCCTCATCCCACCGGCGCGAGTTATCGCCGGGGTCGTGATTCCATTGGTCTCTGGTATCTCGGCGTAGCCCTCAACGAGCGTGAGGAATGACCTATCGCTTGAGCACGGACCTCCGCCGGCGCCGAGCAGACACCAAGGAGGAGTCTTGTCCTCAGGCTTGCGGGGGACAAGGGCCGTCTTGTCCCTCCCCTCGCCGAAGTATATCTTCTTTGGAGTCGCCCTGAGCGCAGCCTTCACCTCGTCCTCGGTGTAGGCTATGACCCTCTCCGTGTCCGTGCAGAATGCGCCGACATCGAGCAGAAGCTCCAAACCAGCCTGGTAGATCTCATCAGCTAGCGTGTTGTCGCTAGGAATGGGCTGGTTGGGGTCGAACTTTATCTTGTATTCCCTGACCTTTTCCTGGACCTTCGGGGCGAAGCTCTTGAGCTGGTAGTCGGTTTCGCTCATGGGCTTTCCCGTGAGCGCCTTTTCCATGACGTCGAGGATCTGCACCACAAGCTCACCTTTCCTTCGCGAACTTGGTCGCCAGCCTCACCGCTTCAGGCGCGTTCATCCCACAGCCATCCGCGCCGATCTCCTTCGCCCACTCCTTTGTCGTCGGTCCTCCACCTACGAGCACAGCGAACTTCTTCCGGTCTCCCGAGGACACCAGGTAGTCCACTATGTCCTTCTGAGAACCGATCGTGCTGGACATCAGAGCCGATGCGCCAATAATCTTCGCGCCGGCCTTCCTCGCCTCGCCGACAAAGACGGAGGTCTTCACATCCACGCCGAGGTCGACCACATTGAATCCTCCAGCCATCAGAAGGCTTGACACAATGTTCTTCCCTATCTCGTGAACGTCTCCCTGGACCGTCCCGATAACGACAGTAGCCTTCACTCCCTTGCTTCCCTTCGGGATAAGCGGCAGGAGCAGGGCCAGCGCGGCCTTCATCGAATCCGCAGCGAGCATGAGCTCGGGAAGGTAGACCTCCATCTTCTCGAACTTCTGTCCAATTGTCTCGATCGAGGGAGCCAGACCCTTTTCAATCGCAACGAGGGGATCCATCTTCGCCTTGATGGCAGCCTTCGCGGCGCTCACAGCTGCAGCGGAATCATATGTCGTGATTGCTTTTTGCAGGTCCTTGAGTATCTTGTCATCGCTCATAACTCCACCTTGGTTCAGTTGCCCTGCCCTCTGCACCAGATTGGCAGGGGCAGTGGGGAATCCTCGGTCGCTTACTTAAAGATTGTTTGCTCGGGCATAGCAAGTGCCTTAATCGTTTTGGACTTGCGGGCCCGCTCAGGCGTTCACCCGACAAGCTGCTCGACGCTCTCTCGGAAGACCCTCGTGTGGAAATCGACATCGCGTGCGGTCGTGTACGGTGAGATAAGAGCCATGTTGTGGAATGGAGTCAGCAATATGCCCCGGTTGAGTGCCATCAGGTGCATCAACTTCTCTAGTTCAGAGTCCTTGCTTGCCTCGTACTCCCCTCCGTTCCTGGGGGGATTCGGGGTATTGTGGTACTCTATCCTCACGCCTAGCCTGACGACATGCCACGGGACGCCCGTCTCCTTGATCGTATCGGCTATGCCCTTCTCGAACCTCTTCGCGAGCGGCAGCATCTTGGCGAAGTTCTGCTGGGTTATGACCTTCTGAAGCGTCGCGCGCATCGCAGCAACCGCTAAGGCGTTTCCTGTCAGGGTGCCGCCGAGGCCGCTCTCATCAGTCCCATCAGAGAGTATCCTCTCCATCACCTTGTCCGCAACGTACTGGCTTATCCCGAAGGCCGCCACGGGCACTCCGCTCGCCAAGGGTTTCCCGAGGGTGATGATGTCTGGCTTCAGCTTGTGCTCCCTTGTGTAGCCGCCTATGCCACAGCAGATAGTGTGCGTCTCGTCAATGATCAGGAGCGTGCCGTACTTCTTAGTGAGTTCTCGGAGAGCGTCGTGATAGCCCGGATCCGGCAAGATTATGCCCCGATTCGTCATAGCTGGCTCCATGAGTGCACAAGCGACGTCCCCCGGTGCGAGTGCCTTCTCGAGCATATCGATATCGTTGAATTCGATTACCCTAGTGGTGACTGCTGGATCTACGGGCGGACCTATATTGCCGCTCCTGGGAACCGTAACGCCATTCTGCAGGTTCACAAGCGTCTCATCTACAGTCCCGTGATAGCAGCCGTTCACCACGAGTATCAATTTCCTGCGTGTGACCTCCCTGGCCAGCCTGATCGAAAACCTATTCGCATCCGTCGCCGTCATAGCGATCTGCCAGTATGGGAGGCCGAATCGGCGACTCATTTCCTCGCCTACCCAGACGGAGTCCTCGGTCGGGAGCATCATGGTTATTCCTTTACTGATCTGCTTGTTCACGGCATCCACAACTGCCTTCGGCGAGTGTCCGAACATCGAGCCCGTGTCCCCTAAGCAGAGGTCAAGATACCTGTTGCCGTCGACATCGGTGATGTATGCGCCCTTGCCTTCCTTCGAGAAGACCGGATACGGTCCCGCCCACCTTACCATCCAGTTCATCGGCACGCCAGCCAAAAGAGAGGATTTTGCCCTCTTGAACAGGGCTTTGGATTTCGGATGCGCCTTCACAAAAACCTTCTCTTCGCGGGCCATCAACTCACTGATCTTGTTGCGATTTATAGCCATCATCAACTGCCCCCAAACAGGTCGACATTCAGTACCAGATGGACCCTACAAATAACCTTCGCCATCGACTTGTCAGAGTGTTCGGAGTATGACCGCAAGATTCTGAAGCCCGTCTCCCTTACCCCCATTTGAACTCCGTGTCACCGAAAAGAGCGATTACGCGAGAGCCCGGAAACAAGTTCACGAGATGCGTCTCCTGCCACCCAAACCGAGACAGCGTGAACCTCGACAAGGCAAGGGAGCAGCATCGGGCTTATTGCCGGACACTGGCTGACCTCGGGCTCGAGATCATAAAGTTGCCGATCGACAACGAACATCCTGACTCCTGCTTCGTCGAAGACTGCGCGGTCGTCCAAGGTGAAAGAGCCCTTATCACTCGCATGGCAGTAGACGCCAGGCGAGGAGAAGACATGGCTGTCGAACAGCTCCTAAAGCAGTATCTGAAGATCAAGAGAGCCATGAATCCTGCGACAATCGAGGGCGGCGATGTGGTCCATCTCCCGGACAGGTTGCTGAGCGGTTTGACCCAGCGTACCAACCTGGAGGGCGTGAAGCAGATGGGAGACTGGCTGCAGGTACACGTTGACACGATCGAGGACCCAAAGGTGATGCATCTCAAGAGCCATGTGACATATGTTGGCAGAGGAGTGATCGTTGCCACGCGCGCATATGCCAACCACCCTGCGCTTCATGGGTGCAAGGTCCTTGAGATCCCCGAAGGCGAGGAGTACGCAACAAACACCCTCGCAATCGGAGACACGGTCCTTATGGCTGCCGGCCGGGACAGGGCTGCCCAAGTGGTCCGAGGAGCGGGTTTCGAAGTCATTCCAATGCGAAACTCCGAGTTCGAGAAGTGCGACGGTGCACTGACCTGCCTGTCGATCATATTCTAGGAAAACGATCGTTCCGGGGGATGCGGCGATTCTATTATGCCCATTCCGAAGCATTCATGCGCATCGAGACGATTAGTCAGGGAGAGTGTGGAGGATGGCAGAAGGGGTCAAGGTCGGCGACAGAGCGCCCGATTTCGTACTTAAGTCACAGTCCGGTCAGGAGGTTAGGCTAAGCGATTTCCTGGGAAAGAAGAATGTCGTTTTGTATTTCTACCCCAAGGACAACTCGCCAGGCTGCACAAAAGAGGCATGCGCATTCAGAGACAGCTACGAGACTTTCAAGGACATGGGCGCTGAGGTCATTGGCGTTAGCTCTGACACTGAGGAATCTCACAGCATATTCTCCACTAAGTTTGCGCTCCCGTTCACGCTCCTCAGTGACGAGGGCGGCAGGGTCCGGAAACTCTACGGAGTGCCATCATCGATGGTGATGATCCCTGGGAGGGTCACGTATGTCATAGACAAAGAGGGAATCGTGAGGCACATCTTCAACTCCCAGATTAACGCTGAGAAGCACGTCGAAGAGTCTCTCAGGATTCTCAAGTCCATCGGATGATGAGCTGCCTAGGCGACTTTTCGTCTGCCGGCCAGAACGAGGATAATGTCCTGCCTTGTCAGAATTCCGACCACCTTGTTGTCTTTGACTACCGGCAGCCTGTTGATATTGCTCTCCGCCATGATCTTTATGGCGCGTTCCAGCGAGTCGTAGGGACCTAAGCTCAGCACTTTCTGGTCCTTCGGAATGATTGACGCGACCGTGCTCTCGGTCACCGCTCTCATGGCCAGCGTCAGAATCCTGACCTGCTCCCTTTCCACGGCCTCCTGGTCAGGAAATTGCGTTGTAGCACTGCTGAGCGCCCGCGCTTTGTCGTATCTCTCCATTACTGCTCTGTTGATGTCAGTTGTGCTCAGGACTCCTATGAGATTGCCTTCGTCGTCAAGCACGGGAGCGCCGCTATACCCCTTCTGCATGAGCATCACCCATGCGTCCTTGATCTTGTCCGACGCCATGACACAAGTGACATACCTGGTCATGGCGGTCTCCACACTCATCCACTTTGTGTGTGAAGCGCTTCCTTCCATGACGACATCTCTCCAATAGAAGCCGTATCGAGCTACAAGGAGATTATGCTTTTTCGGTCTAGGACGCCTAGAGCCCTGACTTTGGGTAGTTCGGTCTGGAGAGTTCTCCTCCCATGCCTAGGAGCTTACTGACCAGCTGCGCATAGTGCCCGTCCCTCAGCTCCCTGGCGGCAGCGGTGGAGATGAGCGATATGTGGGGGTCTCCTCTGAGGACGTCGCTCTCGAGCAGCGGCCTCATCATCCTCTGCATTTCCGAGAGGTAGTCCCTGTAATCCTTGAACATGTAGCTCGTGTGCGCCTCAGAGGCTCTTTCAAGCGTGTACCAGGACAGGTTTATCCAATCTTCCTTAGAGAGCTCTTCCCTCACAGATTCATCAAGGCCTGGTTTGAACCTGATGTGCACATAAGCAATGAGGTCGATGTTCCACAGAACCAGCGGTATGATGCAGACCCTTGTGTACATCCCCTTCCTCTCGAGCCTCTTCCGAATGTTAGTCACGGTCTGACGTGATCTGCCCATGAGTTGGGCGATTTGGGCGTCCGTCGCATGAGGATACTCGCAGAGGTTTACCAGGGTGCGGTTCTCCATCAGCGAAAGATCTGCCATATCGACCTCGAAATGCTGCGGCCTATTGGGCTCTGGCTCTGGTACATCGAGACTGAATATGCGGCGAAGGCCAGGCGGAAAGTTGTAGGTGTAGCACACGCGGGAGATCTGAAGGGGGAAGAAGGCGGCACGCAGATCTGCTCGCTCGGCAGAATGAACTCCCGAGAAATCCCCCTCATATCTGTCGACTGCCTCGAGATAGTCTGAGAAGTTCCTGTACGCTCCGCTCATCATGATGAAACTCTCTCCTGAGGCACTATCAAAGACCTCTGGAGTCTTGTCGAGGAATCTCAGATGCGACGTATCCTTGACGTCCTTGGGCACTGCCTGGTTGGTCGTGCCATAGAGCTGGACGAACAGCCCGCATCCCAACCTATGGAAAGATGGTACATTTGTGAAGTAGATGTGTCTAGAATCCATGAGACGTCTTCGGATGGAGGAGACAGTGCTCTCTTTCATACCGTATCTGCGCGCGAGAGAGGAGTCAGTCAGGTTGGCATCCTGCATTAGGCCGTAGATCACGAGCATCTCAGACTCGCGGAGGGGTCTCTCCATGATGAGGGGAAACGCATCTCTTCGTAGATAACCTTGCGATGATCTTCAATGGCGAGGGATTTGAGAAGGTCGTCCGGAACTGAGTGGCACAACCTTCCCCATTCCTGCACTTCGAAAGAGGCGGAACTAGCTAACATACCCTCAAGCGTTGCCTATCTGCAGAATATTCGAACAGACCCTAGCGAACTGCCCAAAGGGAAGACGAGTACTGCGGCATTCTTCATGCCCGAATCTGTCGCATCAATTGAAATATACTCAAGTCGATACGCTTCCGGGTTTCCGGAAGGGTCCCTTCCGGATTTGCTTGGGGGTGTAAGATAGTGGGAGAAGTATTTGCAAGAAAAGCCAGTGGGCTTGTGCGTGAGTCCTCTTTGCTTGACACTTTCGGCATTGGGTTCATGAACAACACACTAGGCGTGGGCATATGGACCATGGCGAGCTGGGGACTGTTCCTCTCGCCGCATGGCAACATGTTGCTTGGGTCTATCTTGGCATCGTTGATGTGCATATTCGGCATAGCCTTCGTCTGGGGGTTCCTGGGCGGGTCAATGCCGAGGAGCGGTGGTGACTACATTGCGAACTCGAGGATTATCCACCCCGCGGTCGGCATTGCGATGTCGATGACGAATGCAGGGTTCGTGATGACCTTCTGGATCGCTACTCTGGCGCCATTCTGCGCCGATCCAGGCATGACGTCTCTCCTGTCTTCGCTCAACGCAGACCCGAAGCTGATAAACTGGTTCTACACGTCAGAAGCTGCTATGATAGTTGGCACCGTAGTCAACATATGGGGATTCCTCATTGTAGTGGCAGGCCTGAAGTTCTACAACATGAACCAAAGAGTCATCATGTTTGTCGCGTTCTTCACGCTGATAGTTACCGGAATTGTCCTGACGACAGCTAGCCACACGGACTTCGTGAACGCCTACGACTCGCATGCAGCCGCTGATGACTCAATGACCTATGCCGAGACCATCAATATGGTGAGGGTTAACGACAGTGTGAACCTTGCGGGTCCAAAGCCTGGCATGGATCTGGGGGCTACGCTAGCCTTGTTCCCCGCTATAGCTTGGGCTACGGCCTATGGTTATCAGATCACGTACATTTGTGGTGAAGTGAAACGGCCGCAGAGGAACATCATACTCGGACAGGTGCTCTCCGCCTTGATACCCGCTGTATTCCTTGTATGGTTCGCTTGGGGTCTGGTCAACGTCATGGGTCAGGATTTCCTAGGGGCCATTGCATATATAGACAATAACGAGACTGGCCCCGGCGCAGCGCAGGAGAACTTCACGCTGGCCGTTGGCAGCAACACCTACAGCATGATATCGCTCCTAACGACAAATCCGTTCGCCCAGTTCTGTATAGGCTCGGTGTTCATCTTCTTCAATCTGTTATGTATGCCGATATCCTATATTGCATTCAGCCGTGCTGCGTTTGCATGGGGAATGGACAGGTTGGGGCCGATGTGGTTTACGGATGTGAGCCCGAGGTTCCATGCGCCAGTGAAGAACAACGTAGTCATGCTCGCCATGAGCCAGATTGGAATCGCCATTTACGCGTACGGGGGAACTGCGCTCGATGCGGTCGCGATCGTAGCTCTGGAAGCAATGTCCGCTTGGGGCGTGATGGCGGTATCTGGCCTGTTGTTCCCGTATGTGAAGAGGGCGAGGACGATTTGGGAGGCGTCTCCGTACAAGTTCAGGTTAGGGCCAATCTATGCCCTTACGGTCGCGGCGCTGATCAACATCGCGTTCGTTGGCATCCTGATCTACTACTTCTTCACGGTGAAAGCTCTCAATGCCATCTCGACTTGGGGCTTTGCGATATACGTGACGATATGGGTATTCGGGGTCCTCTGGTACTACATCTGGGTTAGACACTGGAAAAACCAGGGAATCGACCTCAGGCTCGCGTGGAAGGAGCTGCCGCCTGCGTGAGCGTGAAGTGCCAGAAGCTTGAGGAACGCAAGGGGGCTCTGGCCCCCATAAACCTCTTTCATGTTCTTCTTTGAGACGATTGCGATGAAATGTGGAACGCTAAGGTCGCACTAGGCCTTAGGGACTACCTGATAGTGGTTGTACGACTTCTTGAAGAATATCATCACCCTTGGCTTCCACTGCTTCACAACTTCGATGCTGCCGTAGTCGTCAAAGTAGAGGACCATCCCGTAGTCGTCTCGGTGATGCCCTTCTCGCTCAGCCTCGCGCGCGAGTGCACGCATCATCTTGTCGATGCACTCCTTCATCTTCGTGCGTGCGGTGGCGTATTGGTCAACGGTCTCCTGCTCGTACTTGATGACTCTCTTCCTGATCCTGTAGTCCCAGATGGCTGCGAGATTCAGCAGTATGACAACAGCCATCACTACAATCCCGGTGTACAAGAGTCCATACTGTCCCAGAGGTTGGCTCCCGAGCGCCCTCCGCCAGGTAGGGACGATCTGAAGGGAAACGAAGAGAACGGCCACGATCAGCCCCACTCTGTTTGCCACCTTGAACCAAGCGATGGTTCTGATCATCTTCTTGACGCCCTCGACCTTCAGCGGCATGTCGAGGATCTTCTCAGCGTGAGGTCTGGCCCTCACCCACATATCGTAGAATTCCTTCATCCCCCTCGACTTCTTCAGCCTGGAGAAGGTCTCCTCGATCATGTCGACGTCCTTTCTCCTGTAGGCCCTCACGTCGTCAAGGAGGATTATGCACCGTGCCAGCGTGGTTGCTGGGTCCTCATCTATCTCCTTCTTCCTACGCACGGTGGGTCACTTCCTTGGGCGCTGACGCGGGAGGTCGCAATAACGTTCGTGGCATATTAGCCTATTCGCACAGGCGACTAGGAGTATTGGATACTGCGATTCAGGGAGGTCAGTGCATTTGCGCCTGAGTCTCCTTGATTGCCTCCTCGAATATGTCGATGCCCTTGTCCAGTTGCTCCTGCGAGATGATCAGCGGGGGGGCAATCCTGAACACATTTCCGAACATGCCTGCAGTGATCATCATCAGGCCCTTTCTCCAGGCAAGCCCCTGTATCTGGGGCACATACATCGGATCCTTCGTCTTCTTGCTCTTGATTATCTCGACCCCGATCATCAGGCCTTTGCCCCGTACGTCGCCGATGATATCGTATTTGGTCTTCAGTTCGTTCAGCCGCTTGAGCGCGTGAGCGCCCAGGACCTTCGACCGGCCTGCGAGGTCGTTCTCCAAAATCTCCTTGACTTGTGCCATTCCAGCTGCCATGCTCAGCCCGTTGCCACCGAAAGTAGACGAATGCGACCCCGGCCTCCAGACATCCATTATCTGGTGCTTCGCCACGATCGCCCCGAAGGGGATACCTCCTCCGGATGCCTTGCCAGTTATGAGAATGTCAGGGATGACCTTGGCGGAATTGCATTCCCAGACCTCGCCAGTCCTTCCGAGGCCTGACTGGATCTCGTCCATGACGAGCAGGATCTTCCTCTCATCGCACATCTTCCGCATCCGCGGCAAGAACTCCTTTGGGGGGACGATGTACCCGCCCTCTCCCTGGACTGGCTCTACAAACACGGAGGCGACATCGCCGCTTGGGCCGCCGAACTCCAGAATCCCCTTTTCCAGGTAATCTATGCATAGCATGTTGCAGTCTGGATACTCCTGCTTGAACCAGCATCTGTAACAGTACGGATAGGGCGCGAAAAAGATGCCGGGGGCGTAGGGACCGTGCCCATACTTGTATTTCACTCGGCTCGCCATGGCCAAGGCGTTCCCGATCCTGCCATGGTAGGAGCCCATAAACGCGATGTGCTCTGAGCCCTTGGTATAGTATCTCGACAACTTGATGGCCGCCTCAACTCCCTCGGCGCCGCTGTTCCCGAAGAAGGTGGATTGCAGCGCTCCTCCAGGGGAGATATTCGCCAAAAGCTCCGCGAAGTCAGCCTCTTTGTCGTAGTAGGCGTCGTTCGCCAAGGAGTGGACCAGCCTATCTGCCTGGTCCTTTATGGCCTGCGTGACTCTGGGATTGCCCCAGCCTGCGTTCATTACCGAAATCCCCGAGGAAAAGTCAAGGTAGACGTTCCCGTCAGCGTCCATGATCGCCGAGCCCGAGCCCTTCGTCATCGTGAACTGGAAAAGGCGGTCATACGCATGCGACACGTATTTCCTGTCCTTGTCGATGATCAGCTTGCTCTTGGGGCCTGGAGGAGCTACCTTCAGGTCGGGAGCCTTCCTCGCCCAGTCTGCCACCCATTCAGGGAGTCCGAGATCCATTTTATCCCTCTACAATTGAGAATCGCACGAGCGTACGACTCAGCAAGTCCCAGAGGGTCCGCAATCGATATTAAGATTGCGTGAGGGCAAGTCACGCGGTGGCTTTGGCCAGATTGCTGTTGTTTCGCAGTTCCTTTGTGGAGAATCCATGTTTGAGCATCCGCCATGAAGGCATACAATTGCATTTCCTTGAAGTTCTTGCGAATACTACGTGATTATGCTTGTGATGGAGGCATCTACAACACACCGTCGATGGCGCTACGCGGGACATCCTTCGCGCTAATTTTCCATATGCTGGACAATACGATTAAATACGAACGATTCGTTTACGCTGACAACTCAAAATCGGAGAGAATGGAGGGTAGATTTTGCGCCCAATAAGACTGTTCTTTGTGACTGACTTGCACGGTTCTGAGCTATGCTTTAGGAAATTCATCAGCGCTATCTCGATATACAATGCAGACGTTGCGATCGCCCTAGGTGATCTCGCGGGAAAGATGGTAGTCCCGATCTTCGACAAAGGCAATGGGTCATATGATTGCAACTTCCTCGGCCAGGATATTCACCTCAACAACAAGTCCGAGCGGGATAACCAGCTCACCAAGATAAACGCGATCGGATTCTATCCATATGTGACCGACAAGAAGGAGGCGGACCATCTCAGAGAGCATCAGGACGAGGTAATGACGATATTCCATCGGCTGATCAATGAGAGGCTTCAGCACTGGACAGAGCTCGCAGACGAGAAACTCAAGGACTGCAAGGCTCCGATTTTCATTGCGCCCGGAAACGACGACCCGCTCCAGATGGATGAGATTCTCGACAAATCGAAGGTCATGAAGCCTTGCGCGATGAGAAATGTCGATGTACTCGGCTATGAGATGATCACGATAGCTCACACATCTCCCACCCCTTGGGACACGCCCAGGGAGTGGAACGAGGAGCAGATGAGCGAGAACATCGACAAGCTCGCAGGAACGATCAAGAACATGGAGAGGGCGATATTCGACTTCCACGACCCGCCTTATGGCAGCATGTTGGATTACGCCCCTGTGTTGAAAGATATGAGGCAATCCGCAGGCGAGACGGAGCATGTGGGCAGCAAGGCAGTCGCTCAGAAAATCATGCAGTACCAGCCATTTCTTGGGTTGCACGGGCACATACACGAGTCAAGGGCTGCGCAGAAGCTCGGAAGGACATTCTGCGTCAACCCTGGCAGCGAATATGGAGAGGGCATCCTGAGAGGCGTGTTGCTTACGTTGGCCGATACTAAGATGAAGAGCTACGTGTTTACCTCCGGCTAGCGTCCAAGCCTGAGGCAATTCGCGGAGAAACAGGAAGGGTGTTACTATGACTGTACGCTTGCCAGCTGACATACCGATAGAAGAGTATCCTAAACCAGAGGTCTTCCTCGACGAGGCCGCGACCCTCGTGACTGAAGCGGAGAAGAAAGGGCTCATGCTCCGAGTCATGGGAGGCATGGCCATCTACATGCACAGCAAGGATCACGACGTTCTATGGAGGAACCTCGCGAGGCTGGGCAGCAAGGTCTTCACGGATATCGATTTCGTCGCATATGGAAAGCAGAGGAACGAGCTCCTCAACTTCTTCCAGGGAAGAGGTTACAAGACCGATCCAAGGTTCCTGTATCAGTTCGGGAAGACGAGGCACATATTCTTCGGAGGCCGAGTCCCGATGGCAGAGATATTCTACGACCAGCTCGAGATGAACCACACAGTTCCTTATGCGGGCAGGCTCGAGCACGACATGCCTACCGTCCCGTTGGGAGAGCTTATGATGCAGAAACTGCAGATTGTCAAGATCAACGAGAAGGACGTCAAAGATTTGATCGTTCTGATCCGGGCGCACGACCTTGGTGAGGGGGACAGGGAGAAAATCGATCTGAATGTCTTCGACTTTGTCGACATGTTCAATGACTGGGGCTGGTACTACACGGCAACCATGAACCTCAACAAGATCAAGAAGATGGCCTACGAATATCCACAGCTCTCCCAGGAGGACAAGATGATAGTGGGGCAGAGGGTCGACAAGATGCTCAGCCACATAGAGAACAAGCCCAAGTCGTTCAAATGGAAGATGCGCGCCAAGGTAGGCACGAAGACGATGTGGTACAACCCAGTCGAGGACTGGTGAGCCTAGACCTTCTCGGGCTTCCTGAATCCGCTCTTTTCAAGCCGTTCCATGACCGCCTTTATCACAAGGGGCCACGCGATCGTGGCGTCGGAATATACCTCAACATAGCGCCCTCCCTCCGTCGCCGGTCGGATCTTCCCCCAGGACACGCCTTCGGAATACGTGCAGCCTGACAACCCGCCCCAATGGACCGGCTCGGGGCATATCCTGACCGCGTAATCGAACCGTTTGAACCCCCCACCCGATCCAACACGCTTCTGGATGATGTCGAGATACGGCCCCACCTGCTGGGCCCAGTTCCTGGGCACGCCACCGCCTATGGTGAGTATGCCCAGCTTCTTCGAGGCGAGGATCCGTGCCGTGTAGTCCTCAAGGTCACCGAACGCATCGAACCTGATCGGAACCTTCTCTTCGAGTTTCATCCGCCGCAGGTATACTCCGAAATCAAGGCCGAGTTCCGAGTCCGTGAACGATGGCACGTAGACCGGCACTTTCTTGAGATACGCGGACTTTAGGATGCCTCGCTGCCCCTTGGCGGTGTTCTCCGCGAGGTATTTGCCGATGAGCTCATTGAGCTCGTAGCTGGTGAGAAACTCCCTCTTGCCAGTCGCACCCTCAATAACCTTGCGGAAGATCAGCTCCATGTCATCAAGGCTCTTCTCGAGCTCTATCGTATCGTAGATCCTGTTGTATCCCTTAGTGTACAACTCGACGTCGTTCATCGACTCGTCATACTTGAAGTGGCTTCGTCCGGTTGATTCGACCATCCCATGCGCCATTATGGCTCCGGTTGAGATGATCGCGTCCGCCATACCCCAGTCGATCATGTCGCAGACGACCAGGCCCATCTTCGCAGGGGTCATCGCCCCGGAGAGCGTCAGCACCTTGAAACATGCCCTGTCCTCAACCATCGCCTGTACGACCTCGGCAGCCTCACCGACGCTCCTAGCGCCGAAGCTGCACCTCGACATCCCGTCGACCAGGTCGGAGACCGACCTGTAGCTCGTTAGGTCGAGAGGCTCGAGAGGCCTCAGCCTGTCACTGAATCCGTCCCTGAGTTCCCCCGGCTTTCGAACGCTCTTTCCAGTTCGCGACAAACGACATCACCATAAGCAGATCGCGAATCGACCTGCCGCAATATCATTGCTCTGTTACTTTGCAGGGGGCGCCTCCGCCCCTGCTTCGTAGAGGAAGACCGCAGCTGCAAGGACCGTAGTCCAGTTGCCCTCTTTATCGCCCTCAGCTGTCTTCGTAACATTGAACGACTTGACGATCTTCCCGCTCATCTTGTACAGGTCTTCGCGCTCGTCCCAGTCCTTGTCCGAATCGAAAGGTATTCCCAGCGTGGTTGCCAACATCGTCGCAGCCAAATCCTCAGCCAAGTGGCCCGCCCTCTCAGCATTAGAGCCAAAGGCATGGTACTCCGAGATGTACCCGTAGTGAGTTCCGTCTGCAGGTATGGCGCAGCCCACGGACGCCGCAACCATCCTGTTCGGCTCATTGGTGGCGTTCCTCGACATGACGACGAACGCGATCTGCCCTGGTTGAAGCTCTTTCAGGCCGTCTTCTCTGCTCAGCACTGGGCACCCTGGAGGGAGTATACTGGACACGGATACAAGATTGCACTTCTCTATCCCTGCGTCACGGAGGGCCATTTCGAAAGACTGAAGCTCGTGCTTGTGTCTCCCGACGCCCTTCGTGAAGAACATCTTCTTCGGAATTATCGGCATATTGACTGAATACATTGTGAGGTGAAATCTTAAAACTATTTCCTGAACCAGTATTCGTCGTACGGGAAATGATGAGGGATGTTGGACGCAGAAGGCAACGAGGTTCAATGGCCATTCGAGACCTTCCACCAGGCGAATGCATCACACGACCTCGCGATGATTGACAACACGGTTCTGACGTTCGACTGAAGCGAGCATCGTAGGATGCGGCTGCCCGTTCGCTATGGAAAACACAAAAGAAAAAAGAGAGGGGGGAGGAATACTCCGTATGTGTCTTGGATTACCAGCGATATATGATCGTATGCTAGACCCCCGAAACTGAGCCTTCTCTCGGAGGAAATCTTGATATACTACCCGGTTCGACCGAACAGCTTGATCCTTTGTTGAGTTGCATTCCTGCTGGCTCTTGTCCCGTCTATCTCGGCGTATGGCGAATCTCGGGACGCGAATCCGCTAGCGCCTGCAGTGTTCAGACCCAGTTGATAGCCCTAACGCCAATGTTGAAACACCATTGGAGCTGGGAGGATCGAGATAGCCGAATCTGAGCCGTGGGAAGGGTCATACAGCAACTTGCACGGATGACGATTCTACGCGCATGATTGTCCGAATATCTGCCATGCTTTCTGGTGCAGCGGGACTAGATCCTGGACTCGAAAATCGCAATTGGAGTCTGGATCCACTTCTGGGAGAACCTTCCTGAATTCTATCCGAAAAAAAGGCAAAAAGAATGCGGAATTACCTGCGATGAGCTCGCATGTTCGTCGGTTGTGCAAAATCCAGCAGTCAGTAATTCGAAAACACTTTATACGTTGCTGTTCATGCAGGGAGTGGAAAGTCGAGGATGTCTCCAAACGGGGACGAGGGGGGAGGCTGAGCCGGGGACAGGTTGTCCTTGACGGGGCCTTTTGAGTTTCCGGGTGGGGGCTAAAGGGAGGAGACAGATTTGAAAAGAATAGCGGCAGCTATACTAATGTGCGCCGTCATGGTGATGGTCGCAATGGTGCCATTGGCTTCTGGGGGAGAATACCAGATCGTCAAAGGCCTCAAGGGACCAAAGAACAGCGCCGTGACGTAGGATTATGAACCGTTAAACTACGGAGTGTGGACGCTGTCGATAGACAATAACGGCCTCAGATGGATGGTCGTTGATGTCTACGACAATACAACCAGCCCCATGGTGCGAGTACTGCACGAGAGAATCAGGTTTGCGGCTTTTGACGCATTCCCGACCGGTCTCGTCTACAGTGAACCGGTGAATATGGAGATGGGACAAAAGTTCATTGTGAGTGTCACGCCGAATGGACCCAGATTCACCTATGCCAACGTCGCGGACGTGTTCTCTGCTAACCAGCCGCCGGTCGCTAGATTCGAGGCTACAATGGACTACATGACCGTCACGGTGAACGCTGCAGAATCCAGCGATCCTGATGGGAACATTGTAAGCTATGCGTGGGATTGGGGCGACGACACAACTGGCGAAGGCATGATCGCAATGCACCCCTACGATATGGCAGGAGACTATACCATAACGCTCGTCGTCACCGACAACCAGGGTGCTACAGGAGATACCTGGCGACTTGTGACTGCAGTTGAGCTGCCAAACCAGAATCCAATCGCAGCATTCACTTACACGACGCTTGGTCTACAGGTGAGCGTTGATGCGTCCACTTCAAAGGATCTGGATGGGATGATCATGTCCTATGACTGGGACTTCGGTGACGGTGGAACAGGGGTGGGAGTCACCGCGAAATACACCTACACGGCCGAGGGAACCTACCCGATCACCCTGGTCGTTACAGACGATGACGGCGCCACGGGAACCACCTCTACGAATGTCTACGTGAAGCCTATAATCGACGAGCCTCCAGTTGCTAGTTTTACATGGACTGCGAACGACCTGGTCGTGGATTTCGATGCATCCGGGTCTTCGGATGACAATGGCATCGTTAGCTGGGACTGGGACTTCGGAGACGGCAACGCGGGTTCCGGAGAGAAGGTAACTCATACCTTCGCGGCGCCCGACACCTACATAGTAATGTTGACCGTCACTGACACGATTGATCAGACGGACAGCGTGCCGCACGACGTCACAGTGACCGTCAAGCTAGCACCAGTAGCGGACTTCACCGCCGTAATGGATTGGATGACCGTCTCAGTCGACGCAACAGCGTCAAGTGATGCTGATGGAGTCATCGTCTCGTACGCTTGGCTGTGGGGTGACGGAACCTCAGGCACGGGCATGAAGACTACCCACATCTACACGGTGAAGGGACCGCACGATATCACACTGACCGTAACAGACGACGATGGCCTGAAAGGAACGCTCACCAAACCTGTAGAAGCAGTTCCGGAACCCATCCCACCAACGGCGTCCTTCACATGGACAGCAGTTGACAGGTTGGTATCGTTCGATGGTTCGGGATCCTCAGATCCTGACGGAACGGTCGTCGCATGGGCTTGGGAGTTCGGCGATGGGGCTACAGGAACTGGGGCTAAGCCAACCCACGGGTACTCGGCAGACGGAACCTATTCGGTCAAGCTGACCGTCACTGACAGCCAGGCATTACCTGGATCGCAGACGCAGTCGGTAACCGTGCACTTCAACCAGCCACCGGTAGCGTCGTTCACCATACAGAAGACATACCTCGACGTGCTGGTCAACGCAGCCGCATCTACTGACCCAGATGGAACGATTGCATCCTACGCCTGGGACTTCGGCGACGGTCAAACGGGAACTGGTGTGATGAAGACCCACTCATACGGTTCGGCGGGCACATACACGATCAAGCTGACTGTGACAGACAACGGTGGAAAGACCGGAACGCTCTCGCAGCCGGTGACAGTCGTTGCGAATCCGCCTCCGACAGCGGTGATAACCGTGATCTCTCAGGCCGACCTGAGGGTCGTCCTTAGCGGCTCATCATCAACGGACGACTCGGCGGTTGTCTCGTATGCATGGAACTTCGGAGACAGTCAGACGGCCACAGGGAAGGATGTCACGCACGACCACGCAGCGGCAGGAACATACACAATAACCCTGACCGTGACTGATGACTTTGGGCTGCCAGGAAGCGCGACTAAGAGCGTTACTGTCACAGCTCCTGTCCCCGTGACGGAGCGCCTGTACAAGGTGTATGACATGTTCGAGCAGCCGTGGGGCCAGTGGTGGACAGACCCGACTTGGGGCAGGTGGACAAGCTACGGCACCGATATCATGCTGTCTTTCGAGCCTCACATGAGAACGATGATCTACCTGCCAGGAGTGGATCTAGACCACACCTACCAAGGAGTCATCTACGCGCCGTACAGGTACCAGGTCGATGCGAGGAACTTGACCAACCTGAACATCGGAAAGCCCGAGTTCATGCCGGTCCAGAACCCGAGCGCTTCGTCCGCGGGTGCTTTGGCGAAGATCGACTTGTACTGGGAGTACCTGGACCAGACCTGGTGGGACAACTACTGGTGGCCTGTATGGGGCTCTAACCCGGACTTCCAGAAATATAGCTTCTTCCCAGGAGCCGATGATGGGTACTACATCGGAACCATCTACAACATAAACATGAACAGGCAGGCAGCCCTGAAGTGGCTCAACATGCCGACGTCCGTCGACCCCATCACATGGTGGGGAGACCCAGGAAGTGCGACATCAAATGCCGCACTGTACAACAAGGCATGGATAGCCCGGTTGATGAACGAGGCCAACAAGAGGCTGGATATCTACAACGGCTATGCCTCTCTGTACTACCAATATGGGGCGTACATGAAGCTCGCAGTTGCGGGCAACGGTGACATCCAGCTGCAGATAGGTCACATCAGCTTTGGTTTCGAGATACTCCAAGTGAAGTGGATGAAGGATGCCGGCCTCTCGCCCCACGAATGCTACATGGAGGACTACACCTTGAACGCAACCTATACCGCGGACAAGGCATGGGTCAAAGCAGATGATGTCTGTGAGTACAGCCTGAAGGCCGAAAAGGCGAACCTGACGACGAGCACTCCAGCGTGGGTGTTCGAGGCAGACAGAGTTGACTACGTCGGGAGCTCCATGAAACATCCGTACTCTGAGTACGACCCGTATGTCGGGCTGACCTACATGAGCTGGAACGCAGGTGATACGTTCTACGGACAGTATGTGCCGTACGATGCAACACCAGGCTGGCTCAACCTGTCGGACCACGACAAACTGACGGTACAGTTGCCAACGGGCACGGTTCCAGGGTACAAGCCTGTAGCGCTCACTCCGGCGGACTACGACAACGCTATTGCCGGAGACCTGAGCGGCTTCACGGGAATAAGGCAAGATGGAGTGTTCAGCCTCGGCTACAGCGTGACCAACCCGACCAACCCGCTAGACCTCACGCCAATGTACAACTCGGTGACGAAGACCCTCGTCATCAAAGGACCGTACGACTTTGACAACGTTCTGAATCCTGCGGCAACATCGCCGAGCGGCGCGAGGTACCACGGCGCGCCCTGGATCGAGTTCAATGTTGGTCCAGCGGCAGCCGCAATGAGTGTCGATACTTCGAGCTCAGGCGCGAGTATTGTCGCTGGATCAGCGTCGTCAGAGACGAGTATTGTCGCGGCTCTTGTTAGCGTGGCTATGCTCGGCGGCTTGATGGGCGCGGTCGTCATAGGGCTTGGCAGGAAGGAGCCAGAGCCGGAAGCAACGTAGTGGAAGAAACGAACCCAGGCCGAGGGTAGCAGTATGCGACACCTCGGCCTTTGAAACCTTTTCCTTTAATTCTCTTTCTTTAAATCGCCCAGGGGAGGCTATGCTCGTCTTGTTTCTGCGATAGGATGTACGGAGAGGATAGTTTCGGGCTGTGACAATAGTTCTCCGACATCAATCCGCCGAGCCCTGAGCAACCATCCTCAGGACGCGATAGAGCACCCTGGGGATCTCATCGAAGCTTGAGACGGCATACATGTGCCCACCGCCGCTTCGGGCCATCGCCTCGCATACTCTCGGCTGGCAGTCATGGCTCTCAGTCATGACCACATAGAGCCTCCTGTACGACCCGGCGACCTCGGTAGGGTCGGCACCAACCGTGAAATTGCCATCTGTGATCAGGACGCCCACCTGGTTCTTGGTCTGGGCGAGCAACAATTCCTCCTTGCCTTTGGCGAGGGCCCATTCGATGTTCGTATAGCCGGATGCATTGAAGTCAAGCAGTTCAGATATAAGATCATCCAACCTTCGGAACTCATCCAGGCGCTTGACCACTTTAGGCACGTCGTTGAACGTGACCAGTAGGTAGTCGATCGTCTTGAGCCTATAGGCTAGCACAGCAATCGCGGCAGTCGCCATAGCGAGCTTGTCCCCGCTCATGGATAGACTGGCGTCGAGTATTAGAGCGACAGCAGTCCGCTTTGGCTCCCTATACTCTACAACGATGTCGGAGACTTCGACATGGCTCTTATCAATTATGTTCTCAAGGGTCGCGTCGACATCGATCTCCGCATCTACCCCAAGTCTCAGCTCGCCCCTCCGGATCCTCGTCGGGATAGAGACTGGCCCGAGGAGCTGCAGTACGCGCCTTATGGTCGCACGTATGGCTATCCTCTTGGCAATCTCAAGCAGCACGGGGTTTGCGACTTTGCTCCTCAGGACGGAATAGTTCTGTGCTATAGCCCAGCCAATGTCGTCCTGCTGGTCGAGGTCGTCTGGAGACACGAGGCCTATCATATGCACGAGGTCATTGACATCCATTCGTTTTGCCCGGACATCCTGCTCTGATCTCAGGCGTTTCTCCTCTGCTTCCTTTTCCTGTCGAGGGGATTTCTTGAGCTCATGGGATTGTATCTGGAAGCACTCATCGATGATCTCATCTATGACCTCGTCTGCGCTTGCCTTGGACTCCTCCCGCATCTCGATCCTCGTGGGAATGGACATGTGCGCCGCCTTCCGGACACCCTCGACTAGGTCCTCCGAGAGCTCGCCCGAGAGCTGCGCGATGCTCATCGCAGCCCTCACACTCGCTCCACGGCGTATGCTGGGATGATCCCTCGTCCGTCGGGTGATCCATGTCGCCCTTGATACCAGCTCCTCAGAGGCCCGCGGGAAGTTCTTGCGGACAATCTCGACCTCTTCGGACTCCGACTGATATTCCAGGAGTAGAAGCTCGAACCTGTCTGAGAGAGCCTCGGAAATGGCAGTGGTCGCCACGAACTCCCTGGGGTTCTGCGTGGCGATTATGACAAAGCCCTGGACTGCCTTGACTGTGCCGACCTTGGGTATCTCGATGACACCTTCATCCATCGCAGGCAATAGGATATTCTGAACCCCTTCGGGCATCCGGTTCATCTCATTTATGAAGAGCACACCACCCTTTCCCATGGCCTCAGTCAATGGGCCAGCTATGAATGCATCCTGGATGTAACCCTTGTTGAGGACTATCGGAGGATCGAACCATCCAGAAAGCTTCTGCTCGGTGTAGCGTTCGTCACCATCGACTCTGTACACTGGCCTGCCGAGATGCCTGGCGACTGCTATTGCAAGAACAGTCTTGCCGACTCCTACGGGTCCCTCGATCATGAGATGCTTGCCAGATCCAATCGTCGCGAGAGCTTTCTCCAGCTCCCGTTGTCTGCCGACTATGCCGGACGCCTTCTTTATCTCCTCGACATCTCTTGCGGTGACCATCTTTGCCTGCCCGTCCCGGAATAACGAACTGTCCTATTAATCGTTATCCAGGCACGTGACCAATAGATTGCTCAAGGCATCTGGAGGAGGACACTGAACATGCTACCCATCGAGTGGTCCGCATGGACCCTGTTCTCGACCCATACCTTGCCTCCGTATCTGTCCACTAGCGTCTTCACCAGGATCAAGCCCATGCCAGCACCCTTCGTCTTCTGCAGGGCTGGGCGCTCCAGGCGATGAGCCTCTTTGAATCCCTTTGTGAACACCTTGCTCTTGAGATCGTCAGGGATTCCAACGCCTCTGTCGACCACGCTAACCCTCGCATATTGCTTTCCCTCGAGCTCGGCATTGTCAACATTAACATCTATCACGACCTCCTCGTGCTCATCATACTTGATCGAGTTGCTCAGGAGATTGTAGAAGACCTCGTCCAGTAACGCGTCCGCCATGACCCAAATATCTTCCTTGGGAAGGTTGAACTTGATGTTGATCTTCCTGCTGAGGAATGCGCTCTTTGCGTCCGAGGCGACCTGCTGAATGGACTTCTTGAGGTCCACTGGAACGAGCTCGTATTGGATTCCTTCGAGCACCTGCGCAGACCTTTGAACGTTCCTGATCAAGTGAGAAATGCTCCTTGTCGCCTCGAGCGCCGAGGACACGTATTTGAACTGGAGGGGAGATAGGTTCGTAGTTCCCAGCACGAGCTCAAGGTATGCGTTTAATGGTTGGACGTAGTTGCCAACATCGTGCGTCAAGAGGTCCAGGTACATCTTCACCTGCTTCCTGGCCTCTTTTGTCTCCGAGAACATTCTGGAGTTCTCAATGGCGATTGATGCGAGGCTCGCATACGCCTCCATGGCCTCCATGATCTCCTTGGTCGGAACCTTGTTGTCGATTGGATAATCCAGCTGTATGTAGCCAATCATGCGTCCTGACCTGTCATGTATTCCGAAGTACAGCAGGTCGAGCTCGTGCCAACTATCTGAGGATGCCCTCGGCTGCGTCACCTTGTCAGGGTTTTCGATCAACACGAATTCGGATGCGCGGTCCAATTGGCTCTCTCCGGGCACAAAGTACCCGGAGTTCGTGACCCTGAATCCCTCCTTGAAATCCGCCAGGACCCTGTCTTTCGGTATCTTGCTCTTCCTGAGGAGAGCTTCCTCCTCCTTTGAGTAGCCCGAAAGCGCGCTAATCGTGACCTCGTCTGACCCTTCAGTGAATAGAGAGACTCCAGCTTTCCTGTAATTGAACGATGACGCGACCGACGCCGCGACCTTCTGGAGAACTGCATCAGGGTCATCGACCCGGAGCACACTTCGTGTGAGCTCCAGAAGCCTAACCGTGTTCTCCGTCCTCGCCTGGTTCTCCTGAAACAGGTTGTGAACACTCTGATAGATCTTCGAGTTCTCGATGCCAACTGCAGCGATGTTGGCAAAGAGTTCTATCTCGGCAATGGTTTCCGATGATGGCACCATGTCGTCTTCCGGATAGTCCACCTGCATGTATCCGATCAACTCCCCCCCTCGATCATATAGAGCGAAGTAGAGGAGATCGAGCTCGTGCCATTTGCCAGGAGCCTTTCGCGGCTTAGAGGCGGCTTCTCTGTCCTTGACAGCGATGAAGTCGTCCGGAGGGCTTGTCTGTTTCTCGACAGGGATGTAGTACGCAATCGACGAGATCTTGCAGTCCTCCCTGAAGTCCTCCAGTATCTCTTCCTTCAGAAAGGCCGTGGGGTTGCTGTTGATCTCGAACTCATCTTCGGGCTTGTAGCCGGCGAGAGCGTGATCCGTAAAGATCCCCCTCTCGTTGTCAATTATCGATATGCACACTCTGTCGAAGTGAAACAGCTCTCTCACAGATTCTGCTATGCGCTTCAGAAGCCCGCTCATGTCTTCTACACGAAGGAGCTCGGTCGTCAGCTCGTGAATCCTTGCGAGACTCCTCGTCCTCGTATCGGCCGGCGGGGATTGGTCTTTGAAAGCGAGGGAGGAGTCTTGTGGCATTCAGGTCAAGATAGGGATTCCGAATCAATAAAAGACTTTGGGAAAAGGATATGACCGCCTTTTCGTCATGACGAACTATTAAGCCATGGAATCAAATACGCCCGATGATCACCATGAAAGTACATATCTCGGCAGACATGGAAGGTATTGCAACTCTGTCCCACGATGAGCAGACAGGAAGTAAGGGGTTCGACTACCAGAGGATGAGGGAAATCATGACTGGCGAGGTCCAGGCTGCTATCGAGGGCGCGAAGAAGGGCGGAGCAGAAAAAATCCTGGTGTGCGACGCGCACGATAAGGGCAGGAACCTCTTGATCGAGCGACTTGACGATGACGTCGAGGTCATCCAAGGAAACCCGTACGAACTAGGGATGATAGCTGGAATATCGAGGGAGTTCGACGCGGCGTTCCAGATAGGGTATCATTCGATGAGACATACGCATGCTGGGGTTATTGGGCACACCTACACCTACTCCATCACGAAGTTGAAAATGAACGGGATAGTTCTGGGCGAATCGGGTCTGGGCGCCATCCTTGCCGGCCATTTCGGTGTGCCTCTGGTGTTTGTGTCTGGTGACGCACATGCCATCAAGCAGGCAAGGGAATTGATAAAGAACGTAGTGGGCGTGCCCACGAAGGAAGGAGTTGGCCTATGGGGCGTGAGGACGCTTGCACCGAAGCGTGCATGCGAGATGATTAGAAGAGGGGCGAAGGCAGCAGTATCCAAAATAGATGACATAAAGCCAGTTGTCATGAAGAAGCCCATCATGATGGAAATCGAGCTCGAAAGTCCGCTGATGGCGCAATATGCGTCGCAGGTCCCGCTCGTCAAGCGAGCGGACATCAGGACCGTTTCCTACAAAGCGAAGGACGCTGTGGACGCCTTTTCGGTTTTCGAAGTGATTATGAGACTTGCCTCGTATGCGAGAGTCGAAGGTGAGCTCTGAAGCATTGCTTGCCTAGCTGGCATCTGCGGCAGTCCTATTCGAACACAACAGGAGAGGGTGGGCAACCGACGTCGTCCTACGTCTTAACCTTCTAATAAGATCAGGACAGATGTTTGTTCCCAGGTCAAACGAGAACCGGGAGATCAGAGAATGGCAAAGGCCAAGAAAGGTACTGAGTTCGTATGTGGAGTCTGCGGCACTACGCTGGTTGTCACTGAAGAGGGATTGGGCATAATGGAGGACATAGTGTGCTGCGAAACGCCCATGGAGTGCCGCGTGACGAAGTCGAAGAAGAAGGCCAAGTCAAGGGCCAAGCCCAAGAAGAAGAGGTGAGGCTCTTCTTGTTGACTGGGTTCGAAAAACCCTTTCATTTCTGTGTTCGCTTCGTTTCGCCACGCTGGAATGGCGTTCATGATTCTTCATAACCAAATGATTCAAGTCCACGCGTGCGTTTAGGCCCCAAGGCTAAGAGGGAGATAGATGGCGCTCCAGATCCGGCCTCTCAGGGAAAGGGAATTGCACGCCATGACGAGAGTGTGGGAATTGGCAGGCCTTCCGTACAGACCGACTGGAAGGGACAGCCTGGAGAGTCTTCAGGAGCAGAGAAAGGCCTTCCCTGACCTTTTCATGGGAGCGTTCATTGATGAAACGCTCGTCGGGGTGGCTATCGCGAGCGACGACGGCAGAAAGGGCTGGATAAACCGGCTTGCCGTGATTCCAGAGGCGAGAAGGCACGGCATAGGAACCGCCATAGTGGAGGAATGTGAGAGGGCTTTGAGGACAAGAGGCCGTGGGGTTTTCTCGATTCTAATCGAAGGGGAGAACCAGGCTTCCGAGGACTTGTTCCTTAAGATGGGCTACAAGCTCGAAGAGTACATCAAGTACTACGCGAAGCGCGATAGCCAATCAGTTTGAGACTTTGGTGTGGTGCTTTTGATAGAGTGTGGCACAGTAATCAGCAGGTGCAGCCGGTCTCTCTCCGTCGAAGACCTAGTGATGAAGCAATGGGCCAATTGTGCGAAGCATGGACGCAGTGGCTACTGGATACGATTTGAAATGAGAGGCAGTCGTCTGACAACGACGAGGACCTCTGATAATTGACAACATAGCTGTACATCAACGACACCTATAAGTAAGGTCATGGAATGGTTCGGTTTGGGAGATGCGGTCTGAATGCCCCCCCGGGAAAGAGCGATTAAGGATTGCGCCAGAAGCATGGTTGAAACGTGTAACCTGAAGCAGGGTGATGGGGTCGTTGTGAAGGGGGGAGCGCACAACCAGGCTCTCCTTGAGGAGATCGCAATCCAGTGTTACAAGAAGGGTGCAACGCCCACACTTGTAGTGTCCTCCGACAGGTTCGTCAAGAGGGTGTACAATGAGGTACCTGTCAAGACCCTCGAGACCGTGCCGAAGCAGTACCTTGGCCTTGTGAAAGCTGCAGATATGTTGATCACGGTCGAAGAGCTTGATGACCCATCAATCGCTCACCAATTCCCAAGAGACAAGATCAAGGCTAGGCAGAAGGCCTCTCTGCCCCTGTACGACATAATATTCCATGCGAAAGATGGCAAGAAATGGCTCTACGCAGGGTGGCCTACCAAGGCTGCAGCACGGACATATGGAGTTCCGTACTCGACGATGAGGGAGATCGTCTTAGGTGGGATTTCCGTGAAGCCTTCGTACCTCATGAAAGTCGGCAAGAAGCTGGCGGCTAAGTTCAAGCATGCTTCCTGGGTACACGTATGGGACGACAAAGGCACCGACTTCAGAGTCAAGGTCGAAGGGCGGAGACTCAATATCGATGACGCATTCATAAGCGACGCAGATTGGGCCATCGGGGATCGAGGAGCGAACCTGCCAGCCGGGGAGCTATTTATCGCCCCTCACGAGACCGTGGGTGGAGGCCGCTTGTACTGCCCCGTGACATCAGACTCGATGTCGGAGAAACGCGTCGAGGATGTCAATCTGGAGTTCAAGGATGGGAAGCTAGTCCTCGAGTCCCTTCGGGCCCGGAAGAACGAGAAGGCGATGCTCGAGAGCTTCCGGCAGAGCGAAGAGCTGGACAAGAACAAGTATGACCCTGTGAGGACGAGGAATGTCGCCGAACTCGGAATAGGGTTCAATCCCAGGATCACGAACGCGATAGGCTACATACTCACTGACGAAAAGGTCGCGGGCACAGTGCATCTGGCGTTCGGATCCAACAACACATACGGCGGGAAATCTGAATCCGTCATGCACTGGGATTTCGTATCGGCACCGGGAGTCAACATCGAGGTGGAAAGGATGGATGGCAGAATGATCCCGGCAATGATCAGGGGCAAGCTCCAGCTGTGAACCGGTCTCATACGCACAGCTTTCGCCCAGCCTCTTCGGCCTTGTCAAGAGCTGCCCTCTTCCTGAGCTCCAGCTGAGGGTCGTCTGTGTGCCCCAGCAGAACCTCCCCGACATATTCATAGTCTATCGCTGCGAAGAACGCCTTGACAACGTGTTTAGCGGGCTCGAAAACAATCTGCTTAGATGAGCCAGCGCAAGAGATGAAAAGCCCTTTGGGCCTTCTGCGGCCCTCGTACACACGCCTGCCCATCACGTACCTCTCAATCCAGAAACACTGGCACCTGTCAATCATGGCTTTTGTCTGGGCGGTCACGCCCATGAAGAATATGGGGGACGCAATGACAATCGCATCGACCTGCCTGATCCTGGAATAGACCACGGCCATCTCGTCCTTGTCATGGACACATGTTCCTCCGGAGTCGCACTGGCGGCATTCGAGACATGGATTAATCTTCAGCCGCGCCAAATCAATCCTCTCAACCTCGGCGCCCGATGATCGAGCGCCACTTAGAGCAGCCTCAAGGAGGTCTGCCGTGTTGCCTCCGATGCATGGACTCCCCATTATCCCAAGAACCTTCATGCCCAAGCCTAGTCGCCCCTGTTTCCAAGAGAGGCGAACATGAACGATTTATATCTAGTTGATGGACACGCACCGAGAAATCTTAATCATCAAAGCCAGATACCTGCTCGGATTGATACCTTTGGGAGAGAAGAGATTCGTGGGCAAGGGCGTGATAGTTACTGGTGGAGCCTCAGGCATCGGCAAGGCCACCGCAAGCAGATTTCTTGAGGAAGGCGCCAAGGTGACGATTGTTGACATATCCAAGACTTCGTGCGATGCCGCGTCAAAAGAATTCCGCAACCAGGGATACAAGCCCCTGATTCTCAGGGGGAACGTTGCGAAATCAGACGACGTCAAGAAGGTCGTGCGGCTGGCGAAGGGAAACATGAAATCAATCGATGTCTTGTTCAACAACGCGGGCATACTCGTTGAAGGGACCATAGAAGACGTATCCGAGACCGACTGGGATAGGATCATGGATGTCAATGTGAAAGGGGTATTCCTCATGTCCAAACATGTTATCCCGGTCATGCTCCGCCAGAGAGGCGGGGCGATCGTCAACAACGCATCGTGTAGCGGCCTCGTGGGCGACAGGAATGCGATTGCCTACAACACGTCGAAGGGCGCAGTCGTTCTGATGACTAAGTGTATGGCACTGGACTACGCCAAGAAGAACATCCGAGTCAATTGCGTCTGCCCAGGAGAAATCGACACGCCCATGTTCCGACAAGAGGCCAAGGCGAGGAAGATGCCGCTTGAGGAGTATCGGAAGGAATTGTGCAAATACCATCCCATCGGCAGGCTCGGGGTGCCCGAGGAGGTCGCAAACGCCGTGCTGTTCCTCGCGTCTGATGATGCTAGCTTCATCACAGGGACCGCCTTCTCGGTCGATGGCGGATACACCTGTCAATGAGAAGGCCAGCTATTCTAGACTAGCCTCCACCCGAAAGCCCGACCTGACCTTCCTGAGGCTCCCGAGTCCCAGAGAGACCTTGCCAACAATGTTACATAGGCTGTAGGCGCGGGGCTCCTCATCCACGCTTGCAGGCGTCTTGCCGAAGAAGATAGCGATAGCGTTCCCATCTGGCCAATACGCCACATCGCCAACGACCATAGCCTCTCGGGCGTCCTTCTCCAGAACGATATGAAATGGTGCTTCAAAGTAGACCTCATCGCCCCACGTAAGAGCCCTCGATGAGAACGGCAGTG
>Ga0315285_10000065_pt1 | contig 100971 bp, 105 predicted proteins | sample YL17G09_36_MG_FD_203698 | JGI IMG/M metagenome (GOLD analysis project Ga0315285, IMG submission 203698) | Sediment microbial communities from Yellowstone Lake, YNP, Wyoming, USA - YL17G09_36 | ecosystem: Environmental > Aquatic > Freshwater > Lake > Sediment | place: USA: Wyoming | collected... | reverse complement strand
CGTTCAGACTGGACGAATATGTTGAATACAGCCACCTACTCCTGCAAACTAACAGGCCAGGAAGCGTGGTTGACACAGGCATAACCACAGACGATAACGCAAACTCTGTGCCGATCACTTCGACGATGGGCTACTTCAGGCTGAAGCCAAAGTACATTGACATACACGCTGACGCGTACAAGAGCAAGATTGACCCTAGATACCCGAACACAAACATAATCGTGAACTTCACTATAACAGATCATCTCATGCGAGCTGAGGAAATCCTCATGACTGCGACACCACCGTTCTCGCCACTACCTCCGATAGTTTCTCACAACCTGCGTATGACATACGGTCTTGTGGAGTGCACATGGCACATAGACGACTGGGTCGACCAAAACGAGACAGGAAAGCTGGATCGATGCGACAGAATCCTACTGAGCAGAATTGCGAGCAACACGTATGGTACACCGCCGCCAGGTCCACCTCTATGGTTCCATGTCCGAGCAGTCGGGCTCGATGGCTTTGGCAACGTCATCTGGGTCAAACTTGGCCAGATTGTCGAAGCCGACAAATACGTCTACCTTGACGGGGTATTGATAACAGGACCTATACACGAATATGAGAAGCCGTGCATACCAATAGTCGAAAACATCCCTCTACCCCTCGACAAATGCAAGCACACGATCAAGGTCGTCAAGGTAATCACGACACGCTGGTGGCTCTGCAAAGACAACGCCTACCAACCAATAGACTACACAACTATCGGTGCCAACGCAAACTTTGAGATGATATACGAGTTGCCCGTCTGGATCACAATCCCTGAAGACATTACCGGTAGCTACTACATCAACACGCAGCTGCCAGCACCAGACTGCAAAGTCGACTTGAAAGACGTCTTCGCAGCCGGAAAAGCATTCGGCAGCATCCCAGGAGACGCCAAGTGGAACGCCGTAGCAGACATCAACCACGACTACAAGACCGACCTCAAAGACTACTTCGCAATCGCCAAGAAATTCGGCAAGTGGTAAACAAGCCAAAAAGACAAAACAACCTCCCTCTTTTTTGTTTCTGCGAATTCAGTGGTTTCTATAATAGCTGACAGTGTGTGGCACTGTACGTACTGACAAAAATCTGGCCTAGACTATTAATTGAATTCCTTCTTTCTGCGGTAGACAAGCATGGTTCCAACAAGTGGCGTAAAGAACACTGGCAAGAAATAGTAGAGCAGTGAGTACCACGCAATATAGTGAGGTATGATCATCGATGTTGTCCAGGCACCCCCGCCTGACAGAACGCAAGCTGCCCCCGAAATCATGCTCCATCTGTAGCTCTTTCTGGTCAAAAAGAGAACGCACGCGAGACCGCCAGACAATGAACCAAACAGGCAGAGTGCAGTGAGCAGTTGGTCATAGACGACCCAGCCTTGTGCGACTAGTTGCGGATACCATCGATAGATGTCCAAAAGTGCTCTGACTGAAAGGACGAGTAGAATGAGAAATCCTGCGGTTGCGATGGCCATCAGCATGCCTCCGACCGACACATTGAGGGTTCTAGCGTTTGACGTGATCCCGTGAGCGCAGTACGGGCAGTACAACGCATCGTCGGGTGCCGCCCTGCCGCATTTTGGGCATCTACTAACCATGACATAACATTAGTCTGCAACTTGAGTTAAGTATTGCGAAATTCTTTTGTGCTTCTGCACCGAACTAGTCATGGGGACAACTCTTGAAAACGAGAACTTTGTGCATGTTGACAATGCTTTCTGCAATCGTCGCTTTGACGACTGCTTCAAAAGCAGGATACTCCAGCGACCTGCAGTCGATCCCAGTCGAGAACCACCATATCATTGAACTGAACTCCGATCAACCTTATGTTGCTGGCTATCACGTGAACACGAAAGACTTGGCCACCCGCGAGAACGTTAATGCGACGGCCGTCACCGTGAGTTTCCCTTTGACCGACACGAGTTTCTTTCCGTCTGGCAGTTGGCTTGGAGGAGGCATGTTTGTTCAGGCTCAGGACAGCAGGTTCAGACACGTCGACTACGGTTTCTACATGATGCTAGTGCTGGACGAGTTAGGCAACCTCTTTGTCGACTTGGGGCTCCATCAAACAAGAGAAGGCACCTTACCGCTGCAAATGCCTACAGAAGAAGTTGTCTATGCGTACACTTGGCGACTTGTGGGAGCGGATCATGCGACACCGGTTACGCTGCAGGCGAGCTGGAATAGCAGTGGATTCGTTCACTACTCGATTATCGTTTCTGGAGTCGATTTCAACCTTGCGTCAGTCAATGTTGCCGCACTACCAAACTGCGAAAACATCATACGAAGATTCTATGCGGGAAACGCAGTAGTGGAACCGTTTCCTTTCAGCCGCTACGTAAACTTCTTCCAGTTCGGAGCAATCAGCTCTGAACCCATAAACAACAACAGATGGAGTGTGAGCATGAGAGATCCCAAAGTGCTGAGACAAACAGCATGGGCCATGGTTGACAGAGCTTGGGTCACACAAGGAGACATCTCATATCTAGACTGGGATTGGAGATGGGGCGGAACTCCCTACACGGGCGTTGATGTTGAGTACTGCAGAAACCCACTAATACAATATCCATACGAGATCATTTTTCTCTACAATGGCCACACTGCGTCTCCGGGAACAGTTCTTTGGGATACTGCTAGCTTACGGGGTGACTACGTTGAGAGTGCTCGGCCATTTTGTCACGATTCGGCTCTCGGCACGGGAGAAATGCCCCCCTCCCTAGCAGTGATGATGTTTCTTACGTTAGTTGCTCTACTAGCTAACGTGTCGAGCAAACTTGCCAAGCATTCGGCGAATTCTCGAAGGCAAATCGAGCATTGACGGTTTGAGAACGGATATGCGCCTTGGTTGGGCAATCATTTTAAGCAAGGTGTGCAGTTGTCTATTGCTGATAGTTTGAGGTGCTTGGTTGGGTAAGAAGAAGGTCCGGAGCGAAGGGGAGCTGCATGAGTTGATAGTTCCTTCTGGTAGTGATGTTTTGGGTGTATGCACTAAGCTTCTTGGGTTTGACCGTCTTCTTGTGAAGTGTCAGGATGGACATGAAAGGTTATGCCGGATTCGCGGCAAGATGAAAAGAAGAGTCTGGATAAGACTGGGAGACACTGTTCTGGTGTCTCCATGGGATTTCCAATCGGACAAACGCGGCGACGTTTTCATACGTTACACGAGGGGACAGGTGGAGACACTTCGCAGAAAAGGTCTGTTGATCAACTGATTCTTTCTGCTCATGGTCGGCGATTGGCAGGTGTCTTTTAGAAAGCGCGTTGACAAGAGGCTGGATAACAGGGAAAAGAGTTACGAAACCGGACGGCTGATGAGGGAAAAGCGAAGCGAGGAATATGATGCTCTTGAGGAAGTTTTTGACCGCTCGACACTCATGATAATCTACGATTTCATGAACAGGGGCGTGATAGACGAGATCCACGGAGTTGTTAACGCAGGAAAAGAGGCGAGAGTCTATTGGGGCAAGGACAAGTTAGGAAAGGAGCTTGCGATCAAGATCTATTTGACGCTTTCTGCAGAATTTCGCAAAGGCATACTCAGATGCCTTGAAGCTGATCCAAGGTTCAAAGGAGTGCGACGCGATACTCGATCGCTGATATTCGCATGGGCACAGAAGGAATTCAAGAACCTTCAACAGGCAACTAGAGCGAAAGTTCGTGTGCCCAAGCCAATAATCGTCAGAAACAACGTTCTTATAATGGAGTTCATCGGAAAAGACGGCTTGAACGCTCCCTCATTGAAAGAGCTGCCGCCAAAGAATCCCCAGAGAATCTACACGACGCTTCTGGCCTACTTGAAGAGACTCTACGGCAAGGCTGAACTTGTTCACGGGGATCTGAGCGAATACAACATCATGGTTTGGAACGGTCACCCTGTGATTTTCGACGTTTCACAGGCAGTCTCAGTTTCACATCCTATGGCTGAATATCTGCTACGCAGAGACCTGCTGAACCTGAATAAGTATTTTAGCAGGTTAGGCATTAAGGTCCTATCAACCGAGGAGTGTTATAGGCAGGTTACAGAGAACCCGCCCAGATAATCACAAGACCCGCCCACATGGAACAAGAAATTTTAGACTTCAAACTAGACCAACAGAAAAACGGAAGATCAGAAGAAACAGTACGCGCACGCATACAAACACTACGCCAAGTATCGCAAACATGCGACATAAATAACCCTGAAATCGTTAAATTATGGCTAGCAGACCAGAAGAACGAACACCACTTCGCAAAAGTATGCACATGGAACAACAACACAAAAACCAAATTCGTCAACACCTACACCATTTTCCTCGACTTTATAGGAAAAACATGGATGCCACCAAAATACACAGTCAAAGAAAAACTTCCATTCATACCAACAGAACAGGAAATCGATCTGTTGATCGCGTCATGCGGAAAAGTCACAGCAACCATACTACAAATGCTAAAAGAAACCGGAATGAGAATAGGAGAACTCACACAATTAACACCTGAAAACCTAGACAAACAACGCAAAGTCGTAAACATAACGCCGGAAAAAGGTAGCAACCCACGCATACTCCCAATTAGCGAGAAGCTAATAACAATGCTGAACAACCTACCGCACAATACACGCATAAAATACAAAACCCTATTCCAACCAGACAAAGACTGTTTACGCGATCATCTTTGTACACAACGCAAGCAATTAGCCACACGACTCAACAACCCACGATTTTTGCGAATCGGTTTCCACACACTACGTCACTGGAAAGGAACAACGGAATATCACACCACGAAAGACATCCTACACGTCAAGCAAATACTCGGCCACAAGTCAATCATGTCAACGATGATATACATTAACCTAGAAGCCGCGCTATTCCTACAAACAGACGAAAACTTCACATGCAAAGTAGCCCACAACGAACAAGAAGAAGCCGAACTCATCAACGCCGGATTCCAACACATCAACAATCGCGGAGAACTTGCGTTCTACAAGAAACGCAAATAACTCCCCTTTCTTTACAACAAAAAATGAGTAGTCGTCGTGCGCTTCGCGCCCGACGTTCCGACGCAAGCCGAAGAAGAACCGCACAACACAACCCCCTTTTCTATCATTGGCAAAACCAAATGCTCAAGTCGCTTCGCCCCTTTCGCACAAACGCTTCGAAAATTATTAAAGCACTATTATGCATATCATACCTTCTGGGAACATAAATGCCGAAAAAAGAAAAACCGCTAACTAAGAAAGAGCGAGACGAGAAAAGGAAAAAGCATAAGGAAAAGCAAAGCAAAACACAGGCTTCTTAAGCCCCAAGAAAGAGCTTTGAAAAACTCTTTTTCTCTTTTTACCAAAGTTGGCTTCTTTAATGAAATGAAAGAAAGACGCGTCAGTTTTGGATATTATTGGCTTCCTCCATTAATGCGAAAGAAATATGTTTTAGCTTGCTTATTTATCGTTAATTGTAGCTGAGATTTATGCCGAGTGAAATGAAACGTAAACAAAAGAATACTCAAATCGCACAACAGAAAAAGATAGAACGGGATAAAGAAGCGAAAAAGAAACAGTTGAGACAGCAACTTCCTGCCAAGGGCAAGAAACGTTAAAACCATTAAAGGAGCTATGGTAACCATCTAAAAGCTTATACCTAGAAGACAACAATACAGCGCGCGCTATCATCTCCTATTATTTTCTTTAATCTCAATTACATAGTGACATCGTGGACAGTGTCTAGGTACTCCCTCACTCTTGAATTCTAGACTACATGATGGACATCTGTAGTTTTTACTTCTGTTGTATCTTCTCTCACTCATCTTTTCTCACCTTCTTGTGCGCGCGCGCTGTAATAGAAGTATCGCTTGAAGCCTAGTCAAATGGTCATCATGATATCCATAAATTAATCCATCTACTAGCGCGCGCTTAGGCTCACTCGCGCGTTCCAGACGATCCGCCAAAAAGCCGATATCCTCAAAGGTAGTATCAGCGCCAACTCCAACTATCCACTTCAACAGCTTCAACGTACACAATCGGAAGCAACGCAACAGCGTACGCTCCGTTATATCGCGATTGCATCACGCTCGCGCTCCAACCCACAAAACTCAAAACAACAACTCAGACAAACGACGAAAAGAACGGCAAGACAAACGATGCGCGCTTGTGTGTAAAGGTGAGATCGTTATAATGTTGAAGTAACGCGTCCTCGTAAAGATTTTATGTCCGAATCATGAACATTCACAAGGGGAAAGTATGCCGATATTCGTTCAATGGAAATGGAACGAGGATACGCTCACCTTCCTGACGATTTTTCACTTTTTCGACGATTACATTAAGACCAATATTCGTTTCGCAAAGAAGCAACTTGAAGGTGGGAAGGACAGACACGCGTATCTCTATTTCCCGATAGATCGCGGGATCACATCAAAACGACCCGTACAATTCAAATCCGTCATGACATGGGCACCTTCACATCCAGAATTGGGACTGTTGAGTGAACTATTGGGCTATGCGAATATCGTAAACGGAATGAAGGAAGATAGAAAACGGAAACTGATCGAAATGTTGCAAAATCCAGTGTACGCGATAGGACTTACGAATTGGGCAAGAAACAGCGCCCTTGAATATACGAGGAAAGGACGATTCTTCCTTATTGGATACGAGCACAGCGAACGTGACGAGCTGGTTTGTTGTGCTGAATTGTGTCTCGAATACATCGATTTCATTAAGGAATTGCTGAAACAGTTCCCCAAAAGTCTGTACGCGCTTCGGAATTAAACTACTTAATCGGAAAGCGAACTCCTTGACGCGCGCCCCCGACCCGAGCAAGGGCCGTTTACCAAGACACTTCCTAGCAATCTAGTTTCTATGTGTTAGTATTCTTCACAGCGTTGGCAGTTCATTAGTTCGCTGAGTTTTCTAGGCTTTCCGACAATCCACTCCACTAGAATGCGGAGATACCAAAGCTTATCAAGAACGAACCTTCACGGATGTACGTCTTGCCGCTCGATTTGGACGGAGATTTCTCTTCATTAGCTTCTCTTTGATGAATCTAGCGATGTCACAGAAGACTGGATTAACACTTACATCCACAACAGTAACCGTCATCGGCAAATTCGCGAAGCTCAAGTTGGCTTGATATTCCTCCATCGGCGCAAAAGAGACATGATCCCAATGTAGTCTTCCTTCAATCAATTCCGTTGTAATCGAATCTGTCATTGGATAGGGGTTGTGTGACAGAACAATCCCATCAACCCATCTAATGATGGCATTGGAACCTGGAGGGGCGCCAGCAAATCCACATCTAACTAGCTCCTCTACCGAATCGTAACGACTATATTCATGTATTATCACTTTTTTGCGTGGTTCATAACTTACTTCGGTCATTCTCCTCACCAGCCTATTGAATGAGCGGCGCCATTTCAGGCGCACTTGCATTGGCCGCATCTCTGACGTTCAAATACTTCTCTTTTGGTTCGTATATCTGCACGTCAACGCTAGAAGCACATGTCACAGTATATTTAATGCGCCGACTAGGAGGCCTAAAGGAATCAAGCAGGCTTTCGATGAGATTTCTGCCAAATTCACTCACTTCGTAGTAGGAAGAATAGGGTTCAATCTGATTGTCAATGAAGTTTCTGGTCATACCTGCTGACGCAAGTGTTTTCAAGTGGTAGTTCAGTGCGCCCTTACTCAATCCTGTCCTCAGCAAAATCTCCGAATATGACAAACGTCTTTTTTCCTCCAGCTCGATCAGTATTCGCCTTCGTACATCTGATGCCAAAGCTTCAATTACGGCAACAACAGGATTGGCAAAATCTTTGGCAGCGTTCATTGCACACTCACTAGGACTAATATTCTAGTCCTAACATATAAATACTATTCCAAGTCCATCAAGGAACGTTGGTTGCACGTCCGTTGAACACTTGGACAACTCCCCCCGAATATCTATCAATACTCCCCAAGGTCAGAGTTCTCTTGATGGGTTCCTATGCCAAGCCCTTCATGCCGAAACTTGCATCAATTAGGAATGGCTTGATCAAAGTTGGTTTGACGAATAGCCGTATTACGAAGGATTTTCAGACACCGCTTCAGATGCCAAATGAACCGAAACAGCATTACAACTTGAGGAAGAGTGAGTATTGGATTAGACATGCGGACGTTTTCTTCTTCGTTTTCTTCAATGGAACAGACAATGCGAGCGTCGCATTGGAATTGAGCGATACTATCAAACAAAATGCAGGCAATGCATGGCGCACTATATTGGCTTATCAAGAAGGCGTTCCTTCCCTTGTATTGGGACTTGGCATACGTTTTCAGCCAGAGATGTCATTGATCGAGTACTCCAATGGGAAGGATTTGCAGAGGCAAGTAGTAGGCAACGTAGTAAGACTCCTGAGCCGACTATATACAACGATCCTTACGCGATCTGATGGAGAATGGGAATGCTCTTCTGGATAGATGCCGAATCGGATTGTGGGCTTTGAGAGCGTTTTGGACAAGCTTTATTGATCGTTGCTGCATATGTCATTGGGTATATCAATATTAACGATAAGCCAACAAAAAGTCGGGGCTTTGGGAGATATCTCCACTGTAAGCTGTGTTAGCTCAGATTCGCACACGCTACACAACACAATCATGACGTTCCGAGAAAACCTCGACGACACTTAATCGGTACGCAAAGCCGGAAAACCCAGAAAAGCATGACTCAGCCAACGACAATCACAACACAAAGTCCTCAGAATCCCTCAGGACTCAGCCTTATCGTGCACATAGAGACCAGCAAGCGTCTTAAGAGCGCCAGCTTAAGTATGAGATTCTTCGGACAAAGATTAGCAATTTCAACAGTCTCCTCGGAGACATAAGTCTTTCTCCTCACTCTACCACCGTGAGGAGTCATCATGCATTGAACGATGAAAAGACTTATTGTCTCCTCGTCGTTCAACGACAAACCTTTTATGAAATGCTACAACAAGAGGTTATGTAAAATGAAACACCCAAAAGGATATGTAGTAAAGCGATGGATACTAGAAACGCTGATCGGCTACATAGAAGCCGCCAGATGCCGAACACTAGATCAATATATGTGAGGTGAGTAAGATGATAAACAACACACAAGACACAACAAAACATGAAAGCATGGAAACATTACTTTACCCTGAGGCAGGTTACAGAGCATGGCCGGAACTAACACTTTACTGAAAATTCCGAAAGAACGAATAGGAGTTCTAATAGGGCAGGAAGGCGAAACCAAAACGGGCATTGAGAAAGCACTATCAATCGAGCTTCAAATAGATAGCGAGGCTGGAGATGTTACATTGACTCTGGCCAAGAACGCTCAAGACCCGTGTTTGCTCTTTAGAGGAAAAGATGTCATAAACGCCATCGGTAGAGGCTTTTCTCCAGAACATGCGTTTCGGCTAATTAGAAACGAGGACGCAATTCTGGACATCATAGACTTGAGAACTACTTTTGGGAAATCCGAGTCCGACATCAAGCGCGTAAAGGGACGGATAATCGGGATGAACGGTAAGACCCGCCAGTTAATCGAGGAACTAACAGACACCAATGTAGCAGTCTATGGACATACCGTTAGCATCATCGGAGAGCTTGAACAGGCGCAGGTGGCTAGGGAGGCAATTCAGATGCTAGTGAGAGGAAGCTTGCACGGCACCGTCTACAGATTCCTGCACAGGAAACGCAGGGACCTCAAGAAGAAAAAGTTTCAGCTTTGGGAAACGCCGCATGAATGAGTGATGGAACGGCGAGCTCACGCACTCAAGATCCAAATCATTTGGGTTCATCGGGGCCAGAGTCGTCATCGCCCACCATGAAAACTAGAAAAACGCGCCAGAATAAAAACATATACCCAACGTCAGCAACAGCGTTGAACAAGCGTGCTGAAGCATATTCGCCTCATCCCCTTGGCTGCAGAGAGTCTCGGCGTGCGGTCGATGTGCACATACGTTGAGACTTCAGATGTCAGGATTCTTCTAGATGCAGGAGTCTCCCTTTGTCCATGCCGCTTCGGACTCCCCCCACACCCGGTAGAGTTTAAAACCATTGACGAATATCGCAAGAAGATTGCACAGTTCGCAGAAAAAGCTGAAATCATAACAATAAGCCATTACCATTTCGACCATCACACACCTTCATTTCAAGATTGGCTATGCAACTGGACGCTGGCAGAGGAAACTGCAAGGCAAATCTACCAAGGCAAGACCGTGCTGATGAAGAACCCTAAAGAGGCAATAAACGACAGCCAAAGACGCCGAGCCTGGCTCTTTCAACAGACAGCAGGAAAACACGCTGGAAAGCTTGAAGTTGCCGACGGCAGATCGTTCATTTTTGGTGAAACAAGAGTCAGGTTCTCCGCGCCAGTCTTCCATGGAGCAGTCTATTCCTATCTCGGATGGGTCCTAATGCTAACCATTGAATGTCAAGATGAGAAGTTCATGTTTGCACCTGACGTTCAAGGTCCTATGCACAGGGAAACGCTTCACATGATCATGGATGAGAAGCCTCATCTGCTCATCATAGGCGGACCACCACTCTATTTGGCAGGGTTCAAAGTCGATGAAACACACCTTCAAACTGCCCTTGCCAATCTTGAAAGAATAACCGCAACTGTTCCTGTAACTATCTTGGAACACCACCTTCTTAGAGATGAGCACTGGCGGGAGAAAACGCAAACCGTTTTTCACAAAGCAAAAGAGACAGGCGGAAGGATTCTTACGGCGGCGAATTTCTTGGGAGAACAGGAAAGATGTCATGAAGCCGTCCGAAGGAGACTATTTGATGAGTTTCCGCCAACTAAAGAGTTCGAAAAGTGGATGCGACTAGGCGAGGAGGCAAAGAAGCGCGAGAAGCCGCCGGTCTAGTTTCTGATCAGCTGCTCTATTTCGCGTAACCTCGGCTTTGAGCATTCATGGCTTACGTCGCACATAGGCACTTTCATTCTTCTGGTTTCCATAGCTGCTCTCAATTCCTCTACCAGAATTCCGGGTTTGCTGACGCCGCAACTGGGGCTTTTGCTGATCCCTATGACAAGTCTCAGTCGGATACCGTGTTCTTCGTACTCTTGGGCTTGCGTGATGATTTCCTCAGCGAGCTTTTTGCAATGCTGTCTATAGGCAACGTTGTCGTACTGCTCCTTAGTCTGCGGTTTTCGTAGTGCTCCCCCAAAGGCTAGTTCTGGACAGGGCATTTGAACGATGCCAACTTCGTTGCGAACCAGAACGTTCACGATGTCGACCATCGCTCCTGATTCTTCTGCCAGCCCCAGGACGCGGGAGTTCTGGTTCAGTACACAATGAGCGACCAAAACCAGTTTTCCACTCCTCTTGTCTCCAGACACTACCTTCCCTCTAACGAGCACGCGATAGCTTTTGCTAGCTGAGCATTTTTTCGTAGACTATTCTTCTTTGATCCTCTCTTATTTCGTCGATCATGTTCTCCACGATTTGCTCTTTAGCCAATCTGCCCAGTGCATGAAGGCTTCCGCGGGTTATCAAGGCGATTGTTTCGGTGACAACGAGGCCGTAAGTTTCGTAGCTGTACCTGTGAGGGTTAGTGTTTACGACTATAGTGTTTATGCCAGCGCGTCTGATCATTCTGGACGCAGACGCCACATCTCTTATTGCCAGATCCTCATAGTCTCTTACTATGATGTGGACTTCTTCGATTTTTCTGATCTCTCCTGTTTCAAGGCTCTTTGGCAACGGGACGTTTGCGCTTCCGTCAGTTATTATGACCATGACAGGTACAGTTGAGGGATCTCTCCTCTTTGCCTCTCGCAGGACTTCCCATGCCTTAACCATTCCGGCTGCTAACGGCGTGAAGCCGCTGATCCGCAGGTTGACGAGTTTGTTCGCAACTACTCTCAGGTTTGTGATGGGATGCTGAACCACAACGGCGTTCAATCCTTTGAGGGCGACTATGCCCACTCGATCTCTAGACCGGTACGCGTCGCTGTGCAGCTTCAGTAAGGCTTCCCTAACTGCCTCAAGGTTGAAGAGCATCGAGCCACTCAAATCAACCACAAAAACCATGGTCAAAGGAGCCTTATACGACCTCAGCTTCTCGCGCACGTCACTCAGAACGATCCGGAGCGCCGTTCCATCTGGTTTCTCGCGGTTCTTCTGCCATCTGGCCGCTTCGCGTATGGTTGCGGGAATGTGAACGTCAGCAGGTTTTCCGTGCGGAAGCTTCCACCCGTAAGGTTTGCCCTTGTTCAAAGTAGTGATTGCATGCGCCCGCTTGCCTGCGTAGACACCAGGATTTTTCGTCTTGATCTTTCCCATTTTGAGAAAAAACTTGGAAGGAGACACTATTTGCTTTCCGGATTCGGTGATTATCGGAAAACCCTGTGAGAATGTTGGCGATCTTGCAGCGTCGCTTACGGTTGGTATTCCTCGCCCTTTCTTGTAGTCTGTTCCTTCCTCATATGTTTCGCCTTGAAGCTTTCTGGAGCCTATTTGGAAACCGTCAGTCACAGGTGCGTTTTTAGGGTTCTTCTTCAGGCGTTTTCCGATCGCGAGGAATATGCCGCCGAAAAGTCTGTTCAAGAGTAGCATCAAGTACAGTTGCATTTGCCTGAGCCGCTGGAGAGCGTTATTCTTCTCGGTTTGCTTGTGAGCTTTTTCTTCCTCTTCTTTCGTAGCGTCCCTCATGGCGAAGAATAGAGCCTTGCCTTTCATGAACCTTCGTTTGCTGATGTCTTCTTTTGTTGTCTCACCCGTTTTCACGAACTCGAAAACCTGTTTAACTGCCGCTGTGAAAACTCCCTTGATCTCTGCTGGTGTAGCTGGTTCGACGAAGCCGCCTTCTCGTGTTCTGTGGCTCAGGGCAAGTTCAGCCGCAACTAGAACGTCGTCTAGCGTAACCTGTGTTCGATCTTCAAAAGCTGCCAATGTTACTGCTGCCTTTGCAATGACTATGTCGGGACGCAGGCCGTCAACCTTCAGGTCTAAGCATGCTTTGCATATACCCTCGATGAGACTGTCTGGGAGGGTTGTTTCCTTGAGGACTTTCCTGGCTTGAATGATTCTGTTGCGCAGTTCCTCTTGAGAGGGCTGGCGTTTCTCGTAAAACTTTCGCGGGTCAGCCTCGAACTCCATGTTTCGCTTAACGACCTCAGCCCTATCTTTTACTGAGGTTATCTTCTCCACCGTGACTGATAGCGGGAAGCGATCCAGAAGTTGGGGTCTCAGTTCGCCCTCTTCTGGGTTCATGGTGCCGATGAAAATGAATCGAGCTGGATGGCCGACTGATATTCCCTCTCTCTCCACGATGTTCCACCCGGTAGCCGCAGCGTCGAGGAGATCGTCAGCAATGTGGTCAGGCAGAAGGTTAACCTCGTCTACGTACAGAATGTTCTGGTTTGCCGCCGCAAGAACACCCGGTTCAAGCGCTTCTATTCCCTGCTTTATCACTTTCTCGACATCCAGGCTGCCAACAACTCTGTCTTCCGTTGCGCCCAATGGTAAGTCAACAACGACCATGTTTCTCTCTTCTTCAGGAAGCTTCTCATGATTCCTGTATTTCTCAGTACACATCGGGCACATGTCAGAGGCATCAGAAGGGTTGCAGTTAAAGGGGCAATCCTTGATCACTCTGATTTTCGGAAGAATGTCTGCCAAAGATCTAACAATGGTGCTTTTGCCTGATCCCTTAGGACCCCTTATAAGCACGCCACCGATCTTCGGATTAATCGCATTGATCAGCATTGCCAGTTTTAACTTATCCAGACCTACAATCGCTGAGAACGGAAAAACAAGCCTTTTTCTTTGCATATTCCCGACAACCTCGTTCAACAACTAGACTAGACTGACTTTAACCTATTAGTTTTTTGTTGATGCTTGCGTATACGCGAAGCACGCGTGGAATAAAACTTTACCCCCAAACCCAATGAGAACAGGCAATGATGCTTTCCCGTCATGTTTGGTTCTTCGCCAAACTCCCACTGATGCGAGAAAAGCCGTTTGCCCTAGGGCTTGTTGAATTCTGAACTTGGGATCTCAGGCTTCTCTGTGCAGTACTCTGATCCGCACTAAATCAGGGAACAGGTGAAGGCGATTGACCAACGAGCACGCTTTAAGCCAAGATATGCGGTCAATTACCAAGCTCGCAATTGCGAAGCCTATGACTTCGGAAGTTAGAAACAGTAGAAAGAACGACAGAGTCACGGTTGCTTCATCAAGCATTTCTGCCAACGCGCTGAGAACGAATACTAACATGAATGACAGTGTCACGGCGGAAAAGAGTAGCCAAAGTAAGAGATAGACCTTATTGTATTTCTCCATTTTTCCAGGGCACCTAATTCAAACGATGTTCTACTTTCTTAACTGATATGCGTTTCGCATCGAAACAATCACTGCAATCGTTACGACGTGCAGACTGTAAGAGGAATCGCAACAGCAACACTTCAAGAATGGTGCGTATGGGATTAAGCTTCACCCCAAACGGTTACGCTCTCTCAATCAACTACTCTCTTACACATATACTCACACTCACTCAGCTCGCGCTGAAAGAACCGATGAATTCAAATCCTTTCACAACCAACAAGGAAAGCCATGAAAGATGTTGAGTTAAGGTTGATTGCTGAACTCATGAAGAATAGCCGAAGAAGCGACAGAGAACTCGCCAAGGCGGTGGGGGTTTCCCAGCCTACGATAAGCAGAACGATAAAGAAACTGGAGAAAGAAGGCTACATCAAGGAGTACACGATGATACCTGATTTCAGCAAGCTAGGTTACGAGATTATGGGAATTACGTCCATTTACGTGCATGAACAGCCCTCGAAGGAAGGATTCAAGGGGATCAAAAGGATGACGGCTGAAATCGAAAAGAAGAATCCTCATGCGTCTTTGATGGCTGTGAGCGGCTTGGATCACAATAAGAATAGGGTTTTCATAACGTTCTACGAAGACTATGATGCTTTTGGGAAAGCCATGAACTTGACAAGGCGACTTCCCTTTGCCGACGTTGAAAGCATTGAAAGCTTTCTAGTCAACTTGAAAGACGAAACAAACTATCGGCTACTAAGCATGTCGGCAATAGCTCAGCATCTTGTGAAAAAGAGCCAGAAGAAACCATAATGAAATGCTGAGCGCGCGTCTGCTCCATTAAGGCCAGTATTTTCTCAGCAAAAATGTATCGTGTGCACTAAGAAGGAAGGAATAAGCCATGAATGAAAAACCAGGTTCAGGCAAAGTTTGGTATCGAATGGCAAGATATGCAATGGTCACAGCAGCTGTTCAAACGCTCCTTGGAATAATGCTTTACTCAACGATGTACGGGCGAGGGCCAGTGTCCTTGCTTTTTCTCATACCATTGGTCAACATCGCTTATCCATGGTTGATGCAAAACGCTATTAGGGTTCAGTTATGGCCAGCAGCCATAGTGATCGGCACCTTCTTCATGTTCTTTGTGGTTTTTGCCATTGGCGAAACTGCAAATTGGCTGAAGCACGCGCGAAGGAACTAGCCTAAGCCCTCAAGGAAGTGCTCATCGTCTCGAATGAAGATAGTGTCCTTGAAAGAAATGCCTCTCCGACAACAATAACATATGACGTCGTTCACATGTGCGAAACCTCCGTTCTTCGTTTTGAGGAAGATTCGAACGCACTCCAAGTAGCATTTCATTTGCATGAATAACTTGCCACTGTAGATGACTGAGAGCACATTCCCTACTTGTTTGTATACGAAAGCATCAACCAGGGTCATTTTTTCTGGCGTATGCTTCCAATATTAGAGCAGATTGCCACGACACTGGCAAAGACAAAGATCAGGGGCAACAACCACCGAACAAGAAGCCCAAACGACTCCTTCCCTGCGATGAAACACCGAAAGCAGAAAAACCGATCTCGTTAAACAAAGCATGCAAGATAAGCAAACACCACGCCACCCGACAGGAACACAACTCCAAGAGCAAACCTTCCCAATCTGGAGCCTTCGGCAACCTACCTTCCCACGAAAACGTGCGAAGACTCCCATCAAACAAACCTTATGGAAGCTCATAATTGCAGAAGCTGGAAAAAACGAAGCCAACCGCGAGGAGATTTATGGGGCCGGGACCGGGATTTGAACCCGGGCGCTAGGCTCCACAGGCCTATAGGCTACCAAGCTACCTCATCCCGGCCACTTTGTGCTGACTTCGACCACTTTTGACGCTGACGCGCTTATTTACGCTTTCTGAAGAATAGCAGGCCATCCTTCTCGCAAACGTACTGAAAGCCAACCTCAAGCAACGCCTTGACCTCATCGGGCTTGTCAGTCACTCTAACGGTGAACTCGTCACTGCCTGATTCAAACAAAGATTCTTCTATGTTAATGTAGATTTCTGTACTTCTGAGACTCTTGTGGCCGAGGAACCTCTTGCCATGGCTACGCATACTTGGCGACCGGTAGGTATCGTATGGTCGGCTTTTAACGTCTTCGTTGAGACTCTTCTGGCACGTTGAAACTCGCCTGGAGGCCTGAACCTATAATTGCAGTCAAGGCATTTCCACCGCTGAACCGTAGAACCGTCAGCCCGTTTCGGATGACCGGCCTTGTTCAGCCTGGAAGATCCACATTCTGGGCATGTGAGCTGAGGCTCTTTGGAGGGGTGCGGGGCCGAATTAGCAGGACCAAACCCCGGCCTGGGCTACCGGATGCCACTACTACATGCCCACGCCCGAAGCAGGTTTAAGAGCAATCACCAAAACGTAGCCAACAAGACTCTCCTTATCACACTCTTCCTGCAGCACTTTCAGCGTCACCTTGGGAATTGTCAAGCGGCCATCCCCAGTCATCCTCGCGTAGAAGTCTTCTTCCCCTACGCTGTCTTCTTGAACATCAACTGTGACATGCAGAACCTGATCAGGCTCCAGCTTGAACTGCCACCGAATCAACCTAGGAACCTGAACCCGGTTTCCCCTCTGCAAAACCGCCTTGAAACCAACCTCTTCAGTCAAAGGCATAATGTTGAACCTCGCCTTTTCCCGACTTTACCCGACTATCAGCGCCTTCCAGCGCCACTACAAGACATGACCTAAGCCGGATTTAAGCCTTGTTGCCAGAAACAAGCCTAAAACAGGCTATTTCCCCACGCTAAAAAAGGATTGTTTTTTTCAGCAAGTCCGCAGGGCTCGATTCAAGAGGCCTAGAATGCTCGCAGCCAAAAGAACAGAGAAAAGGGGGGATTTTCTGCGGGATATCTCAAAAATACACGATTACCTCACCCCGGCCACATTCGTCTTCATTGCGTTTGCTCAGGAGTATTAACCCTTCCTTTCGACAAACGTTAATGCACTAGGCAGGTTGTCGTATACGAAAGCATCAACGAAACTCACCAAGAACCGGGAAAAGAGGAGATAGATCAGGTTCTGTCGTTGTTCTCTCGATTATGACAGTCTCTGCAATATCTTTAGAGATTCATTCAAGACTCTTGGCTAATTGGTCACAGGTAACCTCGTCTAATGAGTACACTTCTCCATACTTATCGATGAATGCAAGTTGCAGCTTCCCATCTTCTATTGTTTCACCGCCATTCAGATTCCATTATTCGCTGCTTCGATTTCCCACAGAAGCTATCTTGGTTCGTCTGGAATGGGCTAGAACGGCACGTCGCTTATCGGAAGCTTAAAACAATCTCAACCTGAAACAGAAGGATTTTTTGGAGGGTGATGAAGATCGCTATGCTAGCAGGACTTCAATAATCAGTTTGTGACGCAAAACCTCAACAAGGTCCGCTCTCTCTATAGCATCTTCCAAAGCATCAAGTTCTCTTTGTATAGACTTTCTCATTTCCTCGTTGATTCTTTGATTGATTTCTCTCATTCGTCTCTGATACAGTTCGTCTGCCTCTCCTCTAAGCCTCCAATAACGCTCCAGCAAAGACTCTTTCTTGGTTTGTTCCATAATCCACGCCTTTCCCAACTATTTTGACTGGTATGCCTTCGTTCATTGTGTGCGTCAACCAAGCATTTATACTTAAAGCACAGACGCGCTTCTGGGGAATCTGTAGAGTCTCGAAAATCTTAAGTGCGGAACCTCAAATCATGGATTGAGAATGGAATAATGGTTAAGTGTCCCAGATGTGGGAAAGATGCTTCAGATTCATCCACCGAATGGGAATTCGCTGCTTTTCACGTGAAGCTTTTCAACTGTGCCAAGTGCAAGAAAACTTTCAAGGCCTACTATAGCAAAGGAAAACTAAGTCATACGATTCCAAAAGGAAGCAAGGAAAAGACTAATCCTTGACGATTTGCTCGCGCGCCCGTTCAATCCCTCTCGGATATCTGTTCATCCAATCCATGGCATATGACTCCGCTTTCGATTTGGTCTGATACACTGGTGATATCTTCCTTCCTTCATCCTCATTACTCGTGTCAGCAAATAGCAGCACCGAATAGTGTTCTCCAAACTCTTTCTTTATGACGGCAAGGTTCTGTCCTGTTATCTCGCTCACGTACCCTCTATGATTGTCTATTCTTCTCCAACCTTTTACTATCTTCACACATAATTCCCCGTCTGCGCTAGCGTTAAAGCTCACGCTTTATCGTATAAACCATCCCTGGGCAATTTCAAAGATCTTTCAGAAGGTTTAGCAGCTGACCTTTCTTGTAGAAGTCTTTCTTCTTCTCCGCTTCCAATATTGCCCGTTGCACCCAGCTTCTAAGCTCAGAATGATAATCCTCTTTACCCGGATGTTTCTTATTCACTCTGGGGACCCAAGATCGGATTGTTGTGTCTGCTTGCTTATCCACTAACTCCATAGCTTCCACCTCATGTCTTCAGTAGAATGGTCAAGAAAAAATGACAAAATCTGTTGAAAGCCTTTTTGTCAGCATTCCTTTCGAGAATTCTACCTGCTAGTACGACTGTACTTGGCAACATATTAAGGTATGTGAGAATGTGGACAATAAGGCTGATTTCGCGGCGATTTTTCCTCCTAAGACTACTACAATGCGCAAAATTCCAAATCGTCTAATACACATGCTGAAAAGCGACGAATGCACTTTATTGGCAAATCAAGGACACTGCAGAAATGCTGGGATCAAGCAGCAAAACCATCTTGCCATATAGTCCGAGAAACTCTCGACCAACATCTGTTTTCTGATACATCACTCTTCCAGCCATCGTATCTATACGAATAAGCTCACTTGACTCCATGAAATCCAAGTATTGCCCTGATTGTGCAGAACTCATATTGCAGTGAGACATAATATGCGTTCTACAAGCCGGTACGCGCAGCATCTTCAGAATCTCCGCTATTATCTCAAATCTGCCACGCTTTCTATCAAAGACTTCTCTAATTTCTAACGTAATGTGTTACCTCTTAGGCAAAAGCAGACCATTCCCATGCAAATGTCATTGCAGAAATCTGTCGGCGCGCCTTCCCCCACAATGGAGTGCTCAGCGCACCCTATAAGCATAGCGCTAGACTGCCAAGCATGCTCTTGAAGGGAATTCTTGACGCGCACTGGCCCAGATCAGATATGGCTTAAAGCTTAAGAGTCTAAGCTGATCAGAAGTTTCACCGGTGCACTTGGATGCCTAAATGTCCGAAATGTAAGAAAGAAGCTGGAAATTCTGTTTATTGCGCAGATTGCGGAACTCTCATTCGTGAAGCATGCCCGGGTTGTGGCACATGGGTGAATGTAAGCATGAAAGTCTGTCCCAAATGCAGGAAACCCAACCGGCTTTTTCCGAATTGACATCTCCCCAGCTCGTTGGATGGGAATAGGTTTCTTCTCTTGCCAGACCACAGCCAAAACCTTCATAACACGTGCTGACGGAAACCTTTAAGTCTGCCGCCGACTTCATAATTAGTGATAATTGGAAATTTACTTTTTTCAATTATTGTTCCAAGCTAATAGAGGTGAATGTACACGACCCAAAAAGAAATGTTCGAAATCAAATGCAGTGACTGCGGGAAAGCCGCCACCGTACCTTTCGAGCCTAAAGCAGGCAAACCAGTCTACTGTAGAACCTGCTTCTCGAAATACATAACAAAACGAACAGAGAGCATCACGAGAAACTCAGGTTTTGACCCGAAACAAGCATGGGCACGACGAAGAGACGGTGGGGAAATAAGAAAGGAGAAGATGTATGCCAGCGTTTTCCAGCAGCACTAGCGCGTGAACATCAACGAAACACACAGAAAAGGGAGTTACACGACGAATATGATGATGACTCCCTTTTCGCCGAGGTTATCTCACCCCGGCCACCAATCGGTGTTTTAGGTTATCTTTCGAAAGATGGCAGCGTGTCTCCACTCATGTTTTTTGAAAGCAGATTCAGATATGAAAGCTTTTCTTTCAATCCAAAGCGGCGGAAGCTGGGATCGATGGCTGGGGTCTCCTTTTTTCATGCATCGACACGGTGAAGCTTTTAATGGAGAATAACAATTCTCGTAGTTACAGGATGCAACTAGTTGAATCAGCAACCGAAAAGAAACAGTCACCTTGCGCTCTTAGGCGCCGCGCACTCGTTCAATCATTCACTCTTTGTTATTGCACCGCCGTTGCTAGCCTTGATAATGAGTGACTTGGGTGTTTCAAAGCTCACCATAAGTGCGGTGGCAACAATCGCATCATTCATCTACGGTTTAGGAGCACTAGTAGGTGGGCCTCTCGGAGACAAGGTCGGAGAAGCCAGAACGATCACGCTGTGCCTAGCTCTTTCTGGGCTTTCGACATTCATCATGGTGGTCGCAGGAACTATGGGAAGTGTCTACGTCTATAGTGTGGCCTTGGTTTTGATGGCTGTCTGGGCGAGCTTCTACCATCCTACAGCGAACTCGCTTATCTCAAAGGCTTTCAAAGGGAAAGTTGCAGAATCAATGGGCTTGCACGGTGTAGGCGGGACTGCAGGCGTTGTTCTGACCCCGACGATTGCCTATCTCATCGGCGTGACTCTTGGATGGCCATACGCCTTCGTGGCCTTCGGCCTTCTATGTATATTGCTTGCCCCGATTTTCATCAGAAAATTCAGTCAAGTAGGCAGTCCCGAAGACAGTCAAGGGTCGATACTCGGTGCCTTCAGGATTCGTGAACTGTGGGTGCTTCTGATTTTCAACGTTGCCATCGGGCTTTTCATGAAAGGCATCGAACTGTTCATCCCCACGTACCTCAAGGACAACCGATTGATCGATCCCTGGTGGGCGTCGGTCGCCTCTACGCTCGTTCTGGCCGCGGGGGTTCCGGGACAATGGATTGGAGGAAAAGCCGCAGACATGATTGGCTCAAAGAAAGTGTTGATAGCTACGATGGGAGGGGTCTGCATAAGCCTCATTTCGCTATTGTTAATACCCGTTTATGCTGTCGGAATTGCCCTGTTCATAGCGTTCTACGGTGTGTCCTTCTATGCCCATCAGCCAGCTTTGAACTCCCTGGCCGGCTTTCTGTCACCGCAGAATCAGCGCGGAGCAGTCTACGGCTTATTCTTCTTCACTTCATTCGGGATAGGCTCGCTCTCACAGGTCATGGCAGGATACGTAGCCGACACCTACGGCCTAGACACGTCATTCTACCTGTTGACAGTTTTCGCCCTCATTGCCCTCATGTTATCCTTGAAACTTCCGGACAGGAGAGAAGACAGATAAACGGCCCACGGCGTGTGTGGCTTCAGTGGCAAGAAGATGGCTTTCCGTATACAAGAGCATCAACGAGACCCATATTACTGCACCCTAGAAGCCTATACAACAACTTGGAAAGCCGGAATCTTAGCTGAAGAAACGAATCCTTGCGAAGTTTATAAATACGTGCAAGACGATCCGACTCGGAGAACGTTTTCAAGGAATGCGCTCGTTGATTTTGACCAGAAAAATCATGAGCGATTCCATTAGACACTCGGTCAACGTGGCGACATTGTTGAAACCATGATGCTTCGCATCAAGTCTGCGGAACTAGTGAGTGTTTAGGTTTTCCAAAGAGTGCGAAACACTCACGAATGGTTTTCTTTTGCAACAAAAAGCTAAAAAACTAGATGATGTGTACGCACAAAGAACACGAAAAGATAAAAATGACCATTGACTATATGCATACAGCCGCGTGATTCGGACGAAGATGACTCCTCACACAAAGATAGCGAATCAGCATCATAAGTATCTGTTCCTTGTTTCAGCTCGGAATGTCCTTAGAGAAGATGAACACTACAAGTGACGACAATGCAAAGGTTCTCACCTGTTGAGACCTGCTATTGACGATGAAACAGTCAACCGCAAGACAGCGCGAAAAGAACCTGACGAGCGTTCAAATCCGCGAGACTCTTCCATACACAGACGGGTTCTACTGATCCGGTAGGCGAACATCCTCGAATCTTATAAGAGGGCAATAACGCGACTTCTTCGAGTGGTTTTCTGGTCTGAAGCAACGATCAGCACGCATCAAATTTATGATATCGCGCTTAGATATCCAAGAGGCCGACCGCTTCAATCAACGAAGACATCGTTATTCCCAAGAACTCAAGTTCTGATCTCGCGAAAAGTCGCGGAGTGTCCACGTTTGCGGTAAATGTGTCAATTTCCAGAATGCATCAATTCCAGAATGCTGCCATGGCTTCAAGTTAACCATAGCCGGTGATGTTTAGGCGCGAGGCGAAGCTCGAATGGATGGTTGATATCAAGTCAGAATCTCGGTGAGGCTTCAACGGAAGGGAAGGGTTTGATTTCTTGGTTGTCAGGACGCATACCGGCAACCGTGATTAGGTCACGTCAACTAGAGAGACGGTCAATGATGCTTCGAGGATTCGGTTTTGTATTTCCCTTATGCGTTTTCTGTTGCGGGCACGCGATTTCCACGCGGAGAGCCCTCTCAGAGGTAGATCGTCAATCCTGACGACGCCTGCGGTTTTTTCTGACAACGGTTCGCTACTGCGCAAAGCACGGACAGCTCAATACCAACGGATACGACTCCTTTCCTCTGAAGGTCTGTTAAGAGCTGCTTTATTTCTGAGAGGAAGAATGACACGGTAGCGTGGACCTCGCTGTGAATCCTAACACTAGGACCTAGAACTGCTCGCTGACGGCTCCTTTCAAATCGCCCGAAAGAACAGCGTCAGCAACAGCTGGGGCCTTTGCCTTAAGGGGGATTTCAAGACTTTGTCAAGCCGTACGCATGAGGGCGGCACGTTGATGTGGCTGCTCTCAACTTGTCCGCTGATGCCTCCTCCCGTTCCGACGAAGACAATCTTCACATTTGTGCAGGTGTAGAAATGCAGCCTGAACCTGCAAAGGTTGATGCTCCCTTGCTCCTTGACAAACATTGCTCGTGCGCCGTCCTTGTTCAGGAAACTTTAGCCAGCTTTCCTGCACTTGATAGCATTTGTGACTAGTGTGACGCTAGAATCCTCGGAGTACTCTTCAACTTTGAAAGATGCTATCATTATGCTAGACAGCATATCTGAAGGTCCGGACCAAACACGTCGTTATTAGGCCACTTAAACGTCTCGGTGTTCATTTCTCCGTTTGTCATTTCAGTGTTCACCCAAGACCTGTATGATCACCGTTCTCTTTCTCGGATGAACGTCTGTTTCGACGAATAGCAGTGATTGCCATGTTCCAAATTCCACTCGACCTTCAAAGACTGGTAGCGTTTTATCAGGTGGCAATAGGACAGACCTCAAATGAGAATATGCGTTAGAAGGATGCCGATAACCACCGTGCTTGGGAACCGTTCTTTCGAGAAGCTCTCTGATGTCCTCCAGCAATGCATGGTCGTTCTCGGTCAAGATCAGGACGCCTGTGGCGTGTGGAGCGAACACATGAACTATGCCGTTTCTTACGCCCGATTTCGACACTGCTTCCTGAACCTTGTCTGTCAGATCTATGAAGTCTATCTCACCATTGGTTGAAAAAGTAAAACTCTCATTGGTCACCTTGAAGCTTGACATAGACCGTCTACTCCAAGAGCATCGTCATTACTACTTCGTCCACATATTTGCCACTCTTGAAGAACCTTCGTGGAATATAGCCGGTTATCGCAAAGCCTACCTTTTCATAAACGTGAATCGCCCTCTTCTTAGTCGAAAAAGCACAAAGCGTCAACACCTTCAAACCCATACTCCTGCCCCGCTCAACCAATGTCTTCATCATCATGGTTCCGAGGCCCACGTCCCTAAAGCCATCCTTAACAACGATGCCAATCATGCCCACGTGTGAATCATAAGAACCCGTTCCTTGACCAATCTCAGAGCTCGTCACCACTTTTGCCCCAACCTCGGCAATCAAGAAAAACTCTTCCTTGGTTTCCACACGCTTGAGTACTGAAGCTAGGAAGTCAATTTCCTCTTTTCGTGTAACCTTCTCACCCCTGATCATGTCCGCCTTTTCCTCGACAACAGAGTTGATCAAATCGAGCAAATCGTCCAGGTCTTCCCACTTAGGCGTCCTCAGAACAGCCTTCCGTCCGTCCTTGAGAGACAAGTTTTGGACGACTCTTCCGGTTTTCATGAGCTAATACCAACTGATGCTAAATTCATTAACGTTTCTGAAAAAACCGATTGACACAGGTCTGAACGAGTGGACTAGGTTGATGCTTCCGTATACAGAAACCCTGACTCAAGGACGTGGTGATCTTTGGTGATATGTAAAGGCGGCTGGTAATACGCCCACCACCAGAGCCACCGACCCGTAAGAAAATGATCTGAACAAGTCAAGAACGTAAGCCGTTTAGCCTACACTAGACACGACAAACAGGCACACTTGAGGAAAACAAACCAGAAGAGGCCACATTTTCGGAGACCACAATCTGAGAAAAAGGCTTCAGTGAGGTATCAGTGCCGCAAGAAAGGCCCGGACTTGTATACACAAGCATCAACAGAATCCCAAACCAAACAGTTCCAACAAGCCTTTGGCCACACAGACAACAGTCTCGATGCAGCAGCCAGAACTATCAGGCGGACCCAGCCGTATTGAAGAAAAACTCGCATAATATTTGCGATTCTCCGCAAAATGCAGGACTCTATGTAGAATCTACGTGGTAGGGGTTGCTGCCTCTGAGAGCGGTTACGGAAAGCCTAGGGAAGGAAATCAGGAAGCCAGAACTCGGTTTATGCGCTGAGCTTTGGCTATCTGACCGTGACCACTGAAGGAAACGATGGCTAGACTTCTTCACTTGCAAGTATGCACTGTGCCGCAGCACTGTCCCGGCCCAGCCCTGAATTTCTTCCCAAAGGTTCGAAGTATCCTCGAAGGGTGGGGGTTTCGGCTTCGCACGGAGATTTTCGGGGGTTTTTATATGGGGCCACGGGCAAGTCCATACCCAAACCCGGAAAGCGGAACCGAAAAGGCGGGAACGGGGTCCTTTGGTGAATCCAGCCTTAAGCAGAGGCTTTTGATTATGAGCTTTGCCGACAAACTCGGCTGGTTTTCAGTTGCAGGTTTGTTCGAACTGAAACAGACTGGAATCGCGGCGATTGTGCTGAAATCATGATTGGGGAGAAGCTTAAACCTGCAAAAGGGCAATTCGAGGCTCTTTCACTATGGCGCCTTTTTTGTTGGCTGTGTTATGGTTTCCTTCATATTACTGGTTTCGAAATAACCGCTTTAATTGTTCCCAGTCAAGTGTCTTGATAGACAATACTTTAGAAACCACTGGGAAGGTGTGAAGACTTGCAGTTCGACCACTTCGGAAACGATGTAGAGACTCTTGAGAGGAACGTGAACGGCAGAAAGGTCAAGGTGAAGTGGGATTGGGGAGGCTTCGAAAGTACTGAAGGCTTTCCGGTGGACGACAACCTGATCAATTGGGCAGTTGGCCAAGAGCAAGCACTAAAAGAATGCTTCCTGTGCCTAGACGAGTGGGTACACAAGCTGAAGTATCTCGAAAAGACAAGCTGGTACGAAAGCTGGAGCAGCCCAGACAAGAACAAACCATCAGCCAAGACCATGATAAGCCCAGGACCGTATCTGCTGCTTCTGGGAGATCCAGGCACGGGCAAGTCGCTGATCGGCAGAGCCTTGGCAGAGAAGCTTACGCAGGTTTACAGGGAAAATGGCATAAAGATTTTCGATGTCATGTGTTGGAAGAACACTTTGCTGCCGAGCCAGCCCAAGATCTCGATTAACAAAGCTGGCGAGTCCAAAAAAATCCTGCAAAAGGAGCAGCTTAAGGAGCTCAAGAGAAAGTTCGTCACGAAGGTCGGGTTCAAAGCACTACAACTATTCATGATAGCCATGGGCATCCTGTTGATAACGCTGGGCTTCTACTTCATGATTCAAGCCTGGCAGACATGGGAAGCCAACCCACCGTACCTGGGTGAGACACTAAGAGATTACTATCGCGGTAATTTCATAGATTACCTTGTGGGAAGATTCGTCGGGCTTGTACCTATGACTTTCATTCCAGGCGGCAGCTTGATCTTCTTCGGAGTTTTCATCTGGTGGTTCGGCAAGCTCGGTGGAATGGGAAACATGAAAGGCGTTTCAGGCGCCCAACAGACAGACGTGCCCAAACTAGTAGTAGACAATACTTCTGGGCATGCGCCATTCATAGACGCCACAGGACACAGAAGCGCCCAAATCTTCGGATCAATAGCGTGGGACCCATACCAAACAGGCGGTCTCGGCACCCCAGAACACCAAAGGGTCTCAGCAGGTGATGTACACAGGGCGTCTTTAGGCATCTTGTACATCGACGAGATAAAGAATCTTGATCCCGAGGAGGCAATAACGTTACTGACTGTACTCGAAGATGGACAGTTGCCAATAACTCTGAGAGGAAAGCTGCACGGTGGAGATACGGCTGCAATGGCTGTTTCCACTGAACCAGTTCCTGCAATAACGTTCCTTGTGAGTGCTGGAAACTTTGACAGCATAAACCAGATTCACCCAGCTTTGATGGACAGAATCTATGGTTATGGCAAAGTCGTGAGAATGAACAATGACATGCCTAACACGGTTGAGAACAGACGCAAGTATATCCAGTTTCTGGCTCAGGAAGTCAAGCGTTTCAACCTCATACCTTTCAGTCGAGACGCGTGCGCGGAAATCGTGGAGGAAGGGAGACGTAGAAGCAACAAAAGGGATGCTCTTACCACGCGCTTCAGACCGTTGATCTCAATAATCAAGACAGCTGCGACTTTGGCTACTAATGAGGGATGCGGAACTGTAGAGAGAAGGCATGTGCGAGACGCCATTGAGAATCATTGTAAGACGATCCAGAGGCAGATACTGGAGCATGAGATGAACGAGAGGGGCAAGCTGCTTGAAATTGAGCCCTCCGGAGCCGAGTTAGGCCAGATTTACGGCTTGGCAGTTGTTAGAGACCCGTACAGTGGCGAGATGACTGGAAATGTCCTGTGCCTGAAGGCAAGCATGGTTAAGAGAAGCGATCTTCAAAGACCATATTCGCTAAACGGCTACTACAAGGTAACTGGCGTAGCTAAGGGACAGACGTTCAGCTCCGACAGCGTAGCCAAAGTCAGAAGCGTGATCCTCCAGAAATACGGCATAGACATAGCCCAAGACTATCTAACGCACGTCGACTTCGCCCAGTCTCACGGCGTGGACGGGCCTTCAGCAGGTGTCACGATGGTAATACTGCTTTGCTCGCTCATCGAAGGCAAACCGATACGACAGGATGTGGCGGTTACTGGCGAAATAAATCTTGGCGTCGGAAACCAGATTCAGATCACGGCCATTGGCGGTGCATATGAGAAGATCAAGGCTGCTGAGGCTTGGGGGTTCAAGAAAGTAGTCATACCGAAGAAGAACTACCAGCATTCTATTGACATCAAGGACTACAGGATACAGATAGTGGCAGCCGAAACTCTGGACGATTACTTGAAGGAATGTCTCGTTGAGAAACCTACATTAAAGGTTCCGATCGAAGTTTATAAGCGGAAAAAACCATAAGACTCTCGGCTCTGAAGGAAAACATAGTAAACCACACTTCTACAGTCCTTTCTGAGCAGAGGATTCGCCGATGGCAAGGGAAATAGACAAAGACGCAATTCGCAGATGGCGCAAAAGAGGGTTCTACAGCGAAAACGTCCTCGTGAAACTTCTCATCAAGAACGGGTACAATGCTGTGCGCATACCCGTTAGCAACCCAAGCCTTAACCCTTTGCCGGATATTATTGCCAGAAAAGGCCTACACACCTACGCATTCGAAGTGAAAAACGCAAGTTACTATGCCTATTTCCCGAAACAGCAAATCGACAAGCTCTTCAGATTCCTCGATAAGTTCATTCCAGCAGACAATGCGCACAGACACGCCCTTCTTGCGGCGCACTTGGGCAAGAGATGGATTTTCAAGGAAGTAGATTGGCATGATTGGGAGAAAGATAGGCTTCCAGAAAAGGCTAGAATCCTGAAGCGAGATAGAGGAAACTTCAATATGCAGGAAGGGAGCTAGGGCACAATGGAAAAAAGCGAAACAGTAATCCTCGCAACACATCTTGGCAAAAACTATGAGATAGGAGACGCCAGAGTCGAGGTCTTGAAGAGCGTAAACCTTGAAGTCAAAGACGGCGATTTTGTGGTCGTTAGTGGTGCTTCGGGTTCGGGGAAAACGACTCTCTTGAACATTATCGGCGGCATTGACAAACCTACAAGTGGCAGAATTGTTGTTTTTGGCAATGATTTAGGCTCGAAAGATGAGGATTTTCTTTCAGATTTCAGATGTAGAAATGTTGGTTTCGTTTTTCAGGCGTACAATCTTGTTTCCACTTTAACCGTTGCTGAGAACCTAGCGTTTCCGATGGAGTGGCTACACAAGCCTGCAAACTACATAGAGAAGCGGGTGACAGATCTGCTGGATGTTGTGGGTTTGCAGAATAGAGCGGATCATTTTCCTTCTCAACTCAGCGGTGGAGAGCAGCAACGTGTCGCTTTTGCGCGTGCATTGGCTAATGATCCACCTTTGCTGCTGATCGATGAGCCGACCGGAAACTTGGATGCGCAGACAAGTCTGAAGATTGTTCAACTGCTTCAGAGACTGAAGGAAGACGGGAAAACCGTGGTTTTGACGACGCATGATGAGCGAATGTTTCCGTTAGCAGATCAGAAACTGAACCTTGAAGATGGCAAGCTGGTAGCGATGTATGAGTGAAACGTTCTTCCCGCTGAACGATCTTTTGCGAAGGAAGTTCCAGACAAGTCTTGTCATTACCAGCTTGGCGGTGTGCGTTGCCTCAACTCTTTTTCTTCTGCTCTTCAGTGATAAGGTTGGTTTCGGGGTCTCTTTGATGGCTGAAGGTAGGCTGACGACTGGTTTCTCTTCAGTTTTCACTCCGTTCATAGTGTTTCTTGGAATCCTGGTCTTTGTGGTTGGCGTTGTGATGGTTTCTTTCATGGTTTTCTTGATGATGTCTCAGAGGGTGAGGGACATCGGTTTGATGAAGGCTGCTGGATGCCCTAACGACATGGTCTTTGGTTACTTCATGAACGAGCTGTTAATAGTCACGCTTGTAGGCTGCCTCCTCGGCGTAGCCCTAGGAATGATTGCAGATTTTGCGCTAGCGAGCGTTTTTGCCGGTTTTGGCTTTCAGATCCCGCAGAAAGCAGCAAATCCTTGGCTTGCGATTCTAGTCTTCGCTGTTTTCTTCGGACTTGCATTGATCTTTGGAGCTAAACCAATCATTGACACCACAAAGATTGAGCCAATCAAAGCGCTTTCACCAGCACACTATGCTGGGCTGAGCAAAGAACCGGGATTCACGGCTATGTCGAGGTCAGGTCTCACGGTCAGGATGGCTCTCAGAAGCCTCTTTCGTCGCAAGTCCGCGACGATCCGGATCGTTCTGTGTTTGAGCACGGTTTTTACGTTGGTAACGGTAACGGTTGCAGGCGGAATAATCGCTGACCAGACCACGAAAAGCTGGGTTGAAAGAGCCATTGGGAGAGACACGGTTCTGGTTGCTCACCGAAACATGACTACACAGTACAGGATGCTCTTGTCGAAGTTCTACGAAACGACGAGCGATTCACAGTTTAACTACACAGATGAAAAGTATCTAATACCTGACAGTCTTGTCAATCAACTCGGTTCGTTAAGTGAGAGCATTACAATTGACGCACGTCTGATTGTCAAAGGAGTAGTCAAAGAAATTCAAGGCGTCACGCTCGGAGAGACCACCGACGACACGAAGCTTGTCGGCCGCTTTCGTAGCGGGGAGTCTCTGATAGTTGGTGTCGAACCTAAGAAAGTGCTGAATGAATGGTTTGTGGACGGCAGGTTTCTTCAAGAGAACGCATCTCAAGAAGCAGTAGTAGGCGACAGTCTCGGCATGAAAATGTTTGATGTGCCATTGGTTCAAGGCATGAAGCTGTTCAATGACACTTTCAGTCTCAGCATCGTAGGAGTCTGCTTGGACCCAATCAACAACGGGAACGTAACGTATGTGCCCTTAACGACTTTGCAGAGCATCATGCACGTGCCAGCAACCAACATCATCATGGTTCAGATCGACCCTTTGGTGAATCGAACGGAGGTTCTAAACCGACTGAAAGCTATCGTCAATAGCGTAAATTCAGAAATCGAAGTTTCGGAACTCAATGATGTCTTGGATTTGAGTTTGGGCTTTCTCGGGTACATTTGGTCTGCAGTAATGTTTCTGCCAATCTTTTCCTTGGTTGCGGCATCTTTATGTTTGGTCGGTTATGTAGTTCTCACGATAAATGAGCAACAACAAGAGTTCGGTGTTCTCAGGGCTTTAGGAGCGAAACCGGTTATGGTTGTGAGGATTGTTTCATTGCAGAGCCTTGTTGCCTTGCTTTCAAGCTATGGTGCCGGAGTGGCGATAGGGATAGTGGTCACCTTGATGGTTTTAGTTTCGGAACCGCTTGTCACAAGTTTCACGATCTTGGAGATCTCTGGGTGGTTGCTAACAGCTTTGGCCTCAATGTTCATTCTCAGCCTGTACCCAGCCTTGAGGTTCGCGAGGAAACCTATCCTAGAGATGATGATCTAGGTTTATACCAAAAAAAGAAAACAGATTTAAACTGCTCGCAGCATTCTTGAGAGAGCGGTCTAAGGTGAAAACTGATGACAGAGTCGATCCGGGGAGTAATAGTCAATTACCGAGTAGGTCCGAAAGCGCAAATGTCCAAGGAATGCATTCTTCAGTTTGCTCACATATCTTCTGTTTCTGAAGCAAGCAGACTTTTTGGAAGAAAAGTAGCTTGGAAAACCGGAGAGAACAAGATCATCGGCCGAGTCGTAGCTCTGCACGGCAAGAAAGGTCTGGTCAGAGCGAGATTCAGAAAGGGGTTGCCAGGACAAGCCCTAGGAGCTATTGTTGAACTGGTCGGCTAGGTCTTCACGGAGAACAGTGAATCGGTGTAAGCTGGCAGTTGGTTTAGGAAATCCTGTAACTGAAGGATTGAGACGACTGGCACGTCGTTGATAAACTTGGTTCTGCCCATTGTAAGCGACAAAACTACTGGGATCAATCGTGCCTGTTTCCATGAGGCGCATTCTGTCTTGCCAGCCAAACAGGGCAAGGCTTGAGCCAATGCGTAGGTCCGTTCTATCTGTGCCTCAGCTATCTTCTTCAGTGCAGATGGGTGCGGCCCGTGGCGCCAATGTTTGCAGTCTATACAGACAGCCATTGGTTTTCTTGACCCGACGATGTCTATCTCCCAACGTCTCTCGGCATGTTTGAATCGAAGGTTTCTTGCGATGCTGTAGCCGTTCTGTTCCAGCGCGGCTGAAGCTACAGCCTCAAACTCCCGCCATTGAAGGAGGCCGCTCACGCGTTCAGGGTCAGCGCCCAATTGCATAGCCTGCATGGCAAGTTTCAAGCGCTGAACGCCGCTTGCTTCAACAATGCCTGAGTTTAGATAAAGCAATCCTTCATTATGCAATCTTCCAAGCAATTTCCGAGCATTGGCAGAGGGCAGATTTGCGTCTTTATTGATTAGTTCATCTGAAACACATCCACCGCTGGTGAGCTTCAGGACGGACACAATCAGTTCCCTTTCAATACGCATCCGGTCAAGCCTCCAGTTTTGATGCCAAAATGCTCAAAGTGACCGATTTCCGTGGAACCCTTTAAAAGCTTTTCTACCAAGGGCTCGGTCTACTCCTTGCAGCTTGAGAGGGTTTTCAGAAGGTCCGTTGACTATGGGGGCTTCTCTAGTAATGAGTGTGTTACGTTAGTTTGTAGGCTATGTCTTTGCTTACTATATGCCCGTGAAAGGCCACCATCTGCCTGAACCGTCTTTCGTCCAGTCTACTATCATCGTAAATACATAACCCGCACCATTTGTTTCTCAAGTTTTTTCCGAGCATTCTTTCATATGCCAACAGTTCTCTGTTTTTTGCATGGTCAAAGAAAACGTCCATTTCTCCTGCACCGCGCAGTCCTAGGAACCCGGCTTTTTGCTTAGCTTTGAGAAGCTTTGTCCAATTTGATATAATGGTTTGGGCATGGGCTTTGCCTTTGTTTATGTACCAATCTTCCGCTGACATGATGACCAATGCGCTTTCATCAATGCACTCAGCATCTATCCCGTGCTGCTTTATTTCATGAACATACGAATCCAGTTTCTGTTCCCGTGCAAAGAAGACAGCGGCTTCGCCATTCGCCAACCCTGCCCTCAGATATGAGAAGCATATGTCTTTCGTACTGGTTTCTGAATCGCTTGAGAAGAAAGCATGGTCTCCAAAAGCTAGGCTTTGAACGTATCTGATCGGAGAGTGCAGAAGGTCTTGTGTGGTCCTTGAAAGTATCAGGGAAACGTCATCTAACAGGCCTGCGGCCAGAAGTCCTTTGTTTGTGAGGTTGAATTCCTTTGAAGATTTCTGTTCGATCAGACCTTTCAATGCTCTTAAGTGGAATCCAAGCTCGCCATGATTTTTGGTGTTGACGAGTTTCAGCAGGTCATTAAATGATAAAGGCCCCTGCTCCTCCAAGCATTCTATGATACGCCTTCTTATAGAATGTGATAGTATTTTGAGAAGCTTTGAGGTTGAATTGATCATGTTTATGCTCGTATCTAGTGGGAAATCAGTTGGAAGAAAGCTCCTAATATTGGTTTGGTGAAGCCAGCTTCACCTACGACGCATACCGGAAAACCTTCCAGCCAACATGGACAGGGCTCTATTCAATCAAAACCTCAAGAGTTGACAGAACACCACGAAGCAATAAAGCTGGATCGCTGTTGGTGGAAACAGAACACCTCTACATTCAATGTTGAATCAACACTTCCAGTCCCGCACAAATCCAAGAGGCTCAACATATGAGTAGAGGGCTCGGAACCTCCTTCCGACCCCTAGGTTTCAGGCTTGGTCAATCAGATATCGCATGATTGGTCTGTTCTTGGAGCGACGTAGAGCTTCTTTGAATCCGGCTTTGCGGAATGCTGAGGCTAGTCCCGTGTAGACGAAGGCATCAGGTAGAGGAGTTCCTGGTTCGGTTGGGTACCCTTCGACGATTCTTCCTCCTCGTTGCTTCACATGATTCACCGTAGCTTTCAAGAGCTGAACAGTCATACCCTTGTGCCTGAACGGCTTCGCAACAAAGAAGCATACGACTGACCATACTGGCTTGTCGTCAACTGGCTTGAGAACGCGCGAACGTCCCAGTGTAGAGAATGCCTCTCTGGGGGCGACTGCGCACCATCCAACGGGTCTGTCATCAGCATAAGCCAAGACTCCGGGAATCTCGCCTGAGTCCACGATGCGTTTCATAGCTTTCCTGTTTTGCTCGCCTTTGAGCTTCATGAATTCTGAACGCTTCAGCCTCCACCACATGCACCAGCAACCGCCGCATGCGCCATGCTCACCGAACAGCTTTTCAAAGTCGGCCCAACGTTCAGAGGTCAGTGGATGAAACTCCAGATCAGAAACACCTAATGCACTTGCTGGATTCTTGCTCTTCATGAGCAATCACTCGCAGGAAAACTAATGGCAGAGAGACATTTAATATGCTTTTGCTGACAGAGTCAGCGTGATCGCGAAGTGTTGTCCTTGGCAAAACTGAAGGCCATCCTATTCGATCTACATGGAACGCTTGCATACGCGAAGAATGATGTTACAGAAACCGAGATTTCCGATTTCTTGTTCAGCAAAGGTTATGAAGTCTCGCCACAGCAACTCAGAGCGGCTTGGAGCTTCGTTTCGTTCATCGACTACCCAAAGTATGGATACCGAAACTGGACCTTATTCTTTCGTCGCATTCTCTGGCGTCTGAAGGCCAAAGTTGACGACGAAACATTCGGCACTATCGTGAAGCTTCTTGAAAGCAAACCCTATCAACTGTATCCTGAGGCCGCAAATGCCGTGGTGACAGCAAAGAAGAACGGCTTCAAAACGGCAATCGTTACAACGATCGCGCTTTTCAAGTTTGAAGAGGCCATCCAACCCATCAGAGAATACCTTGACTTTGTCATGACAGGCTACGAGGCGAAGTGCGACAAGTCGAATCCGAGAATGTACAAGAAAGTTTTAGAAATTCTGAACGTCAAGCCTGGCGAAGCCATAATGATTGGAGACGAGCTACCACTCGACATTGATCTCCCCAAGAAGCTTGGCATGCATACGCTGCTTCTGGACAGAGAAGGCAAGAACAAAGGACAATCCGTTGATGCTTTTGTATACAGCCTGGACGAGGCCATGGAAACCATAATAAACAAGTATGGTGAATGCTCAACAAACTAGCAGGCGGTGCCCGAAATGACGGAGAAATACGCTTCCAAAACCGGAAAATCCAAAGCCCTGTACGAACGAGCCAAAAAGGTTCTTCCAGCAGGCGTCTCATACGGAATACGGTATTTCGAACCCTACCCCTTCTACACTGCAAGGGCGAAAGGAAGCAAGCTTTACGATGTTGACGGAAACGAGTATGTCGATTTCTGGCTAGGCCACACAGCGCTAATACTTGGTCACAGCCCTCCAGTAGTCGTGAAAACCGTCAAGGAGCAACTGGAAAACGGCACGATTTATGGAACTTCCCATGAACTAGAAGTTGCTTTAGCCGAGCAGGTTGTGAAGATGGTTCCAAGCGCCGAAATGGTGCGTTTCACTAACTCAGGAACCGAGGCAAACATGTACGTCATACGCTTAGCGCGCGCGTATACCGGACGGAGCAAGATAGCCAAGTTTGAAGGCGGATGGCATGGAGGCTACGATGCACTACACGTGGGTGTCAAATACCCTTACGACATTCCAGAATCCGCAGGCTTGACAGTTGGTTCACTTCAAGATACCATAGTGTTGCCTTTCAATGACCTTGAAGGCGTCAAGACCAAGCTTAAAGGCGAAAAGGTGGCGTCTGTAACGATTGAGCCTGTCCTCGGTGCTGGCGGCTGCATCCCTGCCGAGAAGGAGTTCCTGAAAGGACTGAGAGAATTCTGCGATGAAAAAGGCATATTGCTGATTTTCGACGAAGTGATTACCGGATTCAGACTCGCGCCTGGCGGAGGACAGCAATACTTCGACGTCGAGCCTGATATGACCGTTTTCGGGAAGATTCTCGGAGGAGGCTTTCCAACAGGTGCTTTCTGCGCCGGGAAGGAAATCATGGAGAGAATCAACGCGCAAATCTATAAGAGGCCAAACTGCTCATTTCACGGTGGAACGTTTGCTGCGAACCCGATAACAATGACGGCAGGACTGACTACTTTGAAGCTTCTGGAGGATGGAAAGCTCATCGATGGACTGAACAAGCTGGGTGGCAAGATAAGAAAGAGCCTGACAGAAATCTTTGGAGAAGGCAAGGCTAACGTACAGATTACAGGGGCGGGCTCGTTGTTCAATGTTCACTTCACGAAGGAAAGATTGGGGGATCCTCGTGCTGTCGCTAGAGTAGACAAGGAGAAGCTTCTTAGCTATGACTTAGCGTTGATGGAGAATGGCATTTTCTTCTTGCCAGGCCACAACGGAGCACTAAGCACGGCACATTCCAAGGACGATATTGAGAAGCTATACGATGAGACTGAGAGATACGTTAAGCATCGCGAAAAATAGCCCTCAAGCGGTTTTGAACGCTACTTCTTCCTCGATTTAAGCAGGTTTTCGGCTTTTTTCAGGTCTAGTGGAGTATTGATGTTGAAAAATGTTTTGAGGTCTGGGTCCAATTGCTGCAGAACGAGTGTGGAAATGTAGCGGACCCCACGCAGTTTGTTCACCATGCTTTGCATGGTCATGCCGCCTTCTTCCAAAGCTCCTCTAGTTGCTTCTAGGGCAGATATCGTATGGTAGACTGCTTGCAGGGGTTCCATGTAGCAGTTTGGCCAGCGCGGAATGACCGCAGCCTTGTTAACACTAAGGTCAAGCAAAAGGCAAAGGATCTCTCGGGAGACGAGAGGAGTATCGCAGGGAAGCAAAAAAGAGTACGCTTCGGCTGCTTCTTCGAAACCCGTTGAAGCTCCTGCAAGCGGACTGTGTATTTTGCCTTTGTCTGTTACAACCTTCACGTTTGAACCTAGGGCTTTCGTGTAGTTTTCAGCGTGAGTTTTTGAGCTTGCCACCACTATTCTTTCATTGACGATGTTGCCTAGAGCATCGAGAACGTGCTTGATCAGGGGTTTGTTGGCAAGGGTAAGCAGTCCTTTGTCTTGTCCGAATCTGGTGGAAAGTCCTCCTGCTAGGATGATTGCTGAGGTATTCAAGAGATGACTGTTCTCCGTCTTTGGTGGTGTTTGGTCTGTTTCTGTGCTGTATAAGTTTTTGGTTTGAAATATTACAGGGCGGGAATACGGTATATTAGCTGTCTTGTGCTCTGGCTACGTAAGGAAGGGATGAAGTTATGAACTCAGACATTACGGAACTGAACCGTTTGATTTGCAATGATTGCGACGAGAAAGAGTATGAGAAATGCAAGATGTGCAAGGTCCACCAGCTGATAAACAGAATAGCGGAACAGTAGAAAGCTAGACTGCTTTTTCTATAGTGCTTGCCATCTCATTCAATATCCTCGTGAAAGGATGGTCAGGCTTTTCCTGAGCAAAAATGATCCCGCCTTCCGCTCTGAGCACGTCACAGTAGCAGGGTATGATCCCGAGAAGGGGCGCGTGGTAAATGTCCTTGATCTTTGCCTGCGTGTCTGGTCCTGACTTGGAAGACAAGTCTTGCATGACCTTGTTGAGCACAATTTCGGTCTTCTTCTCGAACAATTCATAGAGCTCATGCAGCATGCGTTTTGTGCCATCGACATCGGATCGGTCAAAAGTGGTTGCCACGACTACGAGGTCAGAGCTTACGATGGCATTTATTGATGAGTACTGGAGACCTGGGCTTGTGTCAAAGATCAGGTAGTCAAAGCCTTGACCCGTCAAAAGAGAATCTCTGAGGGCTAGAATTCTTCCTAAAGCGCGCATTTCCCATTTTCTGTCTTTCGAGGACATGTCTCTAATTGCTTCTATTACTGGGTTGGCGAGTCCTACGAACAGTTTGCCGCTGTTCTGGATTCGGTCGCTCAGGTCTATTAGGGCCTTGTCAATTTCGCAGGTGCCATTAAGGTAGTCGTTCAGCCAGCAGCTTGCGTTGTCCACTTTCAAGAGGGTAGCCAAGCTTGGCGCTCTGAAGTCTAGGTCGAATAGGCATATTTTCTTGCCGCGTTTGGCAAAGGTCGCCGCTAAGTTGATTGAGAGCAACGTTTTGCCTGTGCCGCCTTTGTATGAGTGGACGGCGACTATTCTTCCCAACATCATCACTCTTTGCTTTCACGGTCTACGAAGAAGTAGGCTTTTCTGCCGGTCCTTTCCTTCTTCAGATGTCCCATGATTACGAGCTGATTTAAGTATGCGCTTTCCACTGCTCTTGCTCTGTGGGTTTGCTGGGCGGTTTCGTCGGCTGTGGCTCGGCCGAGTCTGCATATGGTCATGGCGGTTTTTCTTAGGTGGTCGGGCATGGATAGTAAAGTCATCACGTCTAGTGGGGCGTCTGTGAGTGGTGGTTCCATATTTTTCTTGTTGTGTTTTTGGAGTTCGATCATGACTTCCATTTTTTCGTTTAGTTTTTCTAGGTTTTCTCTTATTTTTTCGAGTACGTGCAGAGGCTTTTTGCCTAGGGCTTCTTGGCTTGCCACTCTAGTTCCCCGTCTTGTTTTACGTGTGTACGCTAAGCTAGAACGGGTGGCGTTTATTAAGTCTTACGAAACAGGCGTAAGAAGTGCGTATACTTATTCATAACATAAATGAAGAGTTACTGAAAGAAAGATGCTACTTGTTGTAAGCGCCGACTTTGGTCCAGTAGACGCCTAGAACTGCCACGGCCGCTATCATGGTTATGAACATTGCCGTGACTGATCCTGCTGCGAACATAGCTATTTGCTCGAACATATTCATCAATAGGACAAGTGCGCTTTTAGGAATAAAAGACGTGTTTCGAAGTAACAATATTTCGGGAAACGTAATAGTTTTGTTTCAAAAGATGGAAAGGGTGTAAGGCTAGTATGGCACTGGTACTCTGTTGCGGAGCTCTTCCACGATGGGCAGGACTTGTTTGAGTTCTCTGAAGTACTTCAGAACGGTTATACCTCGTTGGGTTACGGCGTAGACGACTCGGCGCTTGCCTATGTTGCGTTCTTCGACAAGCTGCTGTTTGATCAGAAAGTCCAGGTACTCCTTGAGGACGCTGCAGTTAACATTAGCCTTATACATGATGTGAGTAAGCTTGAGTGGGCCACGATGCGCTAAGACCTTGAGTATGTCTATATACATTTCCAGTTTGGAACGTCTCATTTACCTAAACCTCTTTCGCGTTACTTTCACCCTTTTTATATAAAGCTTTTATGTATTCCTAGTAATGCTTCTTCCTAAATAGTCAGCATTAGTAGCTCCTTTTCGCCTGTGCTCTTGTTAACACGTTTATTCTATTTTGAAAGGCGGTAACCATGTCGTCTACCATTATTCTTTGTAATTCTGCCGAAAGCCCCTTGATGTTCTGCCCAAGTGCCTTGGACATTTTCGTTTCCAGTTCTTTTCTTGCCTTAAGTGTCATGATCTGCTTCAAAGGGTTATCCTCCAATGTTTACGCAGAAGATAGGCTTTGAGTATATAACTGTCTTATGAATAGCAAATATGAATCTGAAATCCACATCCTCTCAGGCTATGATCCCTAGTGCTAGCGCGCGCGAATTAACACCGGAACTCGTGTTCCTTCACCTCTCTGAGGAGGTTGGGGAGATAGCCAGACAACTAGTAAACAAGAATCTTGCCATCAGAGAGTATGATGAGGGCAATTTGAAAGAGGAAATCATTCAAGCTATGTTGGACTTGTTTGTTCTTTCAGAAGTTCATGGCATTGACTTGCCAACAGCACTTACTAGAAAGATAGAAGAAACGGCAAAAAAGGCAACGAAATCTGAGCTAAATCCAGCAAACCTTAACCTGCAATCAGAGAACCATGATAGTTGTAATGCGAATCAAGATGTCAGTGTTTCGACGAATCAGGAATGTGGTTCAGGATTCACATTTGCGGAAGCAAACATCCGGAAAATGCTTTTTTGATGGTTCCGTGCACTGGGAAGGTTCTTCCATAAGTTATAATAGCAAAACAGTATGATTATACTTCGAGGCATATGAAAGGCAGCTTTCTTGTTCTTCTGTCTCTTTCATTATTGTTGTGTTGCTTCGGGCTTGCGAGACTCAATCATTTTGAAACCGTAGTTTCATCCGCGTGTCCTGTTCACAATCTCAACACGGGATTGGACTACACAACGATTCAGGATGCAATAAATGCCAATGAAACACTGAATAAGCATACAATATTCGTTGATGCGGGTGTGTATAATGAAAGCATCATCGTCAACAAGTCCATATCAATCATAGGAGAGAACAGGAACAACACTGTGCTTAATCCAACGGAAACGACATTCCTCCCAGACACCCCAATGGTCAACATAACCGCCAATAATGTGGAAATGGCAGAGTTCAACGTGGTTGGAGGATGGTATTTCAGGAAAATCTGGGCAGGTTTCTGTTCGAACGTCACAATAAGAGATTGCATGATATGGTCTTCAGGGACAGCCATTGTTCTGAACGGTGCAAGCAATTGCACAATAGCAGAAAACATGGTGGTGGGTGGAGGACTTGAGGGAAACAACCTTATCGTGCTTGACGGTTGCTCCGGATGCACTATTGACAACAACACGGTTTTAAGTGCATGTTATAATGGAATTGGCTTGCTTTCATCAAACAACAATCTAGTTTGTAATAACCAAATACATGGAAACGGTTGTGGTGTTTATCTCTCTAGCGCACACGAAAACCTTGTCTTCAATAATAACATATCGGGGCCGTATTCAAATAGCGGTGTCAAGTTCCGGGCCTCTTCTGGGAACATAGTATTCTCAAACATCCTATCGGATTGTTATCTCGGAATCGAATTCCAATATGCCGAGGGGAGAAACACTATCTTCCATAACAGGTTTGAAAGAAACGATGATCAAGTCTCTGGCTTAACAGCTGGTAGCTACTTTAATTCAAGCTATGAGGGAAACTACTGGAGTGACTATAACGGTACAGATGCCAATCAAGATGGCATAGGTGATGTGTCATACGTTGTTTCTACCGACAGCATGGACTATTACCCGCTTATGGGAGCATTTCGAAACTTCACTGCATCAGGTTACGATGTTCAGGTTATCAGCAATTCCACAATTTCCGATTTTTGCTTCAATGGCACTGCAATTGGCTTCGATGTTTTTGGTGAAAATAGGACTATTGGATTCTGCAGAATCTGCATTCCAACGGCTTTGATAGGTACTGACTACAGAATCCTAGTCAACGGGACAGAGGTTCCATTCCACCTACTGCCAATCTCTAACAGCACGAATAGCTACCTATACTTCACTTATCACCAATCAACACAAGAAGTAGTCATAATATCAGAGTTTCCATCATTCCATATTCTATCGCTGTTCATGATAGCAGCACTGTTGGCAGTCATAATTCACAGAAGGAAGCCATCAAGACTGACGCTTGAAAACTAGAACGTCAGCTTTTTAAGAGTCACAAAAGCGAGTCAAGAATCCATGTTTCCTAGCGGGATTTGAAGTGCTAGTTTTTACTCGTAGCTGTCAATATTCACGGAAATGAAATCTTAACAACGGGAACCTAAAGCTTGCATCTATCAGATTGGTGGCAGTTTTGCCTGGTGGCTGGCGAGCTATTGACACTCAGATATCAACAATGCTTAATTCTCTAGTTCGCCTTCCGAATCTGATATCGTGTGACACTGGTTTGAAAGGACGAATGGCGATCTCTCGGATGATATTGTGCCTGTGTCGGAAACGTTGTTTCAGGGAGAAAGCAGGGTTGGAGGATAGTTTTTCTTGAAGGGAGATGTCTTGTGATGCCTAGGGGCAAGCCTTGGAGTTCCGAAGAAGAGAAATGTTTGAGGGAGCTTGTTGACGCTCGTTGTTCGTTGCGTGAGATTGCGGTTAAGATGGGGAAGAGTGTTGAGAGTGTTAGGCAGAAGATGTTTAAACTTGGTTTGAAAGAACTAGAACAGGCGCAGAAACTCTGTTCTAGTTCTACCTGTGCGTCTTTGCCTGACAAACTTCTAACTATCGAGGAAGCGTTGAAGAAGTTGGATGACACTTTGCACTCGTTGGAGAAACCCGATTTAAGTTTCACTGAGGTTCAGCGGCTCAAAGCTCTGGCTCACACCATAATAGCATACAAGCAGTTTTTCGCAGAGTACGCACGCTATCGCGGGATTGAGGACAGGCTTATAGAAACTTCCGAGGAAAATGACGCGCTCGTTAGGAAAAACGAAGAGATCACTAAGGAACGTGACGCGCTTCTGGAAAAATGTGCGGAGTTGACTGAGAAGAATGATGAAACTGCGGGCAAGAAAGAGACTTCCAACGATCTGCCATAGGCGACTGGACCTCGTTGAGTTGGCTTCTCGGAGACGCCATTTTGAATCTACGCTTCTCACTGTGAAGGACCTCACGACTCGTAGCGTGAAAGGGGTCAATACTGATCCCGTCTGGTTTTTTGAGCAAGTGCTGGGGTTCAAGCTCACTGCCTACCAGGAACAGCTTGTTCATCTGTTTGAGGAGAACCATTTTGTTGCTGCAAGGTGGTGCCGACAAAGCGGTAAGAGCTCAACCGTTTCAGGCTTACTTCTGTATTATGCTATGACGCACCCGGGTTGTCATATTGCTGTTATCGGGCCAAGCTGGCGGCAAACAAAACTTAACATTCAAAGAATAAGCCGTTTTCTGCCGAGGCTACCGACACAATCGTATCTGAAGCCTCAGCGCACGAAGCTTATTGTAAACGATTCTACAATCGAGGCGTTTCCGAATAACCCTAGTACGATTCGGGGGCAAACACTGGATGTGATCTGGTGGGACGAGGTTAACTTCACGGCTGATGATCAGGATTTGTATGATGCAATGCTTTTTGCGATTTCCACAATCTCTGATAGCAAGCTTGTTTGCACGAGTACGCCTTGGAACAGGGATTCTCTTTTTTGGCGAATGTGCAATCACAAAGATTTCAGCGACTTCAAGGCCAGTCATGTGACTTATGAGCAGGCGGTGGAGCCCAACGGGCCGTTGAAGGCCAACATTATTGAGAAGATCAAGAGGCAGTTTGGTGAGGATTCTGAGAGGTGGCGGCGGGAGATGATGGCTGAATGGGCAGAAGACGAAGATGTTTGGCTGCCGCAGAGCTTGATCGTGTCGTGCGTGGGCACGGTGAAGAACTGTGAGGAGGATTTGCGGCTTTGGAACGCTGAGAAGGGCTATCAGGGTGACCTTTTCGCGGGTTTGGATTTGGCGCAGGTGCGGGATTACTGTGTTTTCAGTGTTGTTGAGAGAAGGAATGATCGGCTTTTTCTTCGGCATTTGAAGATTTTTAGTCAGCCGACGAAGTACGCTCATGTGTTGGGGTATGTTAAGGCTTTGCAGGATCGTTGGGGTGGGTTCGAGAAGATTCGTGTGGATTTTACGAAGGATGGCCCGAGCATTATTAGTGATATGGAGGATGCGGGTATTGGGAATGCGGAGGGGGTTACTTTTAGTGTTCCGAGGAAGAGTGAGATGGCTAATTTGCTGAAGCAGCGGATGGCGGATCAGAAACTGTTTTTCCCTCTTGAAACGTGGGAGAAGCCGTATAGAAGCGACATCTGCACAGAACTCAACGTTGAACGGTACGAGCTCCGCAAAGACGGCACAATAGCGTTCAACCACCCGAACGGAACACACGACGACGTGTTCTGGGCCATAGCTCTCGGAGTCTTCGCGGTCGTTGCCATGAAGCCCGTAGAGTTGGACACGATCCGGTTCGGCTAAACGCCCCAAGCTTTTTTTCACAGTCACAGGTTTCGCCTTTCCATTCCTTTTTGTTGGGATTTTGCCTTAAATCACGGTTAGACCACCTCAGACGACACGAATAAGGAGAACGAGTTTGGGAGATTTCCCGACAATGTGCATGGCAGATTATGGGAAAACCTGTAATCCTAGAACAATGGCCAAGAGAAGCCAAACCAGTAAGCGCGATATGAGGAGAATTCAATGAAGCAAATGACCATTTTTCTATCTTATGACGAATGGAAGAAACTCGTTGATACTGTTAGACGTGAGCTTCGAGACAATAAGCAAGGAAGAAATTAAACGAAAAGTGAAAAACGAAATCGACAACTACATTAAGGCAACTTACGCTCAAGGTCTTGGAATCAGCGAGCGATCGTGATGGCTATAGTCGTTTCTGAACAGTGGCTTGCGCAAAAGGCGATTGATTAGATTTGGGTTTGGGGGTAAAGTTTTATCTTTCTCTCTCGACTTCGCTACCTCTACTCCTTTCTACCACTCTCTATCTCTCTCTTATCTTTTGTCAGACAGACACAGACACACAAACAGACACGAACAAACAGTCTAACAAACCGCTGGTGAAAACGGTTTTGGTAACGTCACCAAACTGCATCTGTTTGTGGTATATGATTACGAATCCTACTAACCAGACCCGAAAATAGCGCCTCTTTTTTCATCCTGTTGTCTGAAACTAAAAACAGTGCCTCCTCTTGTCAACAATCCGCTGACTGCAAATCCACCGCCTGTGAATCTTTCTGTGGACATTTCAATTTGCTCCCCTTCATAGAACAACCTACCTCTCAAAGTGCAAGTAGTGACCCTTTCGGGGTTTCCGATTCTACTTACGACCTTATCAGGCCATTCTTGAGAAAGGCGCTTCACATAATCTAATGACTTGTCCCATTTTTCTTCTTGGAACTCTAATAACCTTCCTTGACGTCCAAATTTTGTCAAGCTTTCTTTTTTCCATTTTTCTCGGAGGTGCTTCAGCTCTTCTCGGTTATGACGTTTGATATCAAATACCCATGTTCTAGATATCATGGACAATCTTTTTTTGAAGTCGTCAATCGCGATATCATCAAATGCTATATTTATTTCTGTTTCCTCATCTTTGGATTTTATTCTCAGTATCTTGCCACTTGGGGGGCAGACAATCTCTAGTGCTCCTTTAGTCTCTGCTATCCAATCATTATTTCTGATTTCTAGAACAGTGTTTCCTCGAGTGTCCTTTACTATTAAGTTTAACCTGTGGAATCCCTCGTCATCCTTTTCCATCCAAAGAATCTTTTCGTTCCCAACCTCTAGAATTATATCGGGATTATAGATTATGTTTCCTCCTGGCATACAAATGATCTCTCTGCGAAGCCAAGAAAACTTGCCCTTGACATCATTCTCTTTAATAAACGGATTCTTTTTCATTTCTCGAAGTTGCTTTTTTGTGAATGCGCCCTGTGCATCTTCGGGTGCATCGGCTTCTGGGGCATGGTCTCTACACAAGGCAATCATGCCTTCAGGATTATTATGTGGCTTAATGTGCCATGGTGGGTCAAAATGGTGATACATCAAATATGGAGAACCACATGACGGCACAGGACAGCCAAAATTGACTTCTTTTCGTAGTTTGGCTCGAACTGATGGAGGGTTTTTGTAAATCATGAATGATGATCATCAGCGCTTTACTCATGTCTTGAGTATTATGCAAACGCGCATTAATAACCTCCCAAATACGCGCGCATGAAACTATGAAAGCTTCTTGATGAAGCGTCCCGTCTTAAGATTTCTGATCGATCGATCCAAAACTGTCATTTCTCTTCTGTCACTTTTACGTCATCGATGTTGGCAGTTGCGCTGTATGTCTTGTCTCGATCGATCTCCTAAATATCAAATAGTTCCAAACTCCTTTCACTCAAACTTTGAGAGTGTCAAAACAACAATGTCGGCTACAGTGATAGCATTTATATCTCTTCCGTGGTCTATTTTGTTTTGGAAGAGAAAATCAGAAAGGGTGTTTTATTGACTAGAGAAGAGAGGTTTCTTGCATGGCTTGGTGCGTTTTTATTAATCGCGAGCATCGCTATGCAGTTTCTTGCGTGGTGTAATATTACACCACCAGATACAGTAGCATATTCACAATACATTGTATTGGTTCTTTTGTTTGCAGGTATAAGTTTAGCGTCATTCCTGATCGGTAGAAAATCGAAGAAGTTCAGGTTAGAAACTCAAACAGTTCAGAAAGGTCGGTTCTACAGTTCCCGTGAAGAGTTGCCAAAACTATTGACTTTTCTTTCGCAAGCTGAACAAGAGATTTTTGTTGTGGGAACAACGTTACATGCTATAGTTGGATCAAACCGTGAGATGATTAGAGATTTTGTGAAAGGAGGCATTACTGTTAGGCTCTTGTTTCTTGACCCAAAATCGAAGCTCCTAGGCATGTTGAGTGATTGTTTAGTGGGAGACAGTGATTATAGTAAGACAATTCCTCCTTCACTGGAAACAGCATGTAGTGTGAAAAGAGAGCTTGCAGACATAGAGAAGAATAGATTAGATATCCGAACCTACGACACTATACCGTTCTATACTATGTTGATGCTTGATCCAAATACTGGTAATGGAGTAGTTCGCATTGAACCATATTTCTATAAAAAGGGTGAACGAGCAAGGTCATCTTTTGAGATATACGAGAAAGACCAAAAAGAAGAGTTTCAGAAACATCGGTCAGGGTATGACTATCTGATGCGAATATCTAAAGAATATCAATGTTCATAGTTTTCTATAGTAGATTTGTTTTTCTTCTATGATCGATCGATCAGGTTTATTTGCGTTCTTTAAATAGCATTGTTCCGTCTGTTGTTGTTGGATTAAACTTTACCCCCACACACAAAATAAAACTCTGCCCTTGGGTTCAGAGTTTTTTCGAATACTCGAATGAATGCTCTGGAAAATCGTATCTTCCAGTTTCTTGGTTCACATTGTGGCAGAAGTCGGTTACATCTTTTTGGAAGTCATTGTATTTTTCCCTGAACGCTTCGTATTCAGCTTCGAAGCCTTTGGCTATTGGCTTGTCTGTCGTCGTCATTATCTCATGAGCAAATATGTTATAGATTTTCAGACCTCTTTCATAACTCTCCAAGACTGCTTCAAACCCCTTCATTAATAGACAAAGGTAATAATACGTCTTGTCTGATTCGTCTATTTCCCGCTCTATGGCAAAAGTTGCGTTGGAAGTCTCATTCTGGCTAAAGCTATTTAGCGCGTATGAAGCCAGCTGGCTTTTGATTCCGCTTCCGTATGTCCCCCTCATATTATTCAAGAGCATATCAATCGAATTGCCGAATCCACGAGACTTAACTACAAGGTCTTTCAGTTTTGGGAGGTATCTCCGCGAAATCCCATTTAGTTTTCTTTCCAACATCATCTGTCTAATCCTTTTTCGAACTGGTCTGATAAAAATCATAGCTGGCATGGAGAACGCGAGCAGAATGAGCAAAACTAGAGAGATAACAAACCACCATTCAGGAAGATTCACACTATTGCTCAGTAAAGTCGTGACCGCCACAAGAATCGAAACCATTACTCCAACGAATGCCGCAATCTCTGTTGTACGTGGGCTTTCCTTTTTTTCAGGTTCGGTCAATCCTGAGCACGCACGAGAAGGATAGTATTTGTGCTTCAGCTATAACCTTTTTCGCTCGACTGGAAGTTGGTTCTAGGAATATTATATTATTGCTTGTGTGTTTTCCCACCTGCCCCTTCCACCTTCTCAATCCCCTGTCCCTTCGCACCCTTGCCCCGCCAGGGGACGACACCCCTTGAACTTTGTTGTTGTTGGGGTAAAGTTTTATCCAACCAACCACACACCACTGCTCACTACCACTGACTACTGACCACTCTCAACTCCTACCACTACACCTACCTATACCTACCCACATACACCCGCACACAGCGAGTGAGTGTGAATGGTAAAGAGAATGGGTTGCGACAAGAAACTTCCTTCGACGTTCTCAAATGCACATTGAAAATCAAAATAGCGCGCTAATTGAGGCTACATGTGAAAAGATAGGGGCCATAGAATTGGTGTACGATTTTTGAAAACGATTGTTTTAAGAATAGAAACAAGCATATGACAACTCGTTCTTTCAGACAGAGGTTTGTTCGATGCCCAAAAAAACGAAGAAAGATGAAGTTAGACAGTATACTCATGATGAGCAGAAGCGCCTCAATAATCCTCCGGTTGGTCTAGTTACTGCAGAAACAGACAGACTAAATGGCAAGATAACTTACGAGTTTGATCCGCATTTGGATCCTCAGCTTGAGTGGGCTGGAAAAAAAGAAGGCACATCCTTCGAAGTAGACACAGTCTCATTGCATGTTCATGAAAGAATAGACCCATTAACAATTATCGAAGCTGTAAGAAAGAGAGAGCTACAGGAACAACAGAGCCTCTTTCATTGGTTTGAAACCAAAGAGAATAATCCGCCAATAAGAGAAGCCATAGAATTCTACAAACACTCACAAGGTTGGTCAAATAGACTAATCGCAGGTGACTCCCTACTAGTAATGACCTCCCTACTGGAAAAAGAAGGAATGGCTGGCAACGTGCAAATGATTTACATCGACCCACCCTATGGGAAAAAATATAATTCAAATTTCCAGCCATTTGTCAACAAAAGAAACGTCACAGATGGCAAAGATGAGGATTTGACACAAGAGCCGGAGATGGTCAAAGCATTTAGAGACACATGGGAATTGGATATACACTCTTATCTGACCTATTTGAGAAACAGACTGCTTTTGGCTCATCTTCTCTTACATGAAAGTGGAAGCTGTTTTGTACAGATCTCGGATAAGAATTTGCATCATATAAAGGAAATTATGGAAGAGGTTTTCAAGCCAGAAAATTTCGTTACGATTATACCTTTTAGGACCGCAACTTCACAGCCTTCTAACCACATAGGTCAGGTTTACGATTTCTTAGTTTGGTATGCAAGAGATATCCAAAAACTGAAATACCATCAATTGTACCTTGAAAGAGATTTCCAGCAAAAAACTGGCACATTTGATTGGATCAAAATCAAGAACGGAAAGATCAGAAAACTAAGTAATGAAGAAAAGACCAATCCCTCATCTATGCCCGAAGGGGATTTGATTAAGCTTGCCGATTTAAGTGGAATGAAAGAAGAACAAATTGAAAACCTCCAAAAAATGAGAAGACTGTTCGAACTAAATGGAACGAAGTATGGAATTAGATACGAAAAGGATTTTCCAGTTATTGGACTCATCAATACTTGGACTGATACTGTAACAAGTACCTTTGCCAGCAACAAAATATTTGTCGTTCAAACAAACACCAAAGTCGTTGAAAGATGTCTTCTGATGACTACGGACCCGGGTGACTTGGTTTTGGATCCGACTTGTGGCTCAGGCACGACAGCTTATGTCTCAGAACAATGGGGAAGACGATGGATCACCTGCGACACGTCGAGGGTAGCGATAACTTTGGCAAAGCAAAGATTGATGACTGCCATTTTTGACTACTACAAACTACTCTATCCAAAGGAGGGCGTGTCAAGCGGATTTGACTACAATACAGTACTTCACGCGACTTTGGGGTCGATAGCTAGACAAGAAGCGCCCACTGAAGAAAGACTTTACGATAACCCGAAAATTGACAAGAATAAGAAACGAGTGACCGGTCCTTTTACCATTGAAGCTGTTCCGGCTCAAAGAGTAACAAGCTTTGATGAGATTGATAAGACAACTCAAGAAGCTGACATAAGCATTGCTCGTTCAGGAGAAACACTAAAACAAAACGAACTAATCGATGAAATGCTCATAGCAGGAATTAGGGGAAAAAGTGGTCAGGTCTTGACATTTGCTAGAATCGAATCTCTCAGCGGGACAAAATGGATTCAGGCAGAAGCGGAAACTAAAGATGGAAAGAAAGCAGTCATCTCATTTGGGCCAGCTTACGCTCCACTAGAGCAGAGACAAGTAGAATTGGCTATTGAAGAAGCCCAAGCACTGGTCCCGAAACCAAAGCTAATCATTTTTGCCTCATTCCAATTCGACCCAGAAGCAGCAAAAGACATTGATGGTTTGAAGTGGCCAGGCGTAGATGTTTTGAAGGTTCAGATGAACACTGACCTACTTACGTCTGACCTGAAGAAAAAAAGAGCAAGCAACGAGTCCTTCTGGCTTATAGGGCAGCCAGATGTTGAGGTCAAATATCAAGGAAACAAATACGCAGTTGTGTTAAACGGATTTGACTATTACAACACAATTACTGGAGAAATCGAATCTGGGGACACTTCGAAGATAGCGATGTGGGAACTTGACACTGATTATGACGGAAGAAGTATTTACCCGAGACAGGTTTTCTTCCCAATGTCCGGCGCAAAAGATGGATGGAGCAAGCTAGCAAGAAACTTGAAAGCGCACATTGACGAAAAACTAATCGAAAAGTACAGAGGAAACAAGTCTTTGCCCTTCAAACCGGGAAGAAACAAGCAAATCGCGATCAAGATCATAGACGACAGAGGAATTGAGTCACTCAAGATAATCAGGGTCGAAGAATGAGCAACACAATAGACCATCTAATCATCAACAGCCCTTACGAAAAACCAACACAACATCTCAAATACATAAGAGAGATCAGAAGGTTCGAGTTGGTCGATGGACGGAGACCAGCTGGCTACGTCGTCGCATCTGAAGCCTCTGCAAGTTTTGATGATCCTGGTCACTTCATTGAACTGCCACTAGTTAACAAGATAAGAGAAAGAGTTGCCAAATGGCGAGAACAAGATGATTATAGAGGGACAACAACAGTCACCAGAGCTCTCTTGGAACATTGGAGGAATCCGGACAGAGAAAAGAAGCTGTTTTTCTGTCAGATAGAAGCCATAGAAACTCTAATATGGCTGGTAGAAGCCCCTGAAAGCGAAAAACTAGGAATCGAAATCACTGGTGATGGAAGTCCATTTCAAAGATTATGCTCGAAGATGGCAACCGGTAGCGGCAAAACTATTGTTATGGCAATGCTTGTTGCATGGCAAATCTTAAACAAAGTGACTTACCCGAAAGAAACAAAGTTTTCGAAAAGTGTTTTCGTAGTTGCTCCAGGGCTAACCGTAAAAAACAGATTAAAAGTCCTATACCCCACGGACGCACAGAACTACTATCAGGAATTCGACCTCGTCCCTTTGGATATGTTTGACAAACTTCGAAAAGGAATTGTAAAAATAGTAAACTGGCATGTGCTCTCATGGGAAACCGAAGAACAGCTTGAAAGAAAAAAAGGCGTAGACAAAAGAGGTACCAAGAGTGATGAAGCTTACACTCGAGAAGTTCTAGGCCAAATGGCTAGCGCAAAAAACCCGATGATTGTAATCAATGACGAAGCCCATCACGCCTGGAGACTGAATCCAGAAGCTGAAGGAAAATATGTTCGTCAAAGAGACCTGAAAGATAGTGCTGATGAGGCGACTATTTGGATCGGCGGCCTCGATAGAATTCACAAAACACGCGGAATTCTCAGATGTCATGACTTTTCTGCGACGCCATTCTATCCATCGGGCAAGAAAGTCACAGAAGAAGTGTTATTCGGATGGATTGTTAGTGATTTCGGCTTGAACGATGCCATTGAATCGGGATTGGTCAAAACTCCTCGGGTCGTAATTAGGGATGATGGCAGACTGACTCCGAAAATGAAATCACGATTCTACCACATATATGATGATTCCGAAGTCAAGACGGATATCAGCAGGGCAGCGGATAAAAATGAACCACTACCAGATCTCGTAACCAACGCATATTACTATTTGGGCTTAGATTGGCTGGCAGCTCTTAAACGATGGAAAAATGCAAAAGTCGAGACTCCTCCAGTAATGATTACGGTCTGCAATAGAACAGAAACAGCCGCCCGTATTGAATATGCTTTTGACAGGGGCAAAATCAAAATTGATGAATTGAGAGATTCTGAAAAAACCCTGAGGATAGACTCCAAAGTTTTGGCTGAAGCTGAGAGCAAGGACGAAGTCACTGAGATCTTGGAAGAAAATGGCGAGGCGAAAAAACTATCAAGAAACGAATATGCAGAGTTCTTGAGGTCCCAAGTTGATACAGTTGGCAAAGTTGGCAAGCCAGGACAGAACATTCAGAATGTCATCTCGGTCGGCATGTTGTCCGAAGGATGGGATGCTAAGACTGTTACACATATCATGGGCCTCAGAGCTTTCACAAGCCAACTTCTTTGCGAACAAGTAGTTGGAAGGGGACTAAGAAGAACAAACTATGAAGTTGATGAAAAGACGGGCTTATTTGGACCTGAGTACGTTAACATTTTCGGAGTGCCATTTACTTTTCTTCCGCATGAAGGTGGAGAAGGGAACCCGCCACCACCTCCAAAACCAATAACAAGAATTCACGTTGATGACACAAAGAAAGAACACGAAATTGTATGGCCCAACGTCATAAGAATAAACCACCTTTACAATCCAAAGATATCTTTGGATATGTCAAAAGTCAAACGGATCGAACTTAGACCTGAAGACACTCCTTTAAGAGCCGACTTAGCGCCTTTCCTCGAAGGCAAGCCCGATGCTACAAAACTAGTCGAGATAAATCTCGCAGATGAACAAGTTGAAAAAATACTCAAAGTATTACGAAGGCAGAGACTGATTTTTGAAATATCACGAGAAATCTACGATCAGATGAAACCGAACTGGAAAGGAAATAGAGACTATCTTCTCATTCAGTTGGTGAAAATCGTGGAGAATTTCATCGACTCTAATAAGGTACTTATCTATAGCTTAACGTACCAAGAAGACCTTAAGAAGAGACTTCTGATTTTGCTGAACATGAACAAGATTGTTCAGCATATATTCAACGCCATACGATTTGAAAACACTCAGGAACTAGTGCCCATTTTTGACAAAGAAAATCCTTTAAAATCTACTGCAAAGATGATGACTTGGTACACCGTTAAACCATGCGAAATCACCAACAAGTCGCATATTAGCCACGTCGTTTTTGACAGTTCATGGGAGGCTTCTGAGGCATTCGAGCTTGACCGAAACAAGGATGTAGTTTCTTGGGTAAAAAATGACCATATAGGCTTTGTGATAACATATGTTTTCAGGGGTGTCTTCCATAAATTCTATCCAGACTTTCTAGTGAAAATGGCTAATGGAGAAACGTTAATTCTAGAAGTGAAAGGAAAAGATGACCAGCAAAACAAAACAAAAAGAGATTACCTCAACGAATGGGTCAATGCAGTGAACTCGGACGGAAGATTCGGAAAATGGAGCTGGGCAGTATCTTTCAGAACCTCAGACACAAGGGACATTATTAGAAAGCATTCAAAAAATGAAATTGGCCAAGGAAAGAATTGATTTGGCAATTCCACGGGTTTTTGTGAGCTCAACCTGCTATGATCTGCATTACATCCGAGAGAATCTTAAGTTCTTCATAAGGAATATGGGTTTTGAACCGATCTTGGGTGAAGAAGGCGGCATATACTTTGATCCCAGCCTACATGTTCAAGAAGCATGTCTAGCCGAAGTTCCGAATTGCCAAATGTTCGTCCTAGTTATTGGAGGTCGTTTTGGGAGCAAATTCAAAGACAAACCAGAATCAGTGGTAAATCACGAATACCGGGAAGCAATAAAACAGAAGATCCCAGTTTTCGCCATGGTTGAACAACAGGTATATGGCGAATATCATGTTTATCAAAAGAATAAGGGCAACAATGCTGTAAATGCGTCCAAAATAAATTATCCAGGTGTGGATTCCCCAAAGATTTTTGAGTTCATGGAGGAAGTGCAAACTAGTGCAGTCAATAACGCATTAGTCCCATTCTCAGACTTTAACGAACTTGAATCTTACCTAAAGAAACAGTGGGCTGGACTAATGTTCAGCTTTCTTACTAGAAAATCTGAATCTGAGCGAGTCGCAAACATGCTGGAAGTGCTCGCTACGATGAGCAACAAAATAGAATTCCTATCAAAGCAGATACTTTCATCAGTAGGAGCAACTATTCCGAAGATTAACGCTGAATTATACGAAGTAATGTCAAAATACATGTACGAAGAACCTTTAATGCATTGGACACAGTACACATATTCTCCGTCCGACGTCATAGAAAACGAAGAACTGGAAGGCATTTTGGCGAAAGCCCAGATTGTAACTGCGAAAGATGCCAATGGCAGAGTCTCTTTGAAAGCAAAGGTTGGAAGAATCTTCTCAAAAGCAAAGTGGTTAGACGAGAATGAATTTGCCAAGACCAAGTCTAGATACACAAAATTCAGAAAAGACTTGCTTAAGATTCTGGAAAAACATGAAATCAAACCCGAGGATTTCTTAAAGCGACTTTATGAACCTTCGTCTGCGGGAGGAAAAGAAACCCACAGTTCCTAGGAAAGTCGTATGATGATAAGCGGCGCTAGTCATGGCTTGAACGTGTATTTAGCCAGATAGAACGCAACTTGTTCGTCGGCGAAGTACTGCTTGCTGCCAGGTTCGCTTATTGGAGGTACTCACTTATGTGCTCAGCGAAATACTCAAACCCTCTGAGTTCAAAATGCACATCACTGCCGAAAAATCGGCTATACCTTCCCTTCACATCTTCGTTTCTTTCATTGCTTCGATTCTCTCTAAGAATTGCAGTGATGTCAGGTCTCGAATTGGGGTCGGAGTCGTAGAGAGCCCTCTTAAACAAGTATTTGAGTTTGATGTCAGCATCTGCAAGGGAATAACCAACAAAAAAAACATTGCTTGCTTTTCTCAGAGCCTCGTCCGTCTTCAAGGCTATTCGTGTCAAATGGGGATTGTCATAAATCTTTTCCCATGTTGGAGGAACGATTAGAGTTTTTTGATAAGATTGATCGTTCTCGCAAACAATGCGTTCGTTCCAAATCCTAAGTGCGCCCTTCTCTGTTTTTGTTGTTTTAACGGTGTTGCAGTTGGGACAATAGAGCCAATTTAGCGAACCATGGGGTTTAAGGAGTAGAACTGAACGATTTTTTCGAGGCATACACCATTCTTCCCGGTTTTGAATGAATGCTACTCTCTCATCGTGGTCGCGCTCTCTAGGCTCGACGAAATTTCTAAAATCGATTCCATAGTCTAGGTCCAAATCCTTTGATCCGTACAAATCAATAAGAGCATTGTCCAAAAGGATGTCATAATTCAAGTTAATGAAAGACGCTCTACGCCAAGTTTCTTCATTCAAATCGAATAAATTCTTGATAAACAATTCATGAAGTTTTCCGCTATTCGTGAGAGAAATTTCCAGTATTCTCGCTATGCTGTAAATCAAGCTATCCCTAATTGCAGAAAGCTTTTCGTAATTTAGATTTGATGAAAAATCCTCTTGCCTTGCAAGACTTATGTCAACCATTGTAAGCACTTCTTCAAAAGTAGGCAAAGGAATTTGCCCTAGATTATCAGTGTTCACATAGAAGAATTCCCTGAGGAACCTTCTCAGTTCATTAATGTGCCCATCATTCCTGAGTCTAGTGAGTGATTTGAAAAGTAACTCGCCTGCGGCAGGAGCGTTTTCTGCTTTGGATGCACCCGCTCCAAATATGAATACAATCCCTTTTCGGTTCAAACCAATATTCCTCGTCGAAATCATTCGATCAGTATATGATTAGGGCATTTCCAGTTGCCTATTGTTTTGACACCTTTATAAAACAGACCGAATTTTCCCAGAGCTGCAGAAATGAAATGGTCAGTGCGTCCAGAACCAGGTACTATAAGCAAGATGGTGATTAGTCAAAAGAATAAACAGCTGCCTTCGGTTGGAGAAGTATCTCGAGCTACCTGAGCGCGCGTGAGAGAGTACGCGCATTATACCTGAACACTTTAGTGTACAGCAAACCTAGTATAGATTCAACGTGGAACACTAGGAATCCAGCTAGGTCTTTCGTTTCTTAGATGCTTGGCGGATAGTAACGCTTCCTCATTGATCAGGGTTTCAATCTCCTGACATTCTCCTCATTTTCAGTAGTGCATCCTCAAGGCAAGGATTCTGCGAAGGCTGCCATCATTCGCCAAAGTCTTCCTAACTAAAATGTAAATCATTTATACTCTTCAGACACCCAGGGAACAAGCCCCTGCTCAATCGGGGCAGGAAAAAGGTTTTGTGATGGCATCTACACTCTCTTGTAGGAGACAACAGCAATTGGACTCCGTGAAGTTGGAAAAAAACCCACCGAAGATGAACGCACTTGCCAAAAACCCCTGACACTCGTACTGCCTGAGAGCCTAAGAAAGGAGATACTCAGCATCGCTGAACAAGAGAAGCTCAACAAAGACACCGTGGTCAGAAAGCTACTGGAAACGGGAATCGCAGAATGGAAAACGCAAAACGCCCTAGAGCAGCTCAGAAACAGAAAAGTAACATTCGCCAAAGCAGCCGAAATGGCCAAGCTCTCATTGTAGGAATTCGCTGACGCAGTCGCACGCAACAAAATAGAATGGGTTAGCCTTGAACCCTGAGAAGGCAAAAAAACGAAAGCTGAGACCGCAAGTTGAACGACTGTTCGCTAACAGCGAACATTCATATACAATAGCGAACGTGGCCAGACAATTTCGTGTGAAACTTCCTCAACAGACTGCCCCAAAAAGAGTACTAACTCACGGTTCTGGTCAAGATAAGACGCTTAGAGCAATCATACCCAGGATGATCTTTCACCAGAAAAATCGCCAAAACATTAACGTCAAACACCATCCGCGGCTTACCCGCATCACTCGCCAAACGTAGCCTCTCCCGAACCCAAAAACGCTTCTTTCTCCCACTTCCCCTTCTTAGACTCCACCTTCAAAGATGCCTTCACAACAGGCTTCAACAGCAATACTCCCCTCTCCTCAATCAACTCAAACTCGGCTCCGCTCTTCAAACCAAGCCTCTCCCTTTCCTTACATGGAATCAAAACCCTCCCACGCTCATCCATCCTGATTCTTCCCACCGCACACCACCCACAAAACATCTACCATCCTTTCCCACATAACCTTTCCCGACAACGGCTGAAAAACAAGGACTGTACCCCGTCCGCCTTGGCACTTCTGCTTAGCCACTAGTATCGGCGACGAGACCTGATTCCCAGGGATCTCGCCGAGGTTCCACGTATTCTTGTGTCTAGGCTTAAATAGTTAAAACACGAGTATCCTACTTGTGCTTCAACTATTCGCAGATCGAGAGCAAGAACTCCAATTCCTGGAAAACCACTACAAGACAAAAACCGCTGAACTAGTGGTCGTATATGGTCGAAGAAGAGTCGGCAAAACCGAGCTCTCGCTCCAATTCTCAAAAAACAAGCCACACATATACTTCCTAGCCGACCGCCGACCCGAAACCGAACTAATACAAGAACTCAAACAAAGGATGAGTAACTATCTCAATGACTCGAGCTTCACAAAACTCGACGTCAAGAACTGGATGGACCTGTTCGAGGAATTCACAAAATGGAGCAAAAACGAACGCATAATTATAATCATCGACGAGTTCCCCAACATCATCGAAGCAAATCACGCCACACCATCCGTCTTCCAAAAAATCTGGGACCAAAACCTCAAAAACACAGGCACCATGCTCATCCTCCTCGGCTCATCAATAGCCATGATGGAAACCGAAGTCCTAAACTACAAAAGCCCCCTTTACGGCAGAAGAACCGCACAATGGAAACTCGAACCTCTCAAACTACCCCATTTGAAAACCTTCTTCCCAGAATACAGCCTTGAAACGCTCGTACACGTCTACGGCTGCCTGGGGGGAGTTCCAGCCTATCTCCAGAAATTCGACCCAGATAGAAGCTTCTGGCAAAACATCGAACAAAGAATCCTTACAAAGGGTGAATTCCTCTACGAAGAAGCCGAATTCCTCCTAAGGGAAGAGCTCCGAGAACCACGGAACTACTCCTCAATCCTACGAGCAATAGCCCAAGGAGCCAAAACCTACGGCGAAATCCTCAACCAAACAGGAATGGACAAGGGCATGCTCTCCAAATACGCCAGCGTACTCGAACACCTAGGCTTTGCAAAACGCGTCTACCCTATCGCTGCGAAACCCAAACCAAGAAAAGGGCAATACACCATAGCTGACAATTATCTAGCCTTCTGGTTCAAATACGTCTTCTCCAACAAAACAGAACTCGAAACAGGAAACACAACCCAAGTGCTAAACAGAATACACGAAGACTACAACACACACCTAGGCTACGTATTCGAACAAGTCACCGAAGAAATCCTGACCGAAATGCAGAGAAAAGACAAGCTGCCCTTTCGCTTCACTGCCATAGGAAAATGGTGGTTCAAAAGCACCGAAATAGACTTGATAGCCTTAGACGAAGAAACAAGCACAGCAACATTCCTCGAGACCAAATGGAGCACAATCGGCAAGCAAGACACCCAAAGAATCCTGAACGACCTGAAAACCAAGGCCCAACAGTTCCGCTGGAACCGCAAAAAAGAAAACTATGGAATCATAGCCAAAAAAATCGCCGAGAAGCAGCAACTGCGCGACAGAGGCCACATCGCCCTAGACCTAACGGACTTTGAGCAACTCTAAACCGTAAACTCCGTCTAGGACTGCTGACATGCCTGCTTGCGTCCACACCCTCCTTCACAGTTCTCGCCTGAAGATAAACGAGACTCTTCAAAGAACCCTTCTGACACCATCAAACATCACCTCACTAGCCCGCAAGATTCAAGGCAAAATCCCAAGGAAAGGGAATTGAAAGATGAAGGTAGGGAGTTTTGATGTTCTAGATCACATCAAGTTTCGAAATATCGTGAGCCTATGCTTTCACTCTGCTTAATATGATCTGCGCGCTTGCTTCAAGCGTCCCTGCAAGACGATCTTTCAGGACTACTTGACTATTGGTTGCCATGGAAGATTTCTCCATAAAAGTTATCTACTGATTCCATGAATCATAACCCTGTGAAATCATAATGAACAGGATATTATCGTGTTCAGTTGTCATATTGATGCTGTTCTCGTTGTTGTGGTTTCCGGTTTTCGCCTGGGAATACCCTGACGGCACAAGCGACGCGAAATTCGAGGCTTTCGGTCCTAGGGCCGATTCATTGCTGATCAAACTGTATTCAGACGAAGCCCTTGAATGGGACACCGGTCTGGAAGGCGGAGAGATCGACCTCACAGACACGCGCTTAGACAGAGAGCATTATGACAAGTACTCAAGTGCCCCGTGGAACAGTACCCTCAAAGTATGTGGATATGGAGTAGAGTATGGTCTCTACGTTTTTGACCTCAACAACAATAACAACACTTACCTAGGGAACCCGCCAGACCCAGCGTACGCAAACCCCGTGTACCCAAACCCGATGGGCTACACGACAGCTGAGAGCGGCATAATCCACGATAATGGTTACCCGCTCAGACACGCTATCGCTCACCTCGTAAACAGAACCAAAATCACAGAATATGCAGGAACCGAAGTCACAACCCCGATTTACACGCCAGTCCCGCCCTGCTTTGGCGAATACGCCCACCCAGAAATAGACCCAAACGGAACCCGTGTAGACCTGACCCACCCATACGACCCAAGCGAGGCTACCACAATCCTAAACGAGGCCAGTGTCTTCCCGATAGGTCCCGATGGATGGAGATACTGGGACCGCAACAGGAACGGCTGGAAAGACGAAGGTGAAGAACTCGTTCTCAAGCTGGTTGCAAGAATGGATCACCTTCCAAGACTTTACATGGGTGCGCTACTCAGAAACGAGCTTCAGGGTTCAGACATCAAGATACACGTTAACCTGATGAACATGACGATGAGCCAAGCCATAACGCAATGGATGGAGAACAAAGATGCACACATCTACACCGCAGGCTGGAGCCTTAACCTTATACCAGATCACCTGATCATATGGCACTGGAACTACTACTGGCACCCAGGAAGTAGCTACAACACAGGCGGCTGCAACAAGGACACCTTCAACCAGGCCAGCAACGACTCAGCTTATGCCACTGACAAAACCGACGCGATTGCCGCATCAAGGACAGCCCAGGAAGCGTTTTGTGACGCGGTCTTGGGCATAACCATGTACTCAAACAATGACCACAAAGCCATGAGCAGAACTTACGCGGGACCAGAATCAGGCTTCGCTGGACAAAACTGGACAGACGTGGTCAAGTGGCCCAGCTTCGGCATCGACAACGGTTACAGTTTCCTGAACATTCACACGACGAACACGGCTGTCGGCGGCACGACAAGATATGGCTTCCGCACAACTAGCATGGGAAGGCTTAACCCCGTTTACGCATCCAACCTATGGTCCAATAAAGTGCTGGACCTTATCGGCTACGAAAGCCTCCTCGCCCGAAACCCATACACTATGGAACTCATGCCGTGGGTTGCAGAAGCGTTCAATGTAAGCACATACGTCGACCGCATGTCCGGTATCACCTGCACAAAGATCGCTTTCACACTACGCAATGACGTATTCTTCCAAGACGGTATCCAGCTGACTGCAGAGGATGTCTACTTCACTTTCGTGCAACTGGACGACATCTTGGCATCTAGAAGCCTCCCCGGACCGTGGTGGATGAGCAATGTAGAACACATAAGAAGCTTCAGGATGCTAGATCCTCTGAATTTCGAGGTTTTGCTTGATTGCCAGAGCTTTTTCGCGATTGACTGGATTGGCAGCAACCGCATCCTGCCAAAGCACATTTGGAAGCCCATATGCGAAGGCGCAACAGCACCAAAGAGCGGCGTAGCATGGGACCCAACAACGTTCGCTCCAGACCCGAACCTAATCGGCTCAGGCGTATGGAGGTTAGACGAATACGTGCCAGACAGTCACATTCTCCTAGTAGTCAACAAGCCCGGGAGCCTGGTTAACACGGACATTACTTCTGACCCAAACGCGGACTCGCAAGCAATCAACTCGACTGAGGGGTTTTTCAGGTTCCGTCCAGTCTACGCTGGTGTCTACACTCAAAACCACGCCGCCAAACTCAGTCTTCCGCACAAATTCGGATACTGGCCAACCACGAATGAAATGACGGTGAACTTCACCACTGAAGTAAGCAGTCTCTGGCTGAACCAATCCGATGGCGGGAAGTTGCTTGCCGACAAATACCTCTACGTTGATGGTTCACTCCGTTCAGGGTATCCATTCAACCTCACCCTTGAAACGCTTGCCAACGGCACAATACTATCCCAGCGAGAATGGCTGAACATCACACTCCCCAAGGGGATTCACGAAGTCAAGCTAGCTGTCCACATAACGGGACCGCAGAATCTAACAGACACGAACCCGTCGAGCAGCAACATCGCCAATCCTTGGGTCGGACAGTGGACAAACACCACCCTGAAAGTGTGGATCACCGTCACTGAAGACATCTACGGTCCCTACTATGTTGACCCATCTCTGCGTGCTCCAGACATAGCAGTTGACATCAGGGATCTTGCATGGGTTTGCAAGGGATTCGGAAGCTATCCAGGCCATCCTTCATGGGAACGCTGGGGAAGATTCGCCGACGTGAACAGAGATGACAGAGTCGATCTTAAGGATGTCATATACGTTGCAAGACTCTTTGGCTGGAACGTGAATTGAAGGAGGAAGCATGAATTTGAACAAACTTAAGATAATGAGACTGAGCCTGTTGACCTCATTTGTTGTCACAATCCTGCTAGCTTCTGTTCTCCATGGTTTCCTGCCGACCTTACCAGTCAACGGTCAACCCGGATCGACAACAATCTCAGTAGTTCCGCAACACATGGTCGCAGGTCTCTCAAAATTCCTGATTAACGTCACGATAGCCAACGTCTCAGATCTCTTCGGGTTCCAAGTCAAGATACTGTTTGATCCAACGGTACTTAACGCAACGAAGGGTACGTACCCATCTGACTACGTGTTTCTAGGCAAAACCGCCATATGGGCGCCTCCTGTGATTAACAACACTGCTGGCTACGTGCTGTTTGGCGTTTCAATCGTGTATGGCTCAACTTTCTCTGGAAGTGGAAGGCTTTGCCAGATCGAGTTTCAACCGAAAACGTTCGGAGTGTCAGACATCAACTTCTCCAGACCTCTTGGAGAAAAAACAGTCCTGCTAGACGACAACTTGGATGAAATACCGTTCGACGCAGTTGACGGCTTTGCAGAAGTTGCCGAGATACATGACATCGCAGTCACAGGAGTAAGCACATCGTCCACCAGCATTGGCCGAGGATTCGTGCTGTCCACGTACGTTACTGTGGTGAACGAAGGAACGATTGACGAAACATTCAACGTGACGACCTATGCTAACACAACGGTAACCGACGTTCAAACGGTTTTCCTAGCGTGGGGTAGTTCGACTGTCATGAACTTCGTCTGGAACACCACGGACGCGGCACTGGGCGAGTATCAGATCTGGGCTGAAGCAGCCATTGTTCCCGGAGAAACGGACACCGACGACAACACACTCTACAATGGGTTTGTAGAGGTTGTTGACGCACATGACGTGGCCATAACATATCTCAACATCGACCCAACTACCGTGGGACAAGGCTTCCCCGTTTACATCTACGCGGGAGTGGAAAACCAAGGAAACCACCACGAAACTCTCAACGTGACAGTCTACGCAAATGCCACAACTGTGGCCAAGGAACCCGTGTACTTAACGATGGGAAGCTCTACTGGCTTGGTCTTCTTGTGGAACACGACGAGCACGCCTGTAGGCAACTATCAGATACGCGCCGAAGCGGACGTCGTGCCAAGTGAAGTGGATGTGACGGACAACGTCTTAACTGGTGGGCTGGTGCAAGTTTCCGCGCCAATTCATGACGTTGCAGTCACAGACGTTCGAACTTCAACCAACATTGCGATCCTAGGCGACCCGGTCATCATCGAAATCGATGTCGCCAACTACGGAAATGGTTACGAGGAGTTCTGGGTGAAGGCATACGCCGACGCTGAAACGACAACAATAGGAGATGAGGCGATAATCGCGAATCTGACAGTGCTCTTGCCACAGTCATTCTCCACGACACTGTTCTGCTGGTGGAATACTACAGGAGCAACTCCCAGCAATCTCACGATAAGTGCCAAGGCGCAAGTCGTTCAAGGAGAGACTAGTACCACGAACAACCTATTCGTGGATGGTTGGGTCCAGTTTCTGCCCTATGTACATGACGTCGCCGTGACTGGCGTGCGTTCGCTTGAGAGCGCTGGCTATACTGGCGACCAGATTAGTGTAGAAGTGTTCTTGCAGAACCAAGGCAACAGGTTCGAAACGTTTAACGTCACCGCCTATTCAGACCTCGATGCCACAACTCTAGGTGACGAAGTCCTAGTGGGCACTTCGCTGGTCTCAATGGAAAGCTATGAGACCAGAACCGTCACATTCAACTGGGATACAACAGGTCTGTCTGGAGGCAACTACACAATAAGCGCAGCCGCCACGCAGGTTCCGGAGGAATTCGACTTGTCTGACAATAACAAGACCAACGGCATAGTCCGACTCTTCCAAGCTGTTCCATGCCCTGACGTTAACGTAACATGCCCCGCTGCTGTTACGTTGAACCCATCATTCTTCGATTGGAGTTGGGACCTGAGAGCAAGACTCGTAAACATTGGCAACTTGACGGTGGAATCAACTGGGTTTGAGGGGTACCTGAGAGTTGTGGGATCTACGAATGGTACGTTACGTCTCTGCGTGAATGAGCCCGATGCAGCTTCATTCCAGTTCTACTTGCCTCAACACGGAAAGGTGCAGATACCTTTGTGGCTCATGTTCCAACCCGAAGAACACTGGGGATACTATAGGGGAACTTACACTCTAAGGCTCGTCGTGTGCGGAACGCACTACAGGGAACTCACAATCAGAAACATAGACATTGACGTTTGCCAGAACAGCGCGTACACCGTACGCAATCAAACTGCCACGTTCAGTTGGAACCTGACAGGCGGCTCACTCGTATATCTCACTGCTGAGACAAACCTGCCAGCAGGATGGACGTACAGCGTTGATCCGCCCATTGGCACGTTCTTCGAGACTCCTCACATAGTGACCGTGAACATTACGGCTTCACCTGACGCAGGAGAAGGCGAAACGGGCTTTGTGACTCTGAGGGCGTTCAAGAATTCGACAGGCGCCATGATCTGGCAGTTCATATACTTCGCCTCCACCGAGAACAAACCTCCAACCATAGAAGAGTTCAAAACTCCCACACTGACTCCAGACGGCTACCTGCTCTTCAACGCAACGGCGAAGGATGGTTCCGGCATAGCCGACGTGTCGCTGCACTATTCCGTTGACAGCGGAACGTGGCAGAACAGGACGATGCTGTGGGCTTCGGGCGACAACTTCAACTCAACCCGGTACTCGATACGAGAGTACTTAGGCTCAGAACCCAAGACTGTTCAATACTACGTCTCGGCCACAGACTGGTTCGGCAACCAGACTTTGAGCGAGACGAGAACCGTCAACATCATGAACGACATAGAAGTCGGCTGCGTCAATGCAAACGAAACCTACGTCCTTCCCACAACGAACTTTACGTTGAGCGTGAAGGTTCTGAACCGGGGAACCCTGCCCCTGAGCTTCGTCAACCTGGCGATATATGCCAACTCGACACTAGTCTCGACGCAACCCATAGTCAACCTCCCGAACGGAACCGAAACAACCCTGAACCTTTCACTCCAATTGCCTTATGGGAGATACATATTGACGGCGTACGCAGCAAACCTACCGTTTGAGGCAGTAGTAACCAACAATGCGAACGACACCATGGTGACAGTAGCCCTGACTGGCGACATCAACATTGACCGAAAGGTCGACTTAAAAGACGTCTACGCAGTCGGCAGAGCCTACGGCGCTGTTCCTGGTCATGCCCGATGGAATGTGGTATGCGACATCAACGGCGACGGCAAGATAGACCTGAAAGACTACTACACAACGTGCAAGAACTACGGCAAAACATGGTGAGGCAACTCCGATTACCTTCCTTCTTCAATTCCGCTTTGAATAGGCTTCATGCAACCTAGCCCTCGGCGTTCTCACAGGCGTCGTTTTGAGATCATCTCAAGCCATACTGTTTCCTTCTCTCTTTCAGGGCGGAACCCCATGCCAAAGCTCTCTCAGTGCAGCAGCCTTAGACCGAGCTGCTTGCAGAAAAACTCCTGATTTCAAAAGCTTCACGCATCAATTGTATGATCAGTGGGAAAGAGAGCTTGCTCTCTAGCCAATAATCTGGAAATAGACGCCTAGGACAGTTTGCCGCACTTCGAAACTGGAGGCAACCATGTGCATAGAGGTATTTCAAGTCAGGTTTCACGACAAAGAAAAAGAGGGGGGGATGGTTTAGCTGTTGGGTTGTATGTTGAAAGGCAGCACCGCGTACGCATGTGTGCCTGTTGCGTTGATTGCTTCGTAGCCTATCATGATGTTGATGCTAAAGTTCGCGTTACTGAACACATCACTTTCCAACACTTTGACCGTCACGTTCTGACCTGGGTCCGCAAATGTGCCGTTGAACAGCTCAGCTCTGCCTATGACTTCGTGGTTTACGCTCCACTCTTTTGGCAGCAAGACTCGGACCTGACCCGCGCCAGTGTCCAAGATCAGCATGCCTCTGACCACTGAAATCACTGTTCCCTGAACCGTTGAAAGCGTAGCGTTCTCGGAGAGTCTTTCGAACCATTGAAGGCCGTTCCCTCGCATGTGGCCCATGCGCTTCATGCAGTTGGGCATCGTGTAGTTGTGCGACTCAAGGAAGGTCTCCATGTTCTGTATGCCCGTTTGCTGCTCATCATCGCTTGCATTGGAACTGTTCGAGTTTGCATATACGAGTACTGCAGCGCCTAAGGCCAGGAGCACCACCGCAGCTACGGCAGCTATCTTCAAGCTTTTTCTCATGTTCTTACACCATTATACAGACAGCAAGCCGCGCGCGTATTAAACCGTTTTTCAGAATTAGGTCCAATTCAGTCCCAAATCCAAACATACGTACCGGCCACGACAGAGAGAACTTGGAAACGTTATGAAAACCCGGTTCAACCTTCACGCGCGAGCAAGAACCGCAAAGATCACGTAAACTGGATCAGTCCGGTTTTGAATACCTAATCGGAGAATGGCGTTGAGGCAAGGCAAGGGACCATTACATCAAGACTGAAACATTGTTTCTATAAGCTTTTTCTACTACTTACATCAGAAGAGTTAACTTGAGGCAGGTCGAAAGAGGTTACAATCATTCCATTCTCCCTTCTCCTTTACCAGAATGGGATGTTTCGACCTGCACTCTCCCCCAAAACCGCAGCAAGATTGCAAACGCACGGATGATTGCCAGCACGCAGTATTGATTAACCGCTTCGATCCAGAACATCATGATAGAACGTTTTTATTCTTGGTCTTCCCATCAATCTTTGCCGGATGATGAAAAGGCATTAGGTTGAAAAAAGGATGAAAGCTCAGAGTTACTCGGACGGCACTTGATGAGAAAACTCATATCTCTGGTTGAGTAGCGGTTTGCCAACTCAACTTGCTAATCTTGTCAACTCCGGTTGGACACCATTTCCATTAGAAGTTGACTAAACCATCAGTTTGGCTTCTCAAAAAACGTTAAGAGCATCATTGAAACTGTGTTTGGAAATCGTGATTTGCCAATGAGCCAAGAGTCAGACAAGACCCCCCACAAGAGGAACATGAAACGGACACTCACAGAACGATTACAAGCCTTGAAGAAGCTTGGCATTCAAGAAAGGAATGCGCGCTTGCTGGTCCCGCTGGTTCTTCTGAGCGTGCTTGCTGGTGTAACCATTGCTCAGCTGACCTCTCAACAAGGAGTTGCAAGCTCAGGCACGATAAAGGCCATCGGGGTGAGCCTGTTCTGGGACAAAGCATGCACAAACAAGGTAACATCGATAACCTGGGGATTAATCACTCCCGGAACCACAACCAACAAATACGTGTACATTCGAAACGACGGAACAGCAACTGGGACGCTTTCAATGAGTTATGGCAACTGGACACCCACGGCTGCATCCTCATGTTTCACACTCACTTGGAATTGCAGCACTTATGCTCTCTCCCGCACTGGAGTGGTATGCGCCAAGTTGACTCTGGCAGCCCAGCTGAACATAGTGGGCGTAACGGATTTCAACTTCATCATTCTTGTACAGGCTGCAGGCTGAACAATCACCTATTGTTCATATGCATTTGCAGGTTTCGTGAGCTAAGCAAACGCAAGAGTAGGTTTATCAAGTGCTCTGGAAGCATTGTAGCATGGTTTCAGTGCTGACCAATGGCTGTCGACCAAGAAAACGTCACGCGAATACTCTCTGTACTGTCTCATTCTCTGAGAAGACAGATCCTGCGATTTCTGAGTGAGAAGCAGGAATGCTCCTTCACAGATTTGATGAATGCCCTAAAAGTGGATACTGGAAAACTGAGTTTCCACATAAAAAACTTGGAGGCTTTCCTCGAGCAGACACCCACGAACAAATACAGACTAAGCAAATTGGGAGAAAACGCAATAGTCTTCATCAAAGACCTGGAAGCGTGGAGTGTAGAGGCTAATGTCGCGAAGAAAACGACCTCACTTCCTTTGGCTCGCTTCAAGGACAGAGCAATAGCGTTCCTGATAGACTTCGTCATTGCCTTCGCCTTGTTCATGGCAATACCCAACGTTCCCTCTTCGATAACGGCAGGATTGGGAGCTTTCTTGAATTTCAACATAGTACTGTTTCTCCTTCTCTTATGGATGTATCTGACGCTTCTAGAGGGGTTCGCAGGCCAGACTCTGGGGAAACGGTTGATAGGACTAAAGGTCGTGACCATAAGCGGAAAGAAACTGTTCTATGACGATGCCGCCGTGAGAAACTTCGGCGTAGTATTCCTGCTTCCTGTAGACTTGCTAATCGGACTCAGGCTTAAAGACAAAAGATTCATCAGATATTTCGAGAAATTTTCGGGAACCACCGTAGTCGATCTGCGTGTTCGAGGTCGCAAATCCGAGAAGATACCAGATAGCACGCATGTAACTGCTGGTTCAAGCGTGAAAGTTTGAGGAAACGCTGTGAGCACTGTTCCCCTTCAAAAGCTTGTTTCCTGAAGACTTTCAGTCTAGTTTGAAGATTGAAGACTCTTGTAGACCCATGGCGGCATGCGTCTTGGCTTCATCGTGGGTGCCAGCGTGATTCTTGTTTTGTGTGGATCCACAAGCATTGCTCTTGCCCGCCACTTCTTTCTGGCTTTCTTGGTCTTGTCGAACAAGTTCAACTATGCTTCTCCTTCCATCGCATCCGACAGTGCACGTTACCGCCTTCTCTGAGCGTGGCTGATAAAAAGGCATGTTCCTAAAGAGAAATATGTCCTGCAGTGAAGCGTTGAGCCTGTTCCGCGGTTAGGCTTTTAAGTAGTTGTTTCTTAAAGGCATCTGGCGATGGTTTGTGTCGAAAGCTCCTCGTGAACTTGACTTGGCTTTCTTAGAGTCCTCTTTGAAAGGGAAGACTCTCATTGTCTATTGGTACTTGCTGCAGCAACCTTCGCACACGGTTGGCATTCGCGAGGTTCAGCGTTCGCTTGGATTCTCCAGCCCAAGCATAGCAGTGCATCACCTTGAGAAGCTTCAGGATCTGGGGCTTGTTCAAAAGCAGGGAACAGGCGAATACGTGCTCGAAGAAGAAGTCAAAGTAGGCATACTCCGCTTCTTCACCCGTCTCGGAAGCTTCCTCGTACCCAGATACCTTTTCTACTCGATGTTGTTCGTAACCATGCTTACTGTGTATCTGCTGCTCAGCTTCCTTGGAGAAGTGGCACCCAGCTTCTACGCCGTCATGTTCGGTATCATCGCATCGCTGATTTTCAGCATCGAAACCATAAGACTGTGGAGGTCGAAGCCATTTTGAAGCTGCAACGTGCTGTTCTAAAATGTAGAACTAAAAGAATGCGCGCTCGATATGCTACTTGGAGGCGAGCAAGCTGAACATAAAAGCGTTCTATCCGGTATTCGCTGTACTCATTGCCCTAGCGCTTATGGTGGGTCCTTTGATAACGCTCGCCACGCTGAGGCCCGAACGCAACGGGTTCCTCCAGTCCATGACTGACCAGATGAAAGACCTTGAGAGGACGGGTTTCGACTCGAACGTGCAAGAAAGCCCAGTCAAGGACGCTGAGGCCCTCATTGTAAGCATCTTCATAGCCTGGGGCCTCTACGTATTCTTCAAGCGCAAGTCGCCGCGCAAAAGGTACATGTTCATGGGTCCATACCCGTTCTAAATCTAGTACAGTCACGTTCTAAAACATAGCATTAAGCCTAACCATACTGTTTCTTATAGTGTGCGTCTTGGCAAAGGGAGAATCGGAAATGAAAAAGCTGAAGATGCTGATCTTACGTGACGCTCCTTGCGCAGTCTCAGAGAGCAAGGTCAAAATCAATTGTCTGTTGAATTCAGGCGAAATCGGCGAGTTAAAGCTTAACTATCGCAGGAGGCTTATGAATGAGTGTGAGTGAGCTAGTCAGAATCGTTGGAGACCTAGCAGAAGTAATGGTGACGGCCCTACTGGCTTATGTGGCTTACAGGATAGCTGGTCTCGTCAAAACGCTGGACCGCAAGATCAAAGAGGAGAAGCAGTAGCGGGGGGAGGGAGGAGAAATCATGTCAACCGGAACGTTACAGTATTACAGAAGAGAGAAGAAGCCGCGAGAATCAGTCGAGTTCATTGAAGCGCATCACAGGATGCCTGATGGGAGACTAATCGCTCTCGTGCAGATATGCTACAACTGCAACCGTCAATTCGCGTTCAGTCGAAGGCGGAGACACTGTCCATTTTGCCAGCAGCTTCTCAGAACCAAGACCATGATTTTCAAGAAACCCTAGCTTCTTCTAAGCTACCCTTGTTTTTCTAGCTTACCGTGAGAGATTCAAGGTCTCTTGGGTAGTAGGTTAACACTTCTGACCCCTCTTCTCCGATTAGCACGGTGTCTGAATGCCGAAAGCCAGCAAACCCAGTCTCGTAAATGCCCGGTTCACAGCTTACAATCATTCCGGGTTTGAGCGGTTCATGGTTGCCTATGTCCAGCCACGGAGGTTCATGGACCTCTAAACCTAGACCATGTCCGGTGTGATGCTTCACTAGGTTGAAGAAGCCCGCCTTCTTAAAAGCTGAAACCGTGGCTCTATCGATGTCACTACACTTAACGTTCGGTCCGAACGCCGCGAAAGCAGCATCCTGAGCCTTCAACATCGCCTCAAAGTAGCGTTTCTGCTTGGGCGTGGGCTTTCCAACTATCAGGGTTCGCTCCAGCTCGCAGAAATAGCCGCCTACGTCCACGCCAGCCTCGCCAATGACCACATCACCGTTTCTTATCATGCGTTTCGAAGCCATCGAATGAGGTATGGCGCTCATCTCGCCTATCTGGCCTCTATAGTAGAGCGTCACAGGAAGAATATTCCGTTTGGGCACGTAATCCGGACCGAGCGTCTTCTTCATGATTTCAGATGCCTCACGAGCCGCAGCAAGCTCAATGTCAACGTCCCAAAGACCTTCAGCCGTGTAATCTTGAAGCAAAGACATCGCCAGATTCGCCCACTTGCAGCTCTCCCGCATAAGAGCAATCTCCTCCTCCACTTTGACAAGGCGCATGTAAGGCACTAAATCGGACAAATCAACAAACTTGGCTTCAAGCTTCTTCGTCAGCGGCACTCCCTTATACCCCCACATGGCAGAAGCCCCCACGACATTGTCAATGCCTATTCGTTTCTCCGCCAACCCCATCTCGGTGAGAAACTCGGCGAAAAGCTCTATCGGGTGTTTCTCGCCAGGATAATCTGGATACGTCTTGACATCTTCGATGAGATTGGTCTCTAGAGGAACGTGATCTTTTTCGAGTAGCGGACCTAAGAAGGTGATCTTGCCCTCAGCAGGTACGACTAACGCCGCGGGTCTTTCAGTCGAGATGAAAGAGTAGCCAGTCAAATAGAACATGCTGACACCATTAGTCAAGTACAAAGCATCAAGCCTCCTCCTGGACAGAATCTTTCTGACATGCTCAATCCGACGCTTGTACTCCGCTTCGCTTATGGAGAATCCGACCATCACAAATCCCAGCCCAATAGTTCAATATTGTGCGGAAAATGGATAAATGCTTTTCAGATGCCTAAAAAATCAGCTCCATTCCTGTTGGAGTTGACAAGCAAAAGGCTGATAGACCTATTCGAATTTCATTGCTTTGCGTGAGGACGTTATGTAGCCAGTGTGCCCAGTCATCAGAGTGTGAGGTCTGGTTTTTCCTCTTTCTGTCTGCATGCCGCGCATCATACATTCAATCGTTTCCGTGTCAATAAAACCGCCTTCATTCAAGGCCTCAACAGTTTTGACGACTTGGTCGATAGTTGGGCTGAACGAAACTAGAGTCCCGGAGGGTTTCAGTGTGCTGTAGGCGTGTGGAACGACCAGCCATGGAGTTGCCATGTCCAGGATCACTGCGTCTACGTCGGTTTCTTCGATTCCTTGGGTGATGTCTTTGTTCTTAAGTTCTACGTAGTCGAACAGGAAGGCACGTTTGAGGTTTTTCTCAGCCACTTTCTGGAATTCCTCTCTTATCTCGTAGCTGTAGACTCTGCCGTTTGGTCTCACGTAGTTCGCTATGGCTGTGGTCATTGCACCTGTGCCTGTTCCGGCTTCGACGACGCGGCTTCCGGGGCCTATGTCACTGAACAATATGATAAGGGCGATGTCTTTCGGGTAGTTAATCTGGGTTTGGCGAGCCGACTTCATGACGTAGTCGCGCAGTTGGGGTTTGAGCGCCACGAATTCATGGCCTAGACTGCTGACGATTCGGGTTCCGTAAGGTTTGCCGATCACGTCGTCGAATTTTATGAAACCCTTGTGCGTGTGGAAGGTTTTTCCAGCTTCGACTCTGATCAAGTAGTCTTTCCGCTGCTTCAAATAGAGCAGAATAAAGTCGCCTTCAGCAATCTTGGTTGACAATGTCTTGTTTTCCTACGGTGTGTATTTGAAAGGATGCTTTGACCTATCCTTATTCTCGATCAGCTCGTCAATGGTCGGTCTACCTTCAATCGTCTTTCGAATGGCATGACGCATAGCCTTGTAATTGTTGATGTAGACTCTCTGCCTGTCCACAGCTGCCGGATGAACAAAGACATTCGCAAGAATAATTAACCGTTCAGCAGCCTCCTTTGGAATCGTGCCATCAGCAACGCTGTCCACTACTGCTTTCGCAACCGCCGTTTGTGCCGGACCGTAGACCATGCTGGCCTGCCTCATTCCCGTGATCGTAACCGTCGGAACTATCAGCGTTTCAGGCTTAACCGACAAGTTCGGCTCCAGAATAGCGAGCAACGGTTCATGCCCAGCTGCAGGCACTGCCTTAGCCTTCGCAAACGCCGCAGCCAACGGTCCATCCTTCTTTCCTATCAACAAATCAATGTGCGCCACTTCTGCCCCTTGACCGGCTAAGGCTTCACCCACCTTCAGGTCGAAGTCTTTTATGACTTCAGGCGTCACGTCAACAGCCATAAAACGCTGCTCGATGGGTTTCTCCTCTATCTCAAAAGTAATAGGCTTAGGCTCAATCTTGCCAAGCTTCTCCAGGTCCAAGCGAAGCTCTTCTCTCGATTCATACGTCAGCTCGCCACCCACGCTCAGGGGCTGTCGCGGAGGGCCGACCTTGATCTTCATCATGTTCAACGCTGCTTTCGTGCCGACTGCCCCGCTTCCAGCGATTATGCGAGCAATCTTCTGAACCTTATACTGAAGCTCTCGAGCCTGCTGCAGTTCACCACTCTTCACATGGTTGTAGATCTGAACCCAGATGTCTGGGATCACGTTGGCACTCGCAAGTATGGCGCCTGAACAGCCTGCAGCCAACGCAGCTACAACAACTTCATCGTGCCCGCATAGAACGTTGATTTTGTCTCTGACTTTTTCCAGAACCGCCAGAATGAAGCTCAGCTGCCCACTGCTGTCCTTCACAGCAACAATGTTCGGAATCTGCGCAAGGTCCTCAACCATCTGCCAAGGTAATGGCAACCCGGTGCACTGCGGAATATTGTACAGGATTATCGGCAGATCCACTTGGCTTGCTATTGTGAAATAGTGTTCGTAGATCCCTCGATCTGCCGGCTTCAGATAAAAGGGCGTGACTATCAACGCCGCCGTAGCACCTGCATCCTTAGCATACTTCGTCATTTCCAAGGCTTCAGCTGTTCCACTTGCGCCAGTTCCAGCGATTACTGGCACTCGCCCGTTGACTTCGTCGATTACAGTCTTGATCACTCGCTTCTTCTCTTCTGCCGTGAGGTTTACGAACTCGCCCGTAGTGCCGCACGGAACGACGCCGTGGACACCCAACTCGATGCAACGGTTAACCAGAATGCGCAGTCGCTCTTCATCTACGCTTTTTCTGTCATCAGTAAATGGCGTGACCAACGCTGGAAAGATTCCTTCAGGCTTAAACATAGCCCTGTTCCACCTTGTTAGCTAAACCAAGCATCTCAAATCATTTAAGCTTTCAAGCGTAAATGAATGTGAACGATTATGAGGAACGGATAGCATGCATTGCGTTGAGGCGGGTTTGTTGATTTTGCCCCTTGCGTTTGTCTTGTCTTTCTTCGGAGGCTTGGCTATAGACTCGAGTTCACATCTTGTGGCCATAATTGGAGCTCACCCAGAAATATACCTAGAGTATGTAGAGAAGATAGCCCTCTATTGGATCTTTCCCTTAGCTCTAAGTCTCGTTCTAATGGGCGTTGACTTTAAGAGAGAAAGAAGCAGGACAGCTAGATACCTGTCTGAGTGGCCTCTTCTGATAATCGGAGGCATTTTTCTAGTGTGGGGAGCCCTGAGACTTATGTGGACAAATGACGCCTACTATGACGCACTCAAATTGATACAGCATACTAACGTTCCAAGAATCGACTATCAAATTATGGTTGTCTACACAACTGTAGCGATAGCTGATTTCCTTTGGTTGACAATAGGTGCTTTGCTTTTGTGTTTGCCAGTGATTCGTCTTCTTCGCAACAAAAGCGTACAAATGAAAAGCGCTAGCTTGATTCCGCAAAATTTGTCTTGAATACTCAACTTCTGCATTGGTCAGTGAATCTTGGATAGTAGCAGAAAATGCTTAAATCGGTTTCAACTGCATAGGCTTATGATACTTGGAGGAGAAAACGTTGAATGACCCTAGAGAGAAGCTTAAGATCAGGGAAGAGAATCTTGAAGCAATCAATGATTTTCTCTTGAAGAAAGATAACCCTCTTACGAATGGTTTGCTCGAAATCGTTGACAAGCATGGTGGGGTTGACGAGATTAACCGTAAGGCTAAGGAATCCCGCAAGCTTGAAAACTTGATGAAAAGGCTTGAGAATAAAGAGTCGCCTTTCGTCAGGGACCTTGACTGGCTGATGAAACAGCGGGATAAGCAAGCCTTCATAAGCATACCAGACTACCGTAGGAGAATTCTCGGGAAGAAGGCTGATTCCATGAGGTTTGATCAATCCTTCGCTGTCACGTTGGAGATAAGCGCGTTCAACTTCTTCCCCTGGCTTGCTGAAGAGGCAAAACAAGCCATCGAAAAGCAGGAGCTCATGCCGAGTCGCTACATCCGCGTTCGCTCTATGAAGGAACAGGTTGAAGACGATGACGTTCTGGCGTTTGCGGCTGGAATGCAGATAATCGGCGCTTCCTACGTGCAAACATTGGACACAAAGGGAACCTTGCCGGGGCCAGATGGTAAGCCTATCAACGTTCACCTAGGCGGGGCGGAGACTATAACAGGCTACTTTGGAGGCGTCGGCGCACCGAACGAATATGCACTGAAGTGGGTTGACGAGTTTCTGCACTACTACACTGAATACGGGCTTACACAAGTTCTGAACACGAATCCCGGAACGGTCTTGCTTGGGTACTTCTTGCGCAAGCTCGGGATAGACATCGAGTTCAAGATCTCAGTCTTCTTGGGGAATGATAATCCCTACTCGATCCTTTGGACGCTGATGACAGCGAAGTTGATGAGCAGAGATGATGGTTCGACGCCGCTTATTGGTTTCAACCTCTCAAACTCGGTGAACAACAAAACAATCGAACTCACCGCTTACACGAAGAGAGCCTTGGGTTTTGAAGACATCGTCCGCATTGAACATCACATAACCGAAGCCTACAAAAGCATCGTTCGACAACCCTACGACCGAACCGACGAACTCGTAGAGCTCGCAGATCACGTTAAGAACATTAGCGCCAAGCACGAAGGCGGAATCCCTGAAATCGACGGAAGGCGTGAGCATCCATCGGACATTCTGGATTACTTCATGCCAAAAAAAGACATAATCGAAAAAGGATTAATGCCCAAACTACTGATCAACTACTTGGACAAGCATAACGCCTTAAACGAAACCGCTAAGGCTCTTACAAAGAAGGGACTGACATTTATGGCTGCACAGAACCTTCACAAAAGCTAGTCTTGTGTCGCTTTTTCTGTCCAGGAGAAAGCGCGATCAGTAGGATTCAGGCAAGCCGAGCAATAATGAACTACCAAGATTCTCTGGGTTTCCGTATGACCAGGTAGAACGTTGTAGCTATGAAGAAAACGGTTGTCACCACAAGAATGGCTACTACTCTTCGCGCGTTGTCAAGCTCACCCACATTCACCTGAAGCGAAGTGTAGTTCTGCCTCAGTTCCGAGTAGCTCTCGTTCAGTTGCGCGTAGGTGCCGTTCAAGGCCCAGTAGGTAGCGTTCAAAACAGCATAGCTTTCATTCAGGCTTTTGAGCTGTCTCTCAAGGTTTTCAAGGTACACGTTTCTGACGAGAGTCAGCGAGAAACTTGGAGTGTATTCATGAGGTTCGTCGGCAATCTTGTAGCTGAAATCCAGCTCAGCGTATGTCGTGTCCCAAACGTCGCTCGGCACTGGCACAGTATAGTTGTACACTCTTGTTTGATTGAATGCCAACAGGGTTCTCGTGGCGATGCAGACGACGTCTTTCAGCAAAACCTTCTCTTTGCCCAGTTCGAAACCGTAGACGCTGATGTTGAGGCTGTCTATGGCGACATCTAGCGATCTGCATTCCACCCAAAGCCTGAGCGTGATATTCTGAGCAGGAGAGACTTCCTGACTCGCATTTACACCTACAAAGATGCCCGGGTATACTTGTGAAAAGAACGTCCTCATTGCGGCAGGGTCTTGTGCCGCACAGGGTCGAACGAATGATAGGGCTAGAGCGAATATGATGACAAGCGCGATTTTTTTTTCTGGTTTCATGGTTTTCACCGTTCTGGCAGAATTCGCGAATACGTTGTATTAAGTTCTGTTCTTAAGGCTTTTCGCCTTTGTTACGCCGTCTAGCGGTTGCCTGAAAAGCGTTCTTAAGACTTGCCTTAGAAGACGGCTATTTCACCGAACGGATGAAACGCTGATACGTGTACGCGAAGTAGAAAAGCGCAAAAACGGTTAGGCCGATCTCGAACGCTAGGATAGCAGAGTTATTCTCTACTGCCGTGAAGCGACCGTGCTGTAGTATATCGGCGAAAACCAAGACTTGGAGAAATATAGCTCCGCCTACGCAGCTCAAGCCTAGCGCATGGAAAAGCAGTTGCAGGCGTCGGTCTAGTCTTGGGTTGGCGTTCATCCTCATCGCAAATAGCAAGAGACAAGACACGAACTTATACGTTATGAATCAACACACACAACAAAACCTAAGAATCCAACCTCAATATCCACTGTCAGACTTTGCAAAACGCGTTCTTCTATCTCCAAATTTCTTGCGCAACACAGGATAGACTGCAAAAGCAACAAATGTAGATGCGAGCAGAGCAAGCCATACTGGTTGCCCGAATTCAGGGATCGTGTTCCCGCCCTCTACATCAACCTTGAGGAGGAAAGCGTCTTCACTGCCATTGCCGAAGCTCCACGTGTCGCCAACGATGTAAAGAAACGAATCGTCTACGGCAATTCCATGAGACCGGTCCAGCTTGGCGCCTCCCCAAGTCCTACTCAGCGTCAGGTTCCCATTCTGGTCATAACGTAGCAAGACCACGTCATAGTCTCCATTACCATAGCTCGTTGTGCTTCCTGCAACGTAGATAGACGTGCGGTTGGCGTCAACACCGACCGACCTAGCAAGTTCGTAGCCACTTCCTCCCCACGTTGCATTCCAAACCAGTGAACCTGTCTTGTCGTATTTCAATAGAAAGATGCGATCTCCACCGAAGCTGTTCGTTATGCCCACCGAATAGATGTGGCTCGAATCCATAGTCATGCCGAAAGCATCATCAAGCCCTGCCCCACCCCAAGTCGCGTTCCAAACGTAGCTCCCATCCGTCTTGTTGAACGCGACCAGAACAGCTTCGCCTCCGAGACTCCCGTACCCGAACGGCGTTGCGTTGTAGTGACCAACTACATAAATGTAGTTCTCATCCACGCCCGTCTGCCCATTAGCCTCATCTACGCCACCGGTTCCCCAAGAGCGTTGCCAGACAAGCGTGCCGTTCACATCATATTTCAGAACAGCAACATCGGTGTACGTGGACGTTCCGGTGGTCCACCCTGAGACGTAAAGATACTTCCCATCCGAAACAAGACCATCTACCTCATCGTAACCGTGTCCACCATCCCACGTCTCGTTCCAAACCAGAGATCCGTTTGAAGCATGGAATTTCAGAATAGTCATGTTGGTCGAAGTCAGAACAAAGCTCTTGACAGTTCTGCCCCCAACGTAAACGTATTCGCCTTGCGTCGTGACGACAAAGGCCTCGTCATCAAACAAGGCGCCCCACGAAGAGTTCCACAGTTCGGTTCCGTCAGGCGAAAGTTTGCGCAGGAAGATGTCTGCGGTTGCTTCTGACACTCTGTCGAATCCTGCAAAATACACGTAGCCAACATCATCCACTGCTACGCCCCAACCTTCGTCAGCGCCAGAACCTCCACGAGTGATGTTCCAGAACGGCTGTAGTACTCCAACAGAATATTGACTGTTGGCATTCCGCATTTCATGCCCCGCTGTGAATAGACAAGTGAGCATTAGCACTGCTAGAACGACGTTCGTTCTCAAGTTCAAACAATTCACGTCCACTCCTCGATTCGAAGTATATTTAAGCATTATTGGAAATGCGTCTTCAGGCGTAGGTGGTACCTTTCCTATGCTCCAACTTGAATCTGCGCTTTCAACACTTGTACTCTTTGCCCTTCTCAATTGACACTGTTTGGCCTTTCAGGTCTCGCATGAATTTCCTGAACAGGTCTGCGTGTTCGGTGTGAACTGGGTAAATTTTCCTTGCTTTTATCTCTTTAAGCACGCTCTTGAGCTGTAACGGCATTATGTGCCCTGAAACGTGCACCTGGTACTGGGGTAGACCGTAGTGTTTCAGCCAGTTGACGAGTCTTTCATGGTCTATCTCCATCTCCTCGTTGAACGGCTCTGAAGAGGAAACGACGTAGCAGCTGCCTGCTTCAGGCTGAATGTCTACAAGCTCCTCCAATTCGTAGAATGACAGGGCCAGAACCACCTTGCATTGCTGCTTCGAAACGTCGAAGGCGTTCTTGACCTTGTCCGAATATTGCTCAGTGAGCTGCTTCTCCCACTTGTAGCTCGTCTGCTTCGACTTCCGAAAAATCAAAACGTTTGGATCATCCAGGTCTGGCACGTTCAAGCCCCTGTCCGCACGAAGCGCATTCAACAAGTTTGCTTGCTTGAGCGACACAGCCAAGCATCGCCCATTCGCCTTAGCGACACGGTAGAAACTGTTCAAACGGTCAACATCCGCATAAGCGAATTCAGCGAGCACAATCCCATCCGTTTGGGACACAATGCTGTTCAGCTTGCTTTCAACTTCGCTTTCTGTTGAAATCGAAGCCCCTGTCATGTTCGTGGCTTCAGAAATCAGGGCTTCAGGCTCCACCGCTTTCGCCTTGTCAACGAAGTCACGGGTCATCTCTGGCTTGGCTCCATGAACTCGAAAATCACCTGTATAGACAACTGCTCCGCGGGAAGTGTGAATCACAAATCCATAGGCGCCCGGAACCGAATGATCGACGTGAATGGGCTCAATGGTCACATTGCCAATACTCAACTTGTCTCCTGTTCTGAATGGCCTGAAATCCAGGTCTTCAACATCGAATTCCAGGTCGGCTCGACGCATCTTGCTTAACGTCGTCAGAATGGTTTTTGTTGTTTCACCACAGTATACTGGAATCTCGCGTTTGATGAAAGACAAGTAGGCCGCGTGATCCAAGTGCCCGTGGGAAACAAGAACCGCGTCCACCTCAGGTTTCTTCTCATCAAACCTGTAAATGCCCTCAAGTTTCGGCAGGATTCCGAGCTCTTTCAAGCTCTTTTCGCTTTTCGGTGACAGGAATGGCGGTGAGTAAAACTGCTTCTTCATTCCGAAGGACATGCCAAAATCCAAGAAAACACGCGTGTCTCCATCCTTCAACAGAATCTTGTTTCCGCCGATCTCATCGACCCCACCATGAAACGTCAAGGTTGTCTCTTGCCTAGCCATGTCTACGCCTTCAGCTTGTCTGCATTTCTGCACACGTTCGAAACGGTGAGTATGATGAGTGGGAGCGTGAAGACGCTGAAAACCTTAGTATACTTCGCTGTTGCCGCCTTCTTGACGGTTGCAATCTTGCCTCCGCCTTCCAAATACCCTTTGGCGAATGCTTTGGCAATGCGTTCGGCGACACCGACTTCCACGAATGGCGGAACGTCATGGCCGGCATAGTATAGGAATTCGGCTACGTCCCACGCTTTGTCGCCGTTTCTTGCGGCCTGCTCGAAATCCATGAGATATATCTGGCCGTGTTCGTTTATCGTGATGTTTTCAGGTTTCGTATCACCCAGCGCAATGTCAAATGAATGAACCTTGGCAAACTTTCTGCCGACTCTCTCAATCGTTTTCAAGTCTTTTTTAACTTCCCACGGAGACTTGGACACTGCAAGCCTCTTGATCACGCTGCCCACGTTCTTGCCTTCTACGTACTCCATGAAAACCAGATGCTCATCTGGAATAGCATGCAAAATTCTCGGAACATCAAAACCCTTCGAGTCCAACAGTTGATTGATCGCAACTTCTCTCTCAAGCCGAGACCTACCTGAAACCGCGAACGTCCTTGTTCCCACCGTCCATAGCGTGAGTGGAAACCATTTGAAGCTTGACCATTCCCTGAACCACTTAACAACAACCTTCCTCTCCTCCCCATTCACGGAGGCTTTGGCCAAGTAAACGTCGTTCAAGACTCCGCCGATTTCCTCGATTTCGATCGGTGTGTCCTTGTTTAGGAAGAGGACGTTTCTCACGAATGATTCAATATCGCCTTTGTTGGCTAGGGGAACCAAACCTCGCGCAGTCGGGATGTACAGATATCTCTGGGGAACTTCAAGGCTATGAACGATTCGTGACTCCAGATCATTCACCCTCTGAAATCTGAGAAATATTTCTCTGTTCTGGGAAAAAACGTCTAGGACTCTTGGAATGATGCCCAACAAGGAAGTGAACAGCGCTCTGGGCGCAGTTTTGAAAAGATTGACGAAACGGACTCTTCGACTTCTGACCTCTGCAGCAAACTCCGGGGTAATCTTGACATAACCGCCAGAACAGACAATCAGGTTTTCGTTTTCCAGTTCTTTCAAAGCCTTCAAGTATCCTTCAAGAGTAAGCCCCACGTTCCTTTCTCTGACGTTGTTTTGCATGAACACCAACAGGCTGTGGATCATTGGTGGAAACAGCCGAGCCCTGCTCAGCATGGTTTCGTACATGAAATACTCAGGCTTTATGCAAATCTCGTAGGAGAGTTCTGGAAAATCCAAAACAAGATTTGACAGCAACTCGATGATCAAACGTTTTTTCAGCTTCACTTCTTGGGTGCACACGTACTGGGGGTTAATCAGCGCGATGTAGGGAAAAACGAGCAACCCAGCCATTGCTTCGCCTAAGAAGCCCTTGTCAACGTCCCTTTCAAAAACCCATTCATCAACCGCAAAAACCACAACATTCCGCCCATCAAAAACTCTCACATAGCTGATCAGTCTAGGCTGGAAATCGCGGATCACTAGCAAGACCTCGATGACTGCCTTCGGGTTGGTCATTCCAAAAGCGTAGTTGCCGCAGATGCTGATAGTACTGATTTTGCGGAGCCCAGCTACACGTTTGCAGAAGCCAAGAATCTGCTCAGCCAGTCTTCGGTCGGAGAACTTTTGCGATTGTGCCACTGTTCCACCTGGAAGGTGAAGAGGACTAGAAACAGAATCTGCGGCTCTACGAAATATAGTTAGTGTCTATCAGCCACCAGAGCGTAGGCTCTCAGGATTTTCAGGGCCTTAACGGCCTTCTCTGGCAAATTGTACAAGGGAATATTTGTGTTGCGCATCACTCTGTGCACAAGTTCGAAATCCCCGCCACCTGCAGGTACGTCAACAATGGGTTTGTCAGGATGCTTTGAAGCTACTTTCTGTATGACCATTGCGTCCTTTGGTTCAAAGAACGTCGATTTGAGCATGTTTATCACTAGGACCCCGTCCACATTCTTGTCGTCCATCACGAGCTCAAGAACCTTCTCATACCGGTCGGCTCTTGCATCAGCAATCATGTCAACAGGATTAGTTGCATCGACGCCCGGATACGAGCTTTCAATCTTTTTCTTGACTTTCTCCGACAAAGTCGCAAGCTTCAGTCCAATCCGGTCAACCGCGTCTCCTGTCAGTATGGCTGGACCGCCTACGTTGCTGACGACCGCCACATTGTCGCCGCGCATAGGAGGCTGCTTTGAGAGCACGATGGCGGCGTTCATCAGTTCTTCAATGTCGCCAACCCGTATGATTCCGGCTTTCTTAAAGGCTGCATCAAAAACCGCGTCAGAACCCGCTATTGAAGCTGTGTGTGATCTGGCTCTCTGGGCTGACTCGTGTGTAACTCCGCCCTTTAGCACCAGGATGGGTTTGTTCTTGACGATTTTGCGTGCCTCTTCGATGAGCCTGCGGCCATTTTTTACCCCTTCCATGTAGAGACAGATTACCTTCGTGTTTTTGTCTCGTCCAAAGTACTGAAGGAGGTCGACATCGTCAATGTCTATCTTGTCGCCCACGAATGCGAACTTGCTTATCCCGATCTGATAGAAACACGCCCAGTCGAGCAAGCATGCGCCGACACCGCCGCTTTGAGAAATGACCGCGATGTTGCCTTTGACTGGCATGATGTCCTTTTCGAAAGTGGTGTTCAGTCCATTGGCAGCGTTGATAACGCCCATAATCGTGTTTGGCCCCAGAATCCTGACGCCGTATTTCTGCTTGAGCTTGAGTAGCTGCTGACGCTGAGCGTTCTTGTATCCACCCGTAATCATGACAAGAGCCTTTGCGCCCATCTTCGCGCACTTTTCAGCCTGAACAATCGACTGATTGGGCGGAAGCATAATAACCGCAAGCTCCGGCATCTCGTGCAGATTGTTCAGGCCTTTGTTTGGGTTTTTCCCGTCGATGTCCAAGACAAACGTCTTCCCGCGGAAGAATCTCTTCATGTTGTGGGTTACGCTTCTGAAAAGCTGCGGAGAAGCCATGCCCACTTTCTCTTGAACCATGCTTGAACCTACCAAGATGACGCTTCGCGGTTCAAAGATGGTTTTCACTTCATCCATACAGTTAACCTTCAAACCAAAGCCGAGATGCCGGAGAGAGAGAGAGAACATACGTCGTTCATATTCATAAATCTAACCCGGACCGTGCCTATTTTCGTTCAATAATCTTCATGTAGGCAAAAGCTGCGCTGAACGTGAAGATAGCTGAGAAAACTAGAACATTAAGAATCCAATTGTAAGAGAAAGCCATGTACTCCGGTAGCAGAAAAGAACGAATCATGTCTGAAGCACTGCTTAACGGGTTGAGTTCCGCTAAGGTCACCAGAACCATCGGAAACTTCCCTTCTCTCCCGAGATCTTGAATGATGGAAAGCGGGTAGAAGACGCTGCTACAGAAGAAAAGCGTATAGTAAACCAAGCCTCGTGCAGTGATGAATTTTTCAAGGCTTGATGTGGACACTGCAATGGCGATGCTTAAGCCGGAGATGCCTGTAGCGAGAAGAAACAGAATCACCAGGATCAGCAAGAACTGACCAAGACTCGGCAGGCCTAGGAAGATGAAGCAGGTTGCTAGAAGTGGCGACATGTAAAGCATTCCGCGCAAGCCCCCCGAGAGTACGCGGCCGATTGCAAGTTCAAGTCTGGTCATGGGCAGGCTTAGCATGTAGTGGTGGACTTCTCTCCGGCGTTCCATGTTAATCTCCCTTCCAATCATGAACGCAGAGGCGAACAGACCTGTGACGGCGAGTCCAGGCGCGAAGAAGTTGAAGTAGCTCTTGATCTGTATGGCCACTTGTGTGTTCAGCATTCTATTGTAGATGATCGCCATGATAAACAAGTCAGCTAAGTTCATGCTGACTAGTCCTACGAGCCACCATTTATAGCGGAAGAAGTTCCTGAAGTCATGCTCCAGAATGTGAACAATGCCCTTGCCCCTCAACTATTGCCAACCTCCACCTTCTATGCGTCTATCGTAGATTATCACGCCGACAAAAGTGAAGAAAGAAAAGAACGCTATCACACCAAGCAAAGGCAGCAGTGGATTGTCCAAGCTGGTGATTGCTTCGATTCCCGTCCCCCAGCGGAATAAGTCTGCTGCATAGGTTATTGGGTTGAAGCTTGCGAGCCAGCCGTACACGAAGTTGGATTCTCGCACGAACGCCATAGGATACATTGCAGTGCTTAAACGCACGATCAAGGCGTCTAGAACGCCCATTAGGATATCGAATCTGTCGCTGGATTTTATCATAACGGCTATGGTTATGCTCATTCCGGACACACCGAAAGCAAACAGGAAAAGCGCAAACAATGCAACGAGGAAGTTCAAGGGGTTAACTGCGCCGATCACATACAACGCTATTCCAATTAGAGGACCGACGTAGATGAATGCGCGTAGGCCTCCTCCGATGCTTCTGCCAAGCACGAGTTGCTTTCTTGTGACTGGTAGGCTGAGCATGTATTCGAAAACGCCGTGTTCCGCTTCTTCATAGATGTCGAACCCGATGAATATGGCGGCTGAGTACAGCGTCATAACGGAAAGCCCAGAAACGTAGTATTGGAAGTAGTTGGGCACGTTGACTAGTCGTGAGGCAATGAGTCCGAACAGGGCTATTTGCGAAACAAACCATATGAGCCGCATTATGATCATGAACTTATACTGAAAGAAAAGGCGGATATCCCTCTCAACAACTAGGAAGAGCTTGTTCATTGCATACTCACGCTTCGCTCTTCTGTGCTTCTTCGATCGTCAAGCCAGTATAGTGAACGAACACGTCGTCCAAGCTTGGTTCGCTCATGTGGATCGAGGTGATGGGCACGTTCTTTTTCATGAGCATGTTCATCATTCGCGGCACAACTTCCTCCACCTTGTTCAGGTAAAGCCGCAGGTTGGAAGGCTTCAGCTGCACCACATCCACGACTTCACTGAGCCCCTTCAGTTCCTCCACAACTTTGGCTGGTGGTTCAGTCTCAAGCTGTATGTCGATGATGTCGCCGCCCGGGATGCTGTCCTTCAGCTTCTTTGGTGTCTCGCACACAAGTAGCTTACCCTTATGCAATATGCCAACACGGTCTGAAAGCCTGTCAGCCTCGTAAAGCTCGTTCGTTGCAAGAATGATCGTTGTTCCTTCTTCGCGAAGCTCAAGAAGCATATTCCAGACCTTATGCTTACCAACGATGTCTATCTGTGCAGTAGGTTCGTCAACTATGGCGATCTTGGGTCTCTGGATCAGCACCTTGGCAACCTCAACACGCTTCCGCATGCCGCCAGAAAGCGCATGCACGTTCCTGCGGCGAGTCTCCCACATGTCCGTGGCCTCCAGCACGTCCTTGACTCTCTGCTTGCGTTCCTGCGTTGACAAGCCGCAAACCTTGGCGTGCCAGTTCACGATGTCCCATGGTGTGCTGACCCAAAGCATTTTGGGCTCCTGAAAGGCAATCCCCATAAGACCGCGAACCTTGTCCGGATTCTTCTTTATGTCATAGCCTCCAACAGTGGCCGTGCCGTCAGTCGGCCTGATAACGGTTGCTAGCATAAGAATGGTCGTGGTCTTGCCCGCGCCGTTAGGACCGAGCAACCCTAGAATTTCACCTTCTTCAATCTCCATGCTTAGATGGTCTACTGCAACTACGTTCCCATACTTCTTGGTGATGTCCATTATCTGAATTATCGGGGCCATGGCCACACCAGATCAGAAACAGAAACAAAGATACGACCAGTTAGATAAAACTAGCGTTTCGGACGATATTGCCTAGTGCAGTAATCTCACTCTTGTTTGCTGTCAAAGCTCTTTGACTGTTGCAATTCGCGTCTCTTGGCGCTTCCTTTCTTCAACTGCCTTCAGTATCACGTCTTTGATTGCTGGGCTGATTCCGCCTGGGTAGTTTGGATTGATGACTTTCTCGACGAACTCTCTAAGCAGACCTTCTGGGACATCATATATATTGTTATGTTGACTGTTCCTTCTTGTTTCCATGGCCAGATGTCTTTCACGGCTTGTTCCTTTCTGTGGGCTTGATGGACCTGCTTCGCGTGAGATGGTGTCCATTTTTGGAAGGAAGAGGACGTGGGGTGATTGTTCCGCGAAAGCAGGTCTATTCAAGCTTCACAGAACAGCTTGACTCGTAGGTGGTTAAAAGGACAGCGTCGAAACGACGTTCTCTGGCTCTGGAGAGAGTATGGTGAAAGTGATTCTCGCCTCCGAACAAGGAGAAGGGAAAAAGGGGGAGAAAAAGCCATCCTGTTAACTCTGTCTGCGCCCTTCTCCTTGTCTGTCTCTTCTCTCTTTCAAGATGGCCTGGTCAGTCCGAGCAAATAAAGTCTGGCGTAAAAGAAACCTGAATGTGCAGGTTCAAGCATCGGTTGATGCGCGAACGGTCTGAAAGCTTAAGTAAATCAATGCGGTTGGTAGCTGAATCCTTGGATCTGTTGAAGTGTATGTCAATTAAGTCTTATATATCAGATTTTCTTTATATACGCCGCAGAAGTGAAAACTATGGGTCTGGCCGAGTTTATTAGACGCGAATTCTCGTTCATCACAGGCAACTACCGCATTCTCGTGATAAGCTGGATGATCATGGATCTAGCCAGCGAAATGCCGGGACCAAACTTTCAGCTTTATGTTCACGACGTTCTTGGAGGAAAAGGTGTGGCGCTGGGGATAATAGGTCTGGCTGGCTTTCTCGGCATGGCAGCCGTTGCGTTTCCGGGCGGCTATCTTGCCGACAAGTATGGAAGGCGTTGGCTGATCACGACCATGACGTTTGGTATGGCATTGTCGCATCTGTTCTTTGCTTTGGCTCCATCATGGCCTATCACGTTCTTGGGAATAACGTTGTGGGGGTGGCATTTCATCCTGCTCGGAATTACCGTGAACAGCCTGTGCTTGATCTACCAACCAGCCCTCTTTTCGATGGTTCAGGATTCGCTTCCCCCAGAACGCAGAGGAATGGGTTCCTCGATTATTCAGCTCATCCACAGCACATTCAACACGCCTGGGCCCATAATTGCAGGTTTCTTGCTGCTGCGCTTCGGACTGGAGTGGAGCATGAGGATTATTTACCTGCTCGTGACTACGCTGTTTCTGATCGCTGCCATTTGGCGGCTTAGGTTGAAGGAAACCGTGACTAACGGGGATCGGATTCGTTTCAGCTATTTTGTGTCTTCCTACCCTAAGGCGATAAAGGAGAGTTTCGGCGTGTGGAAGGTTGTGCCTCGTTCCATGCTTTGGCTACTTGTGTCACAAATCGTCTTGATGTTTGGTTCTTCGGTGACGAACGTGATTAACGCGCTTTACGCTGTGAACCAGCTTGGCATACCGCAGGAACAGTGGTGGCTTGTGTTCGTTCCCTTGCTGGTTACGATGATTGTGGCTTCGATTCCGATTGGCAAGGCAGTTGACAAGATCGGGAGAAAGATCCCGCTGGTTCTCGGGCTGTTCGTGTTCGCAGCAGGCACTGCTATCTTCATGACAGGCAACCTTTTCACAGTCATGGCTGCTATGATCTTCTTCGGTCTCGGCCAGTTACTATTCATGGCTTCCACGATGGCGCTGGCAACCGATCTCGTAGCCGCAGAAAACAGAGGCAAGATCAACGGATTCACAAACTTCACAGGCTACATCATGATGGGCATAGGCATGCTGCTGGGCAACTACCTCTACGTAAGCTTCTTCCCACAACTACCCTTCTACATAACACTCGCAATGATCATACCAACACTCTTCATGGTTCTGTTCCTCGTCCACGAACCAGCCAAAAAGGAAGACTAGCATCAGCCAAGTTTCGTGATGACTACAGCGAAGACATTACTGCTATTGGAGCAAAGTTCTATCTCAAACCAGAGATCCTCCCAAACGTTAAAAGCAAAGCAGTTGCAGAGATCATGATGTGATTAAGATGCCCATGGCATACCTGTTGCTGAATACAGAGGAATTTGATATGGAGTTGATGAAAGAACTTAGGAAGATCAAGGGAGTTGAAGAAGCCTATCCCCTCTACGGCGTCTACGACGTCATCGTGCGGACAAGAGCAGACACTATGGATGAAATCAAGGAAACACACAACAAGATACGAAAATTAGAGAAAGTCAGACAAACACTGACAATGGTCGCGCACCAAGGATAGAAACCGCTCTTTTTCGATTCAGCGGAGGCCAAGTTTTCACAGCATCACCACCAAGAGAACCCAAACCTCAAACAGCGCACATTAACTAGTCGTCATGCACTGCTCTTACTGGTCGAGAGAATATCGAAAAGACAAAGGCCATCTTTGCCAACAACTCTCTGGACTACATGCGTCTTTCACTATCTGACTGCCATTCTCCTTTTGTTCTTCCTTTAAGTCCAAGGCTGAGATGAAATGTAGGGCGGATGATTTACAGAAAAAGGGCGGAAACTAGCCTGATTCGGCATCGTTGCTATGTGTATGCATGGAAATAGAATGAAGTTCCAAAGTCGTTGAGCTAAGAATGCATGCCTGTTGAAAAAGCCACCTCCCCGTCGCCAAACAGGTCTGCCCGTCCTCATATCCAAATGGGTTCGGGACCAGTTTGCAGCAAGCCCTCACGATGAAAGGAATGGCGTTAATCTTCCAGATTCTTGAGTTAAAGGTGCAGGGAATGGGATTTGAATCCGTAACCCGATGGCGACGTCCCCCAAGTTGTCAAGAGACAATCACAGTTCCAGCGAATGTACAACCTTCTTCACGGTTACGGCTGACTTCTGGAAGGCCGTGATCTCTTCATCATCCAATGGAAGCTTGATGACCTCTTTCACACCTGTTCGATTGAGAATCACTGGTACACTCAAGCAGACGTCACTCACGGCATGGTAATCCTCGAGAAAACATGAAACCGTCGAGATAGCATTTTCATCCCGAATTATGCTCTCCACGATTTTGGTTAGTCCCAACGCTACGCCATAGTTAGTCCTGCCTTTTCGTTTCATAATCTCATATCCGGCATTCTTCACTTTCAAGAATAGGTCGTTCAAATCATCAGGGCTGTACGGGACTTTGCAAATTGGACAATAGTCCTTCAGTCTGATTCCAGCAACATTCGCAAGACTCCACACAGGCACCTCACTGTCACCGTGTTCCCCAATAATGTAGGCGTGAACGTTCCTCGGATCAACCTGAAGATGTTCCCCGAGCAAGTAGCGAAGTCGAGCAGTATCCAAAATCGTTCCTGACCCGATAACTCTGTTTTTCGGAAACCCTGATAGCTTCAAAGCAACGTAAGTCATAACATCCAAAGGATTGGTGACCACCAACAGGATTCCTTCGCTGTTGTATCGTGTGATGCTGGGAATTATCTGCTTCAGCACCTGAAAGTTCCCTTCAGCCAATTCCAAACGTGACTGCTGAATCTTCTGACCTTTGTCGACAGCGACTACCACGATGTCAGCATCTCTGCAATCACTGTAGTCTCCGGCCCATATTCTGGCGGGATAGGCAAAGGGCATTCCATGGTTGAGATCCATGACCTCCCCTTCAGCCTTTTCCTGGTTAATGTCTATGATCACGATTTGAGAAGCCAGGCCGTGGATAAGGAGAGAATAAGCAAATGTAGTTCCCACAAAGCCCGCACCGACAACAGCAATTTTCGGGCCACCAACGCCCTTTCCCGTCAAATCCAAATTCACCTCATCTTTGCATTATGACATGAGACTATGTTTCTTCGATCCTAATAATTTTGGCTATCTTCACATCCCCTGTGCGCTAAACTTTTGCCAAATGCAGCCGGATAGGATTTGAACCCAGCGCGTTTCTTCTTAATGTGGCTGCTGTATACCTAGTATGGTTAGTCTTTGCGTGCTTTTTATGCCTCGCGCCACATTTGCTGGGGCAAAGACCATGCTGCCCTGACCAACGGCGATCTGCTCATCGCCCACTGTAAACGTGCCTTTGCCGTCGATGACGTAGAAACACACGTCATAGGGTTCAGGGCGAGAAGGAATCGCCTGGTCTGTTTCGAGACAAACAAGAACTATGTTGAACCACTCTGTCTTGTGAATGTCCTTCTTGATTCTGCTAGTCTTTGAAAACTCGGCCAGCTTAGTCAGATCCCACTCTTTCAGTTTCGGGACCCCCTCGATATACTCAACATTTCCTGCATCACTCTTTACGCTGGTTCATTATATGGAAGCGGATGCCCATGAAAAGAAAAACTGCTGCATATGCGCTAAGAATTGTTATGTTGATGACCGGGCCGAAGAAAGCGTCTACGCCTGACGCATATCTCGCAAGTTCCACGGTATGAGTTAATGGTGAAAGCATCGACACTGCCTGCATCCATGCGGGCAGCTCTACGATCGGCGTAAAGACTCCACTGATGAAAAGCAAGGGTATGCGAACGAAGTTGAGAGGCATCATAACTTGCCCTGGTGTCTGGCCTGGAATCGAAGCAAACATTATTCCCAAAGCCGAGAAGGCGAGAGATGACAAAGCAAAACATGCGATCAAAGCTCCGATGTTAACTATCTGAGAACCCAAGAAAACTATGCCAACTAGGACCGGAATGACCGAAACCCCAACACCGTAGATGATTCCAGCAAGAGTCTTGCCGAGGAGAACAGAAAAGAGTGATACAGGTGAGGTCAAGAATCTGTCGAAGGTTTGATTGGCGCGTTCCATGGGTATCACTACAGGCCCGATGGATGAGGAAGCAAAGAAAAGTGTCTGCGAAATGAGAACTGGAATCTGTGTTGCCAATGGCATGTTTCTTCCGATGCTGAACGACAGAAAAAGACTGAATGGAAACAGTATGCCAAACATTAAAGACGGCGGTTTTGTGTAGTATGTACGCATATCCTTGACAGCGATTGCCCAAGCTACTCGTATCTCTCTACCGTAATGGCTTGAACGCATATTGCTCATTGTTTACACTATTCTCCTCGACATTCATTATGCCTTAACTCGATCCTTTCTTTCTTCCTCTGTTGCAAGCTTGATACCAGTCAGTTTCACGAACACATCCTCCAAGCTCGGGCCTAGAGTATTGACTGTTATGAGTCTGAGGTTGTTCTTCTGGGCGTAGTTCCAAGTCGATGCTAGAACGCTTGTTGGGTCGTTGGTGATGAGTATGAACTTGTCCCCCTCCTTCACCACGTTGCTCACGCCTGGAAATTCTCTCAATTCTTCTAACGTGTTTGGAGATACTGTTTCGAAAGCAACTTCCACTGACTGCAGGTTCTCCACAGTCCTCTTGAGTCTTTCAGGAGTATCAATGACCGCTATCCTGCCGTGATTGATGATCGCCACATGATCGCACATCTGGCTTGCTTCTTCGATATTATGCGTTGTCAGGAAAACTGTCAGACCTTGCTCGTTCAGTTTTCGGATCAGATCGCGGATTACTAGGACACTTTGCACGTCTAACCCCGAAGTAGGCTCATCAAGGAAGAGAATGTGCGACCGATTCATGAGTGCCATAGCAATGCAGATTCTTCTTTTCATGCCTCTGGAAAAGCCTTGCACCTTCTCCTTGCATCGGTCAAACAGACCGAACATCCTGAGCAGTTCCTCTGCGCGGTTCTCGCGATACGTTTTAGGTATGTCATAGAGTTTCCCTGTGAAGATGAGGTTGTCCCAAGCTGAAAGCTCGTTGTAGACGTTGCTCACGTCTGGAACAATTCCCATCTGCTCCTTCGCTTCAACAGACTGGCTTTCGATGTCGTAACCCATGATGGTGGCTGTTCCCTCGGTTGGAATTGAGATTCCGGTTAGCATCCGAATAGTCGTTGTCTTGCCTGCCCCGTTTGGACCTAGAAAGCCGAAGATCTCTTTTTTCTTCACCTCGAAATCTATATGGTCCACTGCGCAGAGGTCGCCGTAGTATTTTGTTAGGTTTGAGACTTCTATGGCGTTTTCAGTGTGCGTGGCCTGTCGCCTCTGGCAAGTCTCTTAGAAGGTTAATTCGGATTTCCTTTGTTTTCAGTCTCCATACTTTTTCAGGTGCACCGCCGCCGACTTCACGATATTCAGCCAATTCAACAATGCCTGCTTCTTCAAGTTCCGAGAGATGATAGTAGAGACCTGATCTTGAGAGACCTTCTCTAGCTTTTTCAAGTCCATCGAAGATTTCATTAGTGCCTTTCTTTCCTTCACCGATGAGGCGAATAATCACCCATCTGGTCGGGCAATGCAGAGCCCTGAAATACTTCTGAAATTTGCCAAATTCCTTCGCATTGCAGCTAGGGCATCCGTTCACACACATGTCGGAAATACCTACGTTTCTTTCAGATGGTTCTCGGCGTAGCTCAGCTCGGCATCAGCGTCTTTCAGCTTGCCTTTGGAAATCATTTTTCGTGCTTCGCTTATGTGCTTCAATGCGCAACCTTTCAGATCATTCCTGAGATTACACTTGGCTTCTTCCTTACACACGTCTATCACCATTTTGCCCTGATATAATATTATAGTGAAGACTGTAATATCATAGTCATATTTAACTCTTCTTGTGGACTAGTGGAGGTGGACAAGGGTGGTTCTATGGATCCGTATCTGAGTTTGCTGTTCTTGGATCAATGAATTTGGAGATTATCCACTGTTTGATGTCATCTCTTGTGCGTCGAAAGGCGGCAGTCTTTTCTTCGTCGTTCCCATCCACTTCGGAAGGATCGCTGAATCCATGGTGGAGATAGTGCTGTGCTCCGGGTATAGATGTGTTGATTATCTCTGGTCTACCCATGACTATCGGTGAAGAACACAATGAACACGTTAGCCTGGCGCTGCTCCGGCACACAGACACAACTAGGTCGATTTCCTCGTTTCGAAACTTTTCAATGCTCTTGGAAAACTGTTTGGAGATATCTATTCCGATCTCGGCCATGACCTTAATGGCAAAAGGATTGACTCCCGTCGGATTTGACCCTGCGCTGAAGACTTCATACTTCTCACCGTACAGATGCCTTAGCAAACCTTCAGCCATCTGCGACCTAGCAGAATTATGTTCACACAAGAAAAGAACTTTCATCTTATTCATCTGCAATCACCTTTTCGTCCGCTATTCTGCTGTTGACTCTGCACTTCTTGAGATATCACGTCTTGAAGCTCCTTCTCTTCAAAACTTGCTGAAAGCTTGATCTTCCCGTTGATGACTACTCCCATTTCTTGAACTCCATACTTTGAAGCTTCTGATGATTTGTTCGACTTCATTTGGACTTCCGCCCTATCTTTGAATCTTGATGTTACGCGTCCGATTTTTTCCATAAAGGGTGCGAAGTTGCAGACACACGAACCAAATGGGACGAAAACCTCGATCTTCACCTTACCTTTCTTCAATACTTACCATCCTCCAAGTGCATAGACAATAATCGCGATACCAACCAGAACGAAGACTATTCCGAAGATCCTCGTCACCCATTTCCCGGCGCCAACTATTTTATCGCTCGCTGCCCTGCGCGCGGTCGCCAACAACGCACTCAGGAAAACCACTGGCAAAGCATGACCTATACCGAACACGAAGAGCAGAAAGCCTCCGTGAAAGGCCGTTGGCGCAGTAAACATAGTCAGCAGTACAGCAGGCAAGACTATTGAGAGTGTGCAAGGGCCTAACGCAATGGAAATGACTAATCCAAACAAGAAGGAGCCTATTGCATAGTTATATCTGGAGAACCGTGTCAATGAACCTAGCTTTGCCGCGTTCAATCGTTCATTAAGAGAGCTGCCAATGCCGATTCTCAATCCAAGCTTTTCCAGGATGCCGATATTGAAAATTCCGAAGACGATGAGAAGGATGCCTGATATGCCATAGAAAATCCTTGAACTGATTAGTGAAATAGGAATGAGAGCACAGATTGCGTAGCCTAAGATAAAGAATACCAAGCTCATGGCCAGTGCAAAACAACAACCGATGACCAATCCTTTTCGTATGCTCTTGCTGACACCTACAGAATAGGTCAGATACACTGTAATGAGGGAGATTGAGCATGGTGAAAGAAATGTTGCTATCCCCAAGAAAAACAAGCTAATAGATTCCTGAATCATTCTGACAGACCTACAGAAGTTGACTTATGCGTGAAGACAGTACTGCAAACGATGTTTCCCCAGTGTAAACCTTAACTATGTTGAGATTCTTGTCGATCAGAACTATCGCTCCGTCTGCAATTGAATACGAGCTGTAAGCATTGACTATGTCTGCTTTTCCATCATCATAGTCATTTCCCAGCGTCCAAGTTACTCCATAGTCCGAACGGATTGTTTCTAGGCAGCTTGTCGCACAGGTCGTCGCTGCAACTGTCACAATAGTCACCGAGCTTGCGCTGCAATAGGTGGAGCACACACTTTTCAAAGTCCTTAGTTGATTTTCATTTGTCTGAACTATTCCTCCACCGCAGCTGACCGCCATAAAGTGGATAGCAATGACTTCGCCAGCGTGTTCGTCAAGAGCGAAGGTTCCTCCATTTATGTCAGCCAGGGCAAAGTTTGGTGCCGGTCCAAGAATAGGAGGATTATTCGTAGGTCCGTTATTTGATGAAGGGGAACTGTTGGTGTATTGCCACGCTACAAAAGCTACAGCAATCAATCCGATTAGGCACATTCCAAAGACTATTCTGCCCTTTGGATACTTTCGCGGTTTCGTCTGAACGGCCCTTTCCCGCCGTAATTCAAATGCTTCCTGAGATCTCTGTTGCTTTAGCTGCCGTTCGCGTTGCCTCTCTTTCCAGCTCTTCTTCTTTTGCTTTTCCTTTCCCGGCAATGCTCTCACGCGCTTTCGCTGCATCACATGCTATGATTATGATATCAAATAACAATATTTAAATATTGCTACTCTTTTCATCTCAACATGCTGGATGAACTGAAAATGCCTGACTCCAAAGATCCGAAGACAGTTTGGCACGGGGTTCCAAAAGAGGAAATTGAATGGCATCCCACGGTTGAACATGAATTGTGCATAGGTTGCGGACTATGCGTTTTGGGTTGCGCCGCCGGCGTTTATGCATTTGACTTCGACAAGAGGCGCCCAGTAGTAATTGCACCATTAAACTGCAAGGTAGGATGTGTAACTTGTGCAAACACTTGCCCTGTGCACGCGATAAGTTTTCCACCCCTCTCACGCATCCACAAGATCATCAAGAAAAAGAACGTTCTAACCACAAGTAAGAAAGAGCTTGAAGACAACGCGGACCGAGTGAGGTATAGGAAGTAAGTTTATCTCATGACAACAAACACAAATTTGCAGTTTTCTGTTTCGCTCAAGGAGATACTTGGCCTTAAGTGGTCTCCAGTTGCGGTCAAACTGGTCAAACCTGATGAATCCACTAATGACATCCCTCCAAAGTCTCCTAAGAGGCTGCGATACTGTCAACTTCTGATGGAAGCAAAAAGGGGAAAAAGTGCGACTCTGACAAGCGAAAACATTGCTTGTCCTGCTGCTGCAGCAGCTTTGGGGCTTATGCCTCTTCCTGAGAAGATCAGCAGCGGGAAGATGCTTAAGACACTCGGCTTGTTTGAGTCTGAAGAAGCTGCAGCAAAGACGATGGCGCAAATGTCAAGAATGAAACTGGGAGAAGTCAAAGCAATTGCTGCTGCTCCACTCGAAAATGCGACATTCAGACCAGACGTTGTCATAATTGAGGATAAACCTGAAAAGATAATGTGGATAAATCTAGCCGCAATTCATGAAACCGGAGGACGCCTTATTTTCAGCTCTGCCGTTTTTCAAGCTTGCTGCGTAGATGTGACAGTCATCCCCTATCAGACCAAGAATGTCAACGTTAGCCTAGGCTGTTATGGTTGCAGAGATGCCACTGACATCGCAGACGATGAATGTCTCGTTGGAATACCAATAGAAAAAATGGACAAAATAACTACATCGCTTAAAGCCCTAGCCCAGAAAGCCATGCCCGAAGCCCGAAACAAAGGAGTCTACAACCAGTTCGTCAAGGCTCAATAGACGCAATTTATAAATGAAGGAAGGTTTGAGCATGGAAAAAGTCAAGGTAAGACTAGAAATCTATGAGGACGACCCGTTTGGGAGCACTTGCTGCGGCCCTGGTCCCCGAGTTACTTCCCTTGCAGCAGTAGAAAAACTACGGAGAATGTTGGAAGAACGGAGCGAAATAGCGAAGAAACTTTCAGAAGAATACAAAGATAGCGTTACTATAAAAAGAGACACCATCAACCAGAAACGAGGGGATTACCCAGAGTACGTAATGAAGTTGATGATAGACAGCAAACCGACACCTTACATATTCATCGACGGAGAGCCCGTCATAGTCGGCAAATTTCCATCCTACGAAGAATTCTCAACGCTGCTGAAGACACATTTGAGAAATGAGCAGAAACAAGATCAATAGGCAAGGCTCGATGGATAGGGTTATTAGAGTTAGAAGCTGGCAAGAATTCAAAAGCTTAGCGATCAATCTCAAGCCTGAGTCCGTGGTTTATAACGTAGAGCAGAACGGTCTTTCTCCTGAAAGAGAGCTAACGTGTTTGAGGTTGATTATGCCGACTCAAGAAGTGTACTACATTTTTCTTGACTTCCCAAGAGAGGATAGACTGCGGGAAACAGGTATTCCGATAAGAAAGGACAAAAAAGGGAACAAATACATAGAAGACAAAGAGGTAATAGATTTTCTCAAAACCCAACTAGAAAGAAAGGATTTGACTATCTGTTCATACTGGACAATCTAATAGCCACCATTTCAGAAGATGCCGATGCTTCTAGGTAAATAGTGCGCGCTAAATCTTAAATCTTGTCTGAGGAATAATGGGATTTGGTGATTTGGTTTGAACAAAAACGTGATGAAGTGTTATGACATTGAAGGACAGACGGCAATCGTCACGGGCGCTTCTAGTGGATTAGGCGTGAGTTTTGCTGAAGCCTTGGCAGAGTGCGGAGTAAACCTTGTAATTGCCGCCAGAAGAAACGAAAAGCTAGTCAAAGTAGCTGAAGATCTGACTCGGGAATATGGTGTCAATGTGATTCCCGTTCAAGCGGATGTAGCCCAAGAAGATCAAGTCATAGAGATGGTGAAAACCGCTGTGGACAGATTTGGCTCGCTGCAAATCATAGTCAACAACGCCGGAATCGGAGCTGTGAACCCTTCTACACAAATGCCACTTGAAGAATGGAAGAAGGTGATAGATGTTAACCTTACAGGTGTCTTCCTATGCGCACGAACCGCAGCCCGTGAAATGATCAAGAACAAATACGGAAAAATAGTGAACATCGCTTCGATCTATGGTGCGGTAGGCGATATTTTTCCAACAGCCTCATACTACGCCTCTAAAGGGGCAGTGATTAACTTGACGAGAGCTCTGGCTATAGAATGGGCTGCATACAAGATAAACGTCAACTCGATTGCGCCTGGGTTTTTCCCGAGCGAAATGACTGCGTCGGTTTTCCAAGACGAAAAGGCCATGCAACACATTCTATCCCGAACACCGCTGGGTAGAACAGGCGAACCCTTAGACTTGAAAGCGGCACTCACTTACCTGTCGTCTCCAGCCTCAAACTATGTAACGGGTCAAACAGTCTTCGTGGACGGCGGATGGACAGCACTCTAAAACGCCACGCGAGCTACAACCTTAGCGCGCGCGAACGCCCCTAGGTCATTTAAGAAGAGCGTGTTTTTCATTAGCAGCAAGCGCCGTTGCCACGGTTAGATCTTTTTGACTTAGGACTACAATCTAAGGAACACACGTTTGAATCACTACAACACGACTCTTCGGTTTTCCCTAGCTCTTCTTTTGTTTTCTTTTCCGTTTTCTTCATTTTTCTACACTTCCCCTCGATGCTAGTTCTTAGTGTTTTATTGCGGATACCTTTATACTTACTATGCTTTTTCCGATTTCCTTGATCTTTTCGGCAGACATGCCAAGAGTTTTGACAAACTCTTGAGTAGGATCGCTCATTATGAAATCGATGGGATAGTTTGTTTCATTTATTACCTTTACTTCTTTGAAGCCTGCTTCCTTTATGAAATTGAGGTATTTTTCTTTCAGTTCTGCGCCAGAAATGCAACTTGTGTATGCTTGAGCGTTTTCTTTCAGTTCTTTTGGTAGCTCATCGAGCAATACTATATCTGAAACCATTAATCGGCCGTTGGGAGCCAGTACTCTGTAGGCTTCTTTGAAGACTTGTCTCTTGTTTGGGGAGAGGTTGATTACGCAGTTTGAGATTATGACGTTTACTGATTGGTCTGCGACTGGAAGGTTCTCAATTTCCCCAAGCCTAAACTCAACGTTTGTATACTTGCCTTTCTTTGCGTTTGCCCTTCCTTTGTCTAGCATTTCCGGGGTCATGTCTACCCCGATTACTTTACCTTTCTTGCCTACTTTTCTAGCAGCCAGGAAACAATCAAAACCTGCGCCTGAACCCAAATCGAGAACTGTCTCACCCTCTTTCAACGATGCCAAAGCGATCGGATTGCCACATCCAAGACCCAGATTCGCTCCTTCGGGAACAGAATTCAATTCTTCTTCGCTGTACCCTATCTTTCTGCTCATATCTTCAATGGTTACTGGCGTGCAACCGCAAGAAGAGTCAGAGGAGGCACAGCAAGAACTGCTGTTCTTTGCTACGTTGCCGTAACGTTTTCTGACAATCTTTTTGACCTTTTCTTCTTTCATAAAATTACCTCTCCTTTTCAATTACTCCCTTAAGTAGGGGACTAAGCGTTTTGCTTACTGCGCCAGCTAGTCTCTCGGCTTTTATCATCACTATGCAACAGACTTTGCCTTCTTTCTCGCAAGCGACAACGGCTATCTTGTCAGTTGGCTTAAGGTCTGCCTTCTCTCTCAAATCCTTGGGAAGAACTATCTGCCCTTTTGCATCCATCGTTACGATTGCATCAATTTTGCACGCATCGTTATTGCAGCTGCTCACACTTAGTCACCTTATCCAAAGCAATGGAGTTCTCAATATTAAGTGTTTCTGATTTTTTCGATAAATCTGATTTTATCTACATATACGCTCTGGCGCTACATTTCGAAACTTCCTAAGGCGCGTTCAATGATCAATTGTACAGAGCTTACACGGTATCGACGAGGAATCAATTCGCTTTCCTTAATCCCACAACTATTAGCGCAGAGGGCCAGCCGAACCTCGAATAGGTATCCATGGCCTTCTCGAGGAGACGCTCTTTTATGACCATTTTTCCTGTCTTCAAGCCACTTTCATGTGTCGAGTCGTTGATGTAAACTTGTTCGCCTTCATACCCTCTTATTACAATCCAATGGGGCAGGTGAGGTGGATCTTTTGCTCCCCTTGCTTTAGAAGTGTAGTAAGAATCGACCAACGCAATTATGGGAGTGTGATTAGACAACGCCCTTCTAATATCGAGCATTGTCGGGTTTCTGTCAAGAATGGCTGAGGGAATATGCCTTTTCAGTATCTCTTTGTGTTTTTCAAAGAAATCAAGAAAAAGCTCTCTTTCCGCAGGGTCAGTCTGGCAACATTCGAGCAATATTTTGCCTTCGCCAATAATCCCCTGACTCATTAGCAGTTTCGTTTCAAACCCCTTCTTAATGAAGAACGCTGCAATTCGATACGGCGACGAGAATTTGAAAGGTAAGGCAACTATCTGTGTCCAGACCGAGAATTCATTTCGCTTGGAAAGCTGCACATTTCTATCGAAGTATTTCCAGACTGTGAGAGTTGCGCATGCGCCGCACGTGAAATCCGTCGTCTGTTTGCAGAGTGGGACTTCTAGTCGCATGTGGTTCTACTCCGACTCATAATTAATGAGATGTCTCGCAAGTGTCTGCGTATTCCATCTCGACTGACAAGCCGTCGACCAAGCACGATTCCAGCTTAATCTTATTGGTTCTCTCCTTCAATATGCGCTAATGCTTTTTTTCGCGGGAAGTATTTTCTGGTTCGCAAACCAAGTCTGACCAGTGAAAGCATGAGCGGCACTTCCATCAGCGGACCGATTACTGTTGCCAGCGCCGCCTGAGAGCCAATCCCGTAAAGTGTTGTAGCTACAGCGATTGCCACTTCGAAGTGGCTGCTGCTGCCTATGAGCGTGGTGTCTATGGCAGTTTCGTATTTCCAACCGAGGAAATAACCGAGAAGATAGGTCCATGTGATCATGGTGGCATAGTGTAGCAGGTTTGGAGCTGCAAGATACGCGACCAAAAGAGGATTATTCAGAATAACTTCGCCCTCAAATGAAAACAAAACTATAAGGGTTGTCAGTAAGGCAATAATGGATATTTTCCCGAGGCTTGGGATATACGTGTTGTTAAACCAGCCTTCACCTTTTTTCTGCAGTATTAATTTGCGAGAAATTGCTCCTGCTGCGACTGGCACCGCTATGAAAATCAGAACGCTGGTAGCAATCAAATCCCATGGGACTGGGATGCTGCTGACGCCTAAGTAGAGACCCGCAAGGGGAGCATAGAGAGCAAGCATCAGCAGAGCATTGATTGACGTATTGATTAAGCCCTGTGCCATGTCGCCTTTTGCCAGAAACATCCACCACATAACCATGGCGGTGCATGGTGATAAGCCCAAAAGTATGACTCCTGCAATGTACTGAGGGTTTCCAGCGAGAAGCGTATTTGCTAAAACTGTCATTAGGATTGGAGCAACTACCCAGTTGGCGATTATCGTGACGAGCAATGGCTTGGGGTTTTTACCTGCTCTTTTTATGTCGCTAAAACGTATTCCGACAACCGTGGGATACATCATAAAAAACAAGAGGATTCCTATAGGAATAGACAACTCGTTAAACTTGAGAGAATCCATGAACTGCCCAAACTGTGGCAAAAAGCGTCCAATGAGTAAGCCAACAACTATGCATATTGCTATCCAAAGCGTCAAGTATTTCTCAAAAAGCCCTAGAGACGCTTCGTGTTTAACATACGGTTGTTCACCTGTCAACGTCTATCCTCCTGCGATCAACGGTCACTTTACTATGAGTACGTTTACAGGAGATTCGCAAGCTATTCTGTTGCAATGGCTTCCCAATAATAAAGAATGAGCAGCGCCAGCTCCTTTACTTCCGACCACAATCAGGTCAAACTTCCTGTCTCTGGCCATGTCTATAATGACCTTGGAAGGATTGGAATCGGTGACCGAGACGAGTTTGTACTTTACTCTTTCATATTCTAAAACGGCTTTGGCATCTTCCAGAATTTTGTGACTAAACTCGTGAGCAGAGGGTGTGGGTGCAGGGTAGAAAACGCTAACAACAGTTATTTCAGCCCCAAACTTCTCTGCAATCTTGATTGCTTCTGCTAACGCCTTTTTTGAATGTTCTGAACCATCAACACCAATCAATATCTTCTGCAATTATCTATCACTCCAATCAAGCTATTTGTTCAATGATGCGTTTCGTAAGAGCATCGACTAGATCTAAACCTATGGCATCGATTATCTCAAATATCCTGGGATCTGCAACTGAGTAAAGTCGCCGGTTGCCTTCTTTTCTGTACTTTAGGAGACCGCAATCCTTGAGAATCTTGAGATGCCTCGAAACCACAGGTTGAATCAAATCCAGATGAGGGACTATTTCGCAAACACATTTCTCCCCTCCGCGTAAGAACTCAATTATCTCAAGTCTCATTGGATCGGACAAAGCGTTGAAAATCTTTGCTTTGAACCTGAGCTGGCTGCCCTTCTTTGAATGCATGAACATCGTTAGGTCAATAGCAATATTTAAATATTGTCATCCCACATTTCCATATCAACGTTGCTGGTATCCGAATTGGAAAAAAAAGAGAACAAGAAAATAGGCTTCATCTTCTGTGTCTGCACTGGAAAGTGTCCGGGTTTTTCGAAGATGGACATGTGGGATTTCATAAACATCATAAGGGCCGAGTATCCGGTTGAATACGCGTTCATTCACCCGATGTTATGCGACGAAGATGGTGAACGATTCCTAGCCGAATTTCTCAAGAAAGATCGGAAATATCTGGTCGCTGGCTGCGCACCAATAATGCAGAGAAAACTGTTCAAAGACTCCTTCGTCAACGCTGGCCTTGACATCAATAAGGACCTGATCCCGATCGACGCTAGAAACATGACGACACAAGAAGCCCTTGCATTAGTCAAGAAGACTCTGGAGGAAACAGCAAAGTGACCGAAGAAACGTACATGGGAGTGCCGAGAAACAAGATACCATGGTGTCCCCTGGTCGACTACACCAAGTGTAATTTCTGCGAAGGTGACCCCCAATGTCTCAAATTTTGCCCACACGGAGTTTTCGCTATTGAAGAAAAAGAAAAGAAACTGATCGTCGCAAAGCCAGACAACTGCGTAGTCTTTTGCCGATCATGCCGCGTGGTTTG
>Ga0315285_10000064_pt1 | contig 101505 bp, 78 predicted proteins | sample YL17G09_36_MG_FD_203698 | JGI IMG/M metagenome (GOLD analysis project Ga0315285, IMG submission 203698) | Sediment microbial communities from Yellowstone Lake, YNP, Wyoming, USA - YL17G09_36 | ecosystem: Environmental > Aquatic > Freshwater > Lake > Sediment | place: USA: Wyoming | collected... | reverse complement strand
CGATGGGCCTGGTGAACCTGGCCAACCCGTTCACGTGGAACGTGCCGCTCGCCCTGTTCATCCTGTTTATCAGCCTGGCGGGACTGGGCCGCGTGCCGCGCAGCTTCCGGCCGCTGCTGGCGCTGGGGCCGCTGATCTTTCTGCACTCGTACCTGGCCTGCGGCGGGGCGAAGTTCGGCATCGAGCCGATCGGGCGCTACATGGCGGTCTCGGTGCCGGCGTTCGTGGTGCTGGCGGCCTGGTGCCTGCGCGAATGGCGCCCCGCGGCCCGGCACGTGCTGTTCATCTTCCTGATACTGCTGCAAGCCGCGTGGGCCCTGCGCTTCGGGTTGCAGGAATGGTCGGGGTAGAGCCGGGTGATTGAAAACCCGCGCCGCATGCGTTCCAATGCTTCGGCTTTGGTCCGGGAGACAGGCCGATGATACAGAACAGGTCGCGGGGCAACAGCGGGCGGCTCATCGCCGCAGGGACGGTGTGTACATTCCTGCTCAGCGGGTGCAGCACGGCGCAGTTCGGTGCCGAGCTGTCAGTCCGCCCGAAGGCGCACTCGCTGCGCAAGACGGAGCCGGTGACGCTGCGGCTGCCGCAGGACGAGCCCTTCTCGATCGCGCTGGAGAGCAGCCGCCGCGACCCGGGGTTGGACGGCGAGGCGTCGGCCGACGCCCGCGCGAAGCCGAGCGGGCAGGGTGAGGCCAGCGCCACGGTGAGCCGCAGCGGCACAGCCGAAGGCCTGTTTCGCCTGGGCCACGCGTTTGCCAACGACACTGACCGGCAAATGGACCTCGACCTGGCGGTGCGGTACCACTGCGAATACGAGGCACGGGAAGAGCCCGACGCACGCCTGCCGGACGCCACGGTGGGTTTGCGGCTGTATGCCCGTGACGAGCGCGGGCAAATCCTGCGGGACTTCGTGCTGGTCGAATATGCGACGGACGACGGCACGGCCCGGCGCCAAGCGGACGACAGCGTGAGCTTCACGCTCACGCTGGGGCCGGGTCAATCGGTGGACGTGTTCCTGGCCGGGCGGGCGATGGTGAATGTCCCGACGGAGCGAACGGCCGCGGGCCTGCTGAAGCTGAACGGGCTGCAATTCGAGGTGGCGACCCGGCCGGCGCCGGCCGTGCGGGCGGCGAGCGATGGGCAAGAGTAAGTCGGCCCCGGTGGCCGTCGCCGGGCGGGTCGAAGCGCTGCGGCGCGAGATCCGGCGGCATGACCAACTCTACTTTGTCCAGAATGCGCCCGAGATCAGCGACCAGCAGTACGACGCGCTGGTGACGGAGCTGCGGGAGCTGGAGGCCCGGCACCCGGAGCTGATTACGCCGGACTCACCGACGCAGCGCGTGGGTGAACGGCCGCTGGAGGGCTTTGCCCACGTCCGCCACGCCGTCCCGATGCTGTCGATCGACAACACGTATTCGCCCGAAGAGGTGCGCGAGTTCGACCAGCGCGTGCGGAAGGGGCTGCGCGGGGAGCCTTACGAATACGTGGTTGATCCGAAGATTGACGGCGTCGCGGTCGCGCTGCACTACGAGGACGGCGTGTTCGTCCAGGGGGCGACGCGCGGCGACGGCGAGACGGGCGACGACATCACCCAGAACCTCCGGACCCTGCGGAGCGTGCCGCTGCGGTTGAGCGGCACTGGCTGGCCGCGCGTGCTCGAACCCCGCGGCGAGGTCTATTGGCCGCGGAAGGATTTCGAGCGGTACAACCGCCAGCGGGTCGCGGCCGGCGAAGAGCCCTTCGCCAACCCGCGCAACGCGACCGCCGGCACGCTCAAGCAGCTTGACGCCCGCATCGTGGCGCAGCGCGGGCTGGCGTTTGCGTGTCACAACTTTGGCGTGATTGAGCCGCTGCCGGCCGACGTGGCCACCCATAGCGAGCTGTACGCGCGGCTGAAGACCTGGGGGATTCCGATTATTCCGCATGCCCGCCGTTGCCGGGATGTGGAGGAAGTCGTCGCCTTTGTGGCCGAGTGGGACGCGCGGCGGCACACGCTGGAATACGACACTGACGGGCTGGTCGTGAAGGTGGAGCGCTTCGACCAGCGCGAGCGGCTGGGGGCCACGAGCAAGTCGCCGCGCTGGTGCATCGCCTACAAGTACGCCGCCGAGCAAGCCCTCAGCCGGCTGCTCTCGGTCGACTTTCAGGTCGGCAAGCTGGGCACGATCACGCCGGTCGCGAATCTGGAGCCGGTGCAGCTTGCGGGCACGACCGTGAAGCGGGCCACGTTGCACAATTTCGACCAGGTCCGGCGGCTGGACCTGCACGTCGGGGATACGGTGACGGTGGAGAAGGCCGGCGAGATCATCCCGCAGGTCGTGGCGGTGGATGCCAGCCGGCGGCCCCGCAACGCCAGGCCCGTGCGCCCGCCGGCGCGTTGTCCCGAATGCGCGGGCGACGTCCTGCAGGACGAAGGCGGCGTGTACCTGCGCTGCATCAATCCCGCGTGCCCGGCGCAGCTCGTCGAGCGGCTGCGCTTCTTCTGCGCCCGCGATCAGATGGACATCGAGGGTGCCGGCATCAAGCTGGTCGAAGCGCTGGTCAAAGCCGGGCTGGTCCGGACCTACGCCGACCTGTATCGCCTGCACGAGCGGCGGGCCGAGTTGGTGCAGCTCGAACGGATGGGCGACAAAAGCGCCGACAATCTGCTGGCGGGCATCGAGCGGAGCAAACAGCAGCCACTCGCCCGCGCCGTCGCCGCCCTGGGCATCCGGCACGTCGGCGTCAACACGGCCGAGCTGCTGGCGGCGCACTTCGGGAGCATGGACGCGCTGCTGGCCGCCGATGAAGCCGCCTTGCAGGAAGTCGAGGGCATCGGCCCGGAGGTGTCCGCCTCGCTGCGCGAATGGTTGGACAGCCCGACGGGCCGCCAAACCATCGCCGAGCTCAAGGCGGTGGGCGTCAATATGACCCAGCCGCGGACGCGAGCGCGGGCGGCCGGAGCGCTGGCGGGCAAGACGATCGTCGTGACCGGCACGCTGGCTCGCTACTCGCGGAACGAGATCGAAACCCTCATCAAGGAGCGCGGCGGCAAGGCGACCGGCAGCGTCAGCAAGAAGACCGACTATGTCGTGGCGGGGGAATCGCCGGGGAGTAAGCTGGACAAGGCCCGCGAGCTGGGGGTGCGGGTACTGAGCGAAGAGGAGTTTGAGCGGCTGCTGCGGCAGTAGCGTCGGCCCGCCCGGCGCGCCGGGACCGACGCCGAAGGTCGGAAGCTTTGCGCTCGTCTACGTCGGCCACGGGGGGCCGACGCTACTGTGAGGGAGGGGGAAAAGCCCGCCTACTTGCCGAGGTAGCCGAGCGAGCGGAGCTTCTCGATCGCCTCCTGATCGAGCGGGCTGTTGGGCTCGACGATCTCCACTTCCATTGCGCCTGACTCGTTGAGCACCGCGGCCAAGCGGGTCACTTCGTCGCGGTATTGGGCGGCGACGTTGTGCCGCTCCTGCGGATCGCTGGCCAGGTTGTACAGCTCGCTGTTGTCGGGCGTGTTGAAGTGGTAGATGAGCTTCCAGGGCGGCTCCACGATGCAGAACAGCAGGTCGCGGTGCTGCTGCGGCAGCGGGTCCGGCGTGTGCAGATCGAGCGTGTTGAGCGCCTCGGCATAGCCGGTGCGCGGCGGCTCGGGCCGGCCGTCGATCAGGCCACGGAGGCTGAGCCCCTGGGCCGGCTCGGGCGGCTCAAACCCCAGCAGGTCGAGCACCGTCGGCACGATGTCGATGCTGCGGACCAGGCTGGGCACCACCTTGCCGCGCGGGCCCCCCGGCAGCCGCACGAGCAGCGGAAGGCGAATCTGCTCCTGGTACAGCAGGCGGTGCGGAAACCAGTTGTGGTCGCCGAGTCCCTGCCCGTGATCCGCGACCGCGACGATGATCGTCCGGTTGTATTCCCCCGCGCTCTTCAGATAGTCCAGCAGCCGCCCGATCTGCGCGTCCATGAAGAATATCTCGGGATCGTAAGCGGCCAGGTACGGGTCGCGCGCGTACGGCGACGCGCCGAAGCGGTCCATGACCTCCTCGGGCGGAACCAGTGAGACATCATGGGGATCAAAGAGGTGGACCCACAGGCAGAACGGGCGCTGGCACGTCTTCAGCCACTGCAAAGTCTGATCGACGGTGGCGTCTGCGCGGCGCTGCGCGGACGCCGTCCGCTCCGCGACCCAAAAGCCGTCTTTCGGCAGCGGCAGGGCTTCGTCCTGCGCCATGACCGCCGGCGCGACCTCGCTGGCGAACGTGTCAAACCCCCAGTTCAATCCGAAGCGCTCGGAAGCCGGATACGCGCTCACGAAGCCGCCGGTCTGCCAGCCGTGCGACTTCAGGATCGTGGCGAGCGTTGGGTGGGCCTGCGTGAGGAAGTGCCCGGTCGGGCCGTAGAAGACGCGAACTCCATGCCGGTCGGGGTTCAGCCCGGTCAGGATCGACGCGTGCGACATGGGGGTGACGGCGGAAGTCGCGATGGCCAGGTCGAAACGCACGCCGTCCGCGGCGAGAGCATCGAGATTGGGGCTGGTTTTCCTGGTGTATCCGTAGCAACCCAGGTGATCGGCGCGGGTGGTGTCCAGCGTGATTAGCAAGACGTTGTAGCGGCCGGGACCCGCGGCGCGGCCCAGGCGCGGCACCATGACGGCCGCGACAATCACTGCCGCAATGCCAACCACCGCCAGAACCGCAGCAAGGACCGACTTTCCAGGCATCTGGTGGAATGCTAGGAACCGTCCTGCGACGCGTCAAGAAAACGGCGCAGGTCCCCGAGGGCCAGCGGCGCGCCCACGACGGGCCGGTAGTTAAGGAAGAACTGGCAGCGGACGGCCTCCGGCGAGCCGCGCAAGGACATGATATGGGCCTCCTGCGCCAACGGGGGCGACAGGCGGGTGAAGTTTGCGGTCATCGTCCACTCGCGGACGAGCGCGGTGTCGGATTTCACGAGTCGCCGGACGGACTCGCGGTCGAGCTCCCGCGGCGTGTCGCAGTTCGTGAGCACGAAGAGAGCGTAGACCTTCTGGCGGGGCGTGCCGGATTCGAGGGTGTGGCGTAGGGCATCGCTCGACTGGTGCCACAGTCCGGCGATGGCGCACTGAAGCCCGATGACGGCGAGCAGCACGGCGTGCGGCGCATATGTTCGCAGGTGACTCACCATGCACTCCGGACGAGGGCCAGGACTTCGGGCGCGTTGACCCACCACAAGAAGCCGAGGGCGGTCCAACCGACGGCAGAGAGAACCATCGCCGGCCTTCGCCACCCGCGCCACGTGGCACCGGCGAGAAAGCCGGCGGCCAGCACGATCAACAGCGGCTCCAGCGCAATGCGATAGCGGGACATGCCGTTGATCAGGGCCGTCGTCGGAACGAAGTAGATCAGTGTGAACGCCAGCACTGTCGCGGCGCGCGAGGAGCGCATCGATCGCCAAAAGCCGGGGATGGCGCTCGCCAGGACCACCATCGGTAGCACGAGGGCCGCCGCCAGCAGTGGGCGTCGGACCGCCGGGCTCGCCAGCACGTCGTGGTAGCGGCCGAGCGCGTAGTGGCGGACGAAGAACGACAGAGGGGTGACCCAGTCGGCCAGCTTCTTGATCCGCGTCCGCAGCGCGAAGCCGGGATGATCGCCGGCGTAGCGCAGCCCGCGCTGCACGTCCTCGGCCGACCGGTCGATCACGTTGGGGCTGTCCGAGCGCTGCCAATTCGGCGGCGGCGTGGCGAGCAGCCACCGATACACCCGCGGATTGATCTTGGCGAGCTGGTTGAGCTGGGCGGGGGTATAGTCGAAATTCAGGTAGCTGCCATTGAGCCCCCAGTACAGGTTCTGACCCAGCGTAGCGCCGACCGGCGTCCACCGCCCGTAGACCTCGTGGTTACGCAGCGTCCACGGCAGGACGAGCACGCTGACCGACAGCGCGAACAGAATGGCGCGCGACGCGGCCGCGGCGACGGAGTGCCGGAGATCACGCGCCAGGACGAGCACGGCAAGCCCCGCCGCCCACCACAGCCCGACTTCCTTGATTAGCAGCGACAGGCCGATCAGCATGCCCGCTGCAATCAGGCAACGGTTTGAGGCACTGGTTCGCTCGCCGTGCTGCCACCAGACGACAAGCAGGTAGAGCGCCGGCATGAACGCGGCAAGATACATCGTCTCCGGCCAGAGGGTGTGCGTGAAGCCGATCAGCGGCAGGTAGACGCACCAGAGCACCCCCGCGATCCACGCCGCGCGTCGGCTGAACAGCCGACCGGCCAGCAACATCGTCACGAGACCGACGACGCCCGACAGCAGGACCTGGACGAGCTTGGCGGCGAAGATCCCACCGGCACCGAAGAGCCGCAGGCACAGTCCCAGGAACACCGGATAACCGGGCGGCCAGAGGTAGTACGCGCAATCGCTATAAACGCCGAAGTGCTTCCAGACCGCGGCCAGGTAGAGGTAGTGACTTTCGTCGGCCTGGGGTTCGAGGTCGCCGGCGAGGAACACAAACAGCAGGCGGATCCCCGCGCCGAGCAGCGTCAGAGCGATCAGCCACCGTGTTGCCAGCCGCGTGTCCGGGCCGCCGGTCAGCCGCGGCGGGTGGCTCACTCTGGCTCCTTCTCGGCTGCTCTCGGCGGCCCGTGTCTTTTCAGGTACTTGCCCAAGGCAGCCACGGAGGCATTGGCCAGATCATCCTCCCCGCCGGCGCGGAAGGACTCGCTTTCGGCGCGCACCATCGCCTCGGCCACGGGCTGCGCGCCGGCGTGCATCTTGACGCGCGTCAGCATGAACGCGCCGCTGAGCGCCCCCTTGCCCTGGAAATAAAGGATGTCGCTGTCGATCGTCAAGGTCGGCGCGCCGCCGGCCTCCGGGAACCCCGGTTTGAGCTTGGCGGCAAGCTGGTTCGCCGACCGGTCATAGGCCCGCAACAGCCCGGGCGGACACAACCGGTTGCCGGCGGACGTGGTGGCCGGCGTGAACTCAATGCTGCGGTATTTGCTGAGCGCCAGGTCGCTGAAGTCGCTGATCGGGAGCACGTCCCCGTGCGCCCCACGGACCTCTTTGAGCGCCTGCTTGGCAATCGTGCCCGCGATACAGCCTGTGAGCAGTAGCGTGCTGGCCGCCAGCAGGACGCACGCCGCTTCTCGTCCGCGTCGCATCATGCAGTGGCCTCCCGTGCACAATCAGCTAGCGAGCGTCCGGCAGATCGGAGCCGGGCTCGCTGGCGCTTCGCGTTCTGAGCCCTGTCACTCCTTGGAAAAGCGGGCCGCGTCCTCGCCGGAGATATCGAAGTTGCTGTGCACCTCCTGGACGTCGTCGTGCTCCTCGAGCGCGTCGATCAGCCGCATCATGCGCTCGGCCTCGGCCCCTTGCAGGTTCACGGTCGTCGTGGCCACCATCGTGATTTCGGCGCTCTCCGGCTTGATGCCGGCCGTCTCGAGCGCCTCGCGCACCCGGCCGAACACCCCCGGATCGCACGTCAACTCAAATGCGTCGCCCAGCGAGCGGACATCGTCGGCGCCGGTCTCGAGCGCGAGGTTCGTAAGCGTGTCCTCGTCGGCCTTGTCCGCCGCAACCAGGAAGACGCCGCGCTTCTTGAACAGCCGGGCAACGCTGTTGGCCCCGCCGATCCGGCCGTTGTGGTTCTCGAAGATGCGCTTGATCTCGGGGGCCGTGCGGTTGCGGTTGTCGGTCAGTACGGCGCACAGGATGGCCACGCCGCCGGGGCCGTAGGCCTCGAACAGCAGCTCCTCGTAGGTCGTGCCGGCCAGCTCGCCGGTGCCCTTCTTGATCGCCCGCTCGATGGTGTCCTTGGGCATGTTGGCGTCGCGCGCGGCGTCGATGGCATAGCGCAGCGAGAGATTGCTGTCCGGGTCGCCGCCCCCTTGCCGGGCGGCAATGATGATCCCGCGGGCCAATTTGCTCCAAGCCCGACCGCGGCGGGCGTCCGTCACGCCTTTGGCGCGTTTGATCCGCGCCCAATGTGAATGTCCTGACATACGCCGGTCCCAAAAGCCCTATATCTCGTCTGGTCCAAGATCAGCACCCCGCCCGCAAGGGCGGGGCCGCCTCGGCCCGCCACTCGCGTGGCGGGTTCTGTTAGGAGATCCAAGACGCTATTGTACGCGAACGGGCCGCAAATGCGAGTCGGCGAATATCAGGGGGCCGGGGCCGAATACCGCTAGGGGGAGCGGGGCCGGGTGCCGGCCATGCCGGGCGCCCGCTCCGCGGGCCGAGCGTGGTAGAATCGCGTCGCGGATTATAGGCGCGACAGCGCGAGGATGGCGCATGTTTGCTCGCTGGCTTTTTGTGCGACTGAATGCGGTGGAGAAGGCCCTCCGGCAGGGGCGAATCGATGACGCGTACGCCGCCGTGACCCAGCCGGAGCTCCGCCAGCACCCGCGTGGGGAGCGGCTGCTCGACGAGCTGGTCAAGCCGCTGGTCGCGCGGGCCCGCCTGCACCGGCAGGCCGGGCGGTGGACCGACGCGCTGGCCGACCTCGACCGGCTGGTTGCCGCCGGACGAGCCAACCCCGATGTGCAGACCCTGCGACAGCAGATCGTGGAAGAGATGCGGGAGCGGGCGGGTGAGGCCGCTGACCGCCAGGAAGCCTGCGACCGGGCGGCGGAGCACTTGCAGGCCGGGCGGCTGGAGACCGGTCGTCTCGACCTGGGGCGCGTGGATGACCCTGAGCGTCGCGAGGAGTTGGCCGCCGAGCTGGACGCCCGTGTTCAACGGGCCAGCCAGCTCTTGCACCAGGGCGCCGAAGCCCTCGACGGCGCCGACGTGCTCGCCGCGGCCCGCTTCTGGCAGGAGGCCTGCCAGCGACACGGGCGCACGCGGGCGACCGACGACTTTGCGACGCGGCTGGCGACCGCCTGCCGCGAGGCGATCGACGGCTGGGTAGATCAGGGCCGGATCGACTGCCTGGCCGCGGCGCGGACGCCTCTCGCGGCGCTCGTGCCGATCGTGCCGACGCTCGTCGAGTCGGAGCGCCTGGTCGAGTTGTGCCGGCGTGCGGTCAGCCAGTTTTCCGCGGACGAGTATGCCGGGCTGCGTGAGACGTTGCTGCGGCTGAAGGCCGCCCGGAGCCATGCGGATTGGGTGAAAACCGCGCTCTCGGCCGTGGCCAACATCACGGACGGTCGCGAAGCCCTGCTCGCCTCGCCGTTGGGGCTTTTCGCTTCCGTGACTCATCCGGCCGTGCTGTGCGATGTGGCCGCGGCGACCGTTCAGGAGCCGCCGGGGACCCCCGACGCGATCCGGCTCGAACGGCCGCTGTTGGTCCTAGTGGACGGCGGCGGCAGCGGGCTGCTGGTGCGCCGCGAACTGGTGCGCATCGGCCGGGGCGGCTCGAGTGCCGTGGACGTGCCCATCCCGGGCGACCTCCAGTCGCACCACGCGGATATCATCCGGCGGGGCGAGGACTATTTTCTGACCGCGTATGGGCCAGCAGAAGTGAACGGCCGCCGGGTCGAGCATACGCTACTGAGGGACGGTGACCGGATCGTGCTCGGCGCCAGCGTGAAGATGGTGTTCTGCAAGCCGAGCGTGAAGAGCGAGTCGGCGGTGCTGCGGCTGTCGCACCGCTGCCGGCTGGCGCAGGACGTGAGCGATGTGGTTCTGTTTCGGGAGACCTGCCTGATCGGCCCGACCGCGAGCTGCCACTTGCGGATGCACGAGGGGCACGGGCAGGCCGTGCTGTTCGAGCGTGGCGGCGGGTTGCATGCCCGGCAGACGGCCGGACTGCACTGGCAGAGCGCCGTTCTGCGAGCCGTGCGCGCGGGCCAGACGCTGGAGCTGGGCGACGTACGCGTGACGGTCAAGCCGTACGAGACGTGATTGTGCGAAGCGCCCCGGCCGCGGACGGCTGGGCGACACGGAGGACGTAACGTGGCCTACACGTTCAAACATGGTGACCGGCCGCTCGAGGGCCTCACCGTGCAGCGCGCCGTCGGGCGCGGGGGCTTCGGCGAGGTCTACTACGCGCTGACCGACTCGGGCAAGCAGGTGGCCCTGAAGTTCCTGCGCGAAAACCCGGAGATCGAGCTGCGCGGCATCAGCCACGTGATGAACCTCAAGAGCCCGTACCTGATCACGATCTACGACGTCAAGCGCAACGCCGCGGGCGATCCCTTCGTCATCATGGAATACGTCGGCGGGCCCTCGCTGCGCGAGCTGATGCTCGCGGCGCCGGGCGGGCTGGGCGTGCAGAAGGCGGCGTTTTTCCTGACCGGCATCGCCAAAGGACTGAGCTACCTGCACGAGCGCGGCATCGTGCACCGCGACCTGAAGCCGGCCAACATTTTCTACGACGACGGCTACGTCAAAATCGGCGACTACGGGCTCAGCAAGCACATCTCCGTGTCCCGGCACAGCGGGCAGACCGTCAGCGTCGGGACCGTACACTACATGGCCCCGGAGATCGGGTCGGGGAACTACACCAAAGCGATCGACATCTACGCCCTCGGCGTGATCCTCTTCGAGATGCTGACCGGACGGTTGCCGTACAGCGGGGCCAGCACGGCCGAAATCCTGATGCGCCACCTGCGCGACAACCCGGACCTGAGCGGTATCCCGCAGCCATTCACCGCCGTCATCGCCAAGGCGCTCGCCAAGGACCCCAACGACCGCTATCAGGACGTGGACGAGATGTTGGCGGCGGTGATGGAGTCCGCCGACATCAGCCGCAGCGTGGGAGCTTTTGACCACAGCGCGCTCACGCAGGTGCCGCGCTCCGTCGAGGCGAGCGACGCGGACGCGACGGTTACCGCGCCGCGGCCGGTGCCGGTGCCGCCGCTCGACGTGCGCGGTCTGGCGCTTCCCGACCTCGCGGCCGCGCGGGGCGCCTTGCCGCCGCGGCTACAGCAGAAACTGGACTACCTCACCCGCAAGCTGGAGAAGAAGGCGGCGCGGATCGAGCGCAGGTTCGGCCCCCCCCGCGGGCAGCGACCGGCGGCGTCACCCGCGACCGCCGCTCCACGAGTACATCGGCGTGCGCAAGTCTTCATCCTACTGGCAGTGACGGCGGCCATCGCTGTGGCCCTCGGCCTGTTGACGGTGGCGAGAGGACCGGCCGAGTCGCGCGTCGTCGCGATGGGGCTGTTCCTCATCGGCGGCACCCTTGGGCCGCTCCTCGCACATCTGCGGTTCCTGCAGCGGTCGCCGACACGCAACACGCTCCTGGATCGCCTGGCGTATGCGAGCATCGGCGGCTTGTTCATGCTGCCGGCGTTTGGCGTGGCGTCGGAAGAAGTCGACCGAGCCGTCCAATCGGAGAGTGTGCTGGTGCGCGTCCAGTGGACTGACCACGAGCACCTGGCGTACATCATTCTGGCGCCGGTGCTCGCGATGCTGATCTGCAACTGGAACCAGCGGATCGAGGCCGGACGGCGCGGCAAGGTCGACGGGCGGGCCGCGTTCTGGCCAGCAATCGTCGGCCTGGTGACCGCGCACATCGTGGGTGCGGGCGAGTACATGTGGACCGCAGCGGGTCTCTGCGCCGCCATCTCGCTCCTGACGCAAGCGGCGGCGAGCATGTGGCCGGTGGCAGACCGGTTACAAACCGGTCTCACAGGGATTGCCCGGTTGGAAACCGATACCCCAGGGGATGCAGCGGCGGGCGCCGCGCCGGTCGTGACGGCCACACCGTTCCCGCCGCAAGCCCCCGTCGTCGTGCAAGCGAGTCAACCCTCGTTCGTAGGGCGTACCGCTAGTGCGGGCCTGTCGTTTCTCGGTAAGCTCCTGCTGCTCGCCGGGCTGGTGTTTGCCCTCGGGCAGGGCGCGGTCCGGGAGTATGCGCGCGAGGCGATCGCGCGCGGGGACTTCCAGGTGGATGCGGATGCCAACCGAGTGATTGAGCACGGACTTCCGCCGGGCTTGGCGCTTATTCCGCTCACCCTGGGTAGCCTGCTGTTCGTGATCGCGCGGCGGCGGGAGGGCGTGAGGCACTTCTTCCGCGGGTGCGTCGGCTGTGCCCTGGTGCTGTGGAGCGCCCTCGTCGGCATCCTGTGGGCCAGCAAGCCGCTACAGATTCTCTTCACCACCGGCGACCTGAACAAGCTGGACCGCTCGAATCTGTGGGGCCCGGTGCTGCTCACGGCCTTGTCGCTGGCCGTGGGCGGGCTCCTGCTGCTGTGGCCGCGGGAAGAGGCGAACAATACCATCGTGGTCTAGCGGGAGTCTGCCATGGCTTTCGTGCTTGGCACTCAGTTACTGCCGTGGCTGGTGATCGCAGCCACCGTGGGTTTCTTGCTGCTCGTGGCTGTTCCCAGTCCCAGCCGCAAGTTGCGCTTGGTGACGGTCTGCGCCCTGTTCATGGCGGGTGGGCTGGTGTTTGTCCGCTGGCAGTCCCCGAAATCTCACAGCGACCAGCAGGCGCCTGCTCGACCGGCAAGGCCCGCCGCGCCGCCGCCGCCAGCGCCGCCGGTCGCGGCGGCGGTCCCTGACGCGGCCGGCGCGGCGATCGCCATCGACCTCGGCGATCTGAACCTTCCCGACCTGGGCGCGGAACTCCGCGGCATCGCGCCCTACGTCCGGCTGAAAAACGGCGCGCTGGTGATTAGCGGCGACGCGGCGCCGCAGTGCGAGAGCGAGCTCGCATCACAACCCGCGGCAGACGCTACAGTCACGCAGCAACTAGACGAAGCCGTCCTGGCCCTGGTCGAGCGCGCCCTGCCCGAGCGGCTCTCGCGCTACTTCGACGAGCTGGTGAAGAAGCCGCGGAAGACAGTGAACGTCCAAGAACTCCGCGACCTGCGCACCACGTTGAAGGCTCTGTCTGCGACACAGCGGCAGCGCGTGGCCGAGGAGGCAGCGCAGTTGCGCGGCGTCGTCACCCGCTACCAGATCTCCACTTCATCGGACCAGCACGCGGAAGAGCAGGGCCTGCGGCATTATGCCATCCAGGCCCAGATTCAGCCGGAGCGGATCGTGCAGCTCGTGAGAACGACGACTGCCAAAGCATCCCGCGACGCGGACGCCCCCTTCTGGACGGCCGCGCTGGCCACGCTGGGCATCGTGGTGGCCGCCGCGATTGTCCTCAAGCTCACCACGCGGCGATCCGCGGTCTGAATTCACCTTGCCGAAACCGGCCGTCGCGCAACACAATACCGGAATGGGGGTCGGCTCGGCGCGCAGCTCCGCAATTCCTGCGGACGCGACTGGACCGGTCCGACCCGTTCTGCAGAGGCGCATTCATCGAGCCAGCGCGGAACGGCCGCCCGTGAACGGGCGATAGCCAGCCGGCAACGCCCGCGGTAGCATGTGCCCGGAACGTAGCACCAGGGAGTGCCCCGCGATGCGGCGAACTCGGCAACGACACGTCATGGCCTGGCTCGTGGCCGTGCTGGTGTGCGCGGCGGCCGGCTGCGAGCGCGGCAACCCGCCGGCCCGGCGTGCGCCGACCACCCAGGCCCAGGATCAGGTCGAACCCCTCACGCCGAAGCCGGAATACGCCTTTGCCCCGGGACTCGAGGAGCAGTACCCTCAGGTGGTCGGGTTCCTGCGGCGTTTCATGGAGACCTCGTTGGCCGGCGACTACGCGGGCTATCGGCGCATGGTCTCGCGGCTGGCCGATCCGGAGAGCCGCGCCCGCTTCGAGAACATTCTGAACTCGCTGCGGACGCTCACGATCGAGTCGATCGAGGAGATTGAGCTACCGGAGGTGTCACCGCCCGCGTACCGGGTCGTCAGCCAGGTGGAGTTCCTCCCCAACCGCAAGGTCGCCCTGCGCCGCGGCGACAACAGCCGCATCGCCATCCTGGTGTTCGAGGAGGAGGGCGAGCTGCGGATGGCCCCGGCACCGTCGGAACATCAACCCGCGGCCGAAGAGTCTGGGCCGGCCAGCGGCCCAGCCGCTACGGCGCCGAGCTATCCATGGGACGCGAGCGGCGACTATTGAGTGACCCCGGGCTGGCGCTGGCGGCGCTCGTCGGCCTGTGGATGTCTTTGTCAGCCGCGGGCCAGACGTCGGAGCCGGCTACGCAGGCCGTGGAGTGGGAGTTGCCGGAGGAGGTACGCGCGGCCCTCGCCCAGACGCAGGATTTTGCGTTCAATTTCGATCAACCGGGCTTCTATGCGGTGCTCGCATACGTCAAGCGCAGCCCGCATGCGCCGGGCTTTCGTCAAACGCCGATCGAGGTGGACGATTGGCGTGACCTGCTGGAGCGGCCCGGCGGTTTCCGCGGGCGGCCGGTGACCGTGACGGGGATCGTGGGCCGCAACAAGGCCCCCTACGTGCTGGAGAATCATCCGGAGCTCGGCCCAGTCGCGCAGCTCGAGCTATGGCGCGCGGACCAGGCGCTGACCTGCACGCTCATATTCACCGAGAGCGTCGGCGATATCCCGCTCAACGCGACGCTCACCGTGACCGGCTACTTCGTAATGATTCGCGACTATTACGGCGCAGCGAAGCGCGTTCAGCAGGCCGCCCTGCTGGTGGCCGCCGGGCCGAGCACCATCGACCGGCGCGTGCCGCGTGCCGCGCCGCTGGGCCCGCTCGACTGGCGTTGGGTCGCCGGCGCAGCCGTCCTGGGGCTGCTCATTACGTTTGTCTTGCTGCGGCGGTCATCCAGTGCCGGCCGGCGGGACTATCGCACGCTGCGCGCGAGCCAGGAAGCCCCGACCAGTTTCGCCGATGATCTCGCCCGCTGGGCGGACCGCGAACGTCCCGATGATCCTTGACATCCACTGCCACTACACCCTGACGCGCCAGCCGGCAACGGTCGCCGACCGGTTCAGCTTTGAGCCCGCGCCGGCCGGAGCCACAGACCGCGACCGGCAGCCGCGCCCGACGGATTTCGACTCCTGCGTTTCGCCGCGGGCCCTGCGCCGCTGGAGCTGGCGTGTGGCGCGGCGGTGCCTGCGGCTGCCGTCCACCGCCGTCGAGCTGGACCACCGCCTGGTGGCCGAGTATGCGCAGCATCTGTACGCCGCGGGCCCGATCGACCGCTATGTCTTGCTGGCGTTTGATGCCGTGCACGACGACGATGGGCGTTGTCCGCCGTTGCCGCACACCCGGCACGAGCTCGGCAGCGACATCTACACGTCCAACAGCTTGGTGCGCGACCTGTGCCGCCGTCACCCGCAGCGGTTCCTCTTCGGCGCGTCCGTGCACCCGTATCGGCCCAATGCGGCAGCCTGCGTGGAGGAGGTCTTCGCCGCCGGGGCCTGCCTGCTGAAGTGGATTCCGCTGCACCAGAACATCGATCTGGCGGACGCACGGACGCTGGCGGTGCTGCGCCAGTGTGCCGCGCTGGGACTGCCGGTGCTGGTGCATTGCGGCGACGAGTTTACGCTCACCACGCAGCGGCCGGCCCATCGGCCGGTGCGACCGCTGCTTGAGGCCCTCGGTGCGCTGCGCCGGGAAGGTTGCATGCCGTGTACGATCGTGCCGCACGCGGCGACGCCGGTGTCGGCCTTCGGCGACCGCGATTCGCACCGCGTGCTCCTGGAGGCGCTCACCGGGGAGTTTGCCGACGCGCCGCTGTATGCGGACATCGCGGCCCTCGTGACGTGGGTAAAAACCAGTTTCCTGCGGCAATTGGCCCGGCGCCAGGAGCTGCACAGCAAGCTGCTGTTTGGGTCGGACTTTCCGGTGCCGCCGCTGCTGCACCGTCTACGCCGCGACCTGGGCCGCGCGTACGGCCCGCTAAAGTCCGTCTCTTCATGGCCGCAGCGGGCGGCGGAGGTGTGCCGGGCCTTTGGTTTCAACGAGATCGTGTTTCGGCGGGCGGCCGAGCTGTTGCCGCACGTGGACTTCTTTGCCGGGCGTGCCGGATCGCGGACCGCTTGACCCACGCGGGCAAAACGGGGAACTTCTAGGCTTGGTTGAGCCGGGTGGCAAGGAGCGAGACTTGGATCAGCACGTGCCTGCTTGTGACCCGCACGAAGGCGGCGGGTTCGAAACCCTGTGTGCCCACTATGGCGAGCACCGGCTGGCCCACGGGGGGGGTGCGGCGCCGCCGATTTACCAGACCTCCACCTTCGTCTACCCGGACGCGGAAGCCTTCGAGGAGCGGGATCGGCCGGACACGCCGTACTATGTTTACACGCGCCGCACCAACCCGACCACCACCATCCTCGAAGCTAAGCTGGCCCGGCTGGAGCACGGCCTGTGGGCCCGCTGCTTTGCGTCCGGGATGGGGGCCATCACGGCCGCTATCAACCTGTGCGTGTCGACCGATGCGCACGTGGTCGTGGTCTCGGACTGTTACCAGCCCACCCGGCGTTACCTGACACAGTATCTCGACCGGTTCAATGTTCAGGCGACGTTCGTGCCGGGCACCCATCCAGACGACTTTGTGGCGGCGCTACGGGACGAGACGCACGTGATCTACCTGGAAAGCCCGACCTCGGGGCGCTTTGACGTGATCGAGCTGGCCCCGATCGTGGCGGCAGCGCGGCAGCGCGGCATCACCACGATCCTCGACAATTCGTGGTCTACACCCTACTTCCAGCAGCCGCTCGACCTGGGCATCGACCTGGTCGTGCACAGCGCCACCAAGTTCATCAGCGGCCACAGCGACACGCTCGGCGGGGTGGTCGTGGGACGCGATGAGGGACTACGCCGGCGGCTGTGCTCCGAAGCCGAGCTGCTGGGGGCGTCCATCGATCCGTTTGCGGCCTGGCTGCTCATCCGCGGCTTGCGCACGCTGGCGGTGCGCATGGAGCAGCATCAGCGCAGTGGGCTGGCGCTGGCTCACCTGCTGGCCGAGCACCCCGCCGTGGAGCGTGTGTACTACCCCGGCCTGGAGACCTACGCGCAGCATGCCGTCGCCCGCCGCCAGATGCGCGGCTATTCCGGCATGCTCAGCTTCGCGTTGCGCGACCAGACGCGCGTGGCGACGAACCGCTTCCTGAACCGGCTCCGGGTGTTCAGCATTGGCTGTAGTTGGGGCGGCTACGAAAGCCTGGTCTTGGGCGGGCGCGGTGCGGATCTTTTTGCCGAGAACCTACACGAGCCGGAGTGGATCATCCGGCTGCATTGCGGGCTGGAGTCAACACCAGACCTCGTGGACGACGTGCGACAAGCACTTCAGGAGTGACCGAGCATGGCGCGCGGCAAGGCGATGCGGCACGACGAGTACGAGCATCCGTTGGCGGCGCGGTACGCGTCGGTAGACATGGTCCGCCTATGGACCCCGCGGACGCGCTACACAACTTGGCGGCGGCTTTGGGTCGCGCTGGCCGAGGCCGAGCACGAGCTGGGCCTGCCCGTCACGGCGGCGCAGGTCCGTGCCTTGCGCCGCGCCGTGGACGACATCGACTTCCGCGCGGCCGCTGCCTACGAGCGAAAGCTCCGCCACGACGTGATGGCCCACATTCACGCCTTCGGCGATGCGGCCCCGGCCGCGCGCGGCATCCTGCACCTCGGCGCGACGAGTATGGACATTGTCGACAACGCCGACCTGATCCTGATGCGCCAGGGTCTGGAGTTATTGCGGCAGCGCCTGCTCGGCGTCATCCGGGTATTGGCGCGGTTCTGCGCGAAGTACGCCGACTTGCCAACGCTGGGCTTCACGCACTTGCAGCCGGCGCAGCTCACGACGGTCGGAAAGCGGGCCTGCCTGTGGTTGGCGGACCTGGTTTCCGACCTGGAGCGTCTGGGAGCTTTGCACGCCGGACTGAAGTGTCGCGGCCTGCGCGGGGCGACCGGCACGCAGGCCTCCTTCCTGAAGCTGCTGGGCAGTCCCGCGAAGGTCCGGCGGCTGGAAAAGAGCTTTGCCAGGAAGCTCGGGTTTGGGGAATGCTACCCGGTCTGTGGACAGACATACTCACGAAAGGTGGACATCGAGATTGTGTCTGCACTGGCATCCTTCGCCGCCAGTGTGCAGAAGATCTGCCAGGACATTCGCGTGCTGGCGATGCTCAAGGAGATCGAGGAGCCCTTTGAGAAGTCGCAGGTCGGCAGCTCGGCGATGCCCTACAAGCGCAACCCGATGCGCTGCGAACGGGCGACCGGTTTGGCGCGCTACCTGGTCAGCCTGGCCAGCTCGCCGCTGATGACGCTGGGTGCCCAGGCGCTGGAGCGTACGCTGGACGATTCGAGCAACAAACGGCTGGTGATCCCGGACGCATTCCTGACCGCCGATGCGCTGGCGATTCTACTCCAGAACATTCTCGACGGCCTGGTCGTTTACCCGGCCACGATTCGCGCACACATCGAAGCGGAATTGCCGTTTATCGCCACGGAAGAGATTCTGATGGAGGCGGCCGCCAAGGGGGGTAATCGCCAGGAGCTGCACGAGCGCATTCGGCAGCATGGGCAGCAGGCTGCCGCGCAAGTCAAGAAGTACGGCCGGCCCAATGACCTGCTGCAACGCCTCAAGGCCGACCCGGCGTTCGCGAGAATCAAGTGGTCCCGCGTGCTCGACGCAAAGCGCTACGTGGGGCTCGCACCACAACAGACGGAGGAGTTCCTGCGAAACTATGTTCATCCCCTTCTGCAACGACCAGGAATCCGCAGGCCGCGCGCCGTACAGGTCGAGGTATGAGGGTAACCGACTGAGGGGGCCGGAGCTTGGGTCAGAGCTCGATCCGCATATTGAGCCGTCCGTCCCGTTGAAGCCGTTGCAGTTGGCAGCGCAACTCGGCCCAATAGGAGTCGTCCCGCGTGAACGCGATCCGCCGATATGGCTCAACGTGCCACGGAAAGTGGCGTGCCAGCACTTGGCGAACATTCTGCCAGTTGCGATCCGCTTCCGTCACCATAGTCAAGGGGTAGATCCAGACGGTGTCCGCATAGGGTGCCGCCATCTCGATCAGGGCTCTCACATCAGTGATGAATGGCATTACCGGCGCAATCAGCACGTAGGTTTGAAGGCCGGCGTCTTTAATGGTTTTCAAAGCCGCGATCCTGCGGCGGTTGGGGGGAGCGCCCCGTTCGAAGAGCCGCCGGACGTCGTCGTCGTCGAAGGCCAGGGAGACACCGGCCGATGAGCCCGGCATGGCGGCCAGCAAGTCGAGGTCGCGCGTGACCAAGTCGGATTTGGTGAGGATGCACGCGGGGCAGCGTGCGTCGGCGAGCACCTCCAGCGCCTGCCGAGTCTGGCAGTGCTCTACTTCGGCTGGCTGGTAAGGGTCGCTAGCCCACCCGATATAAATCGGCTGCGGTCCAACCGCAGCCAGCTCCTGCTTGAGCTGACCGCCAATGTCCTTGTAGGCGCGTACCTCTTGCGTCCAGTCCGTTTCGGCCTGGTTGAGGGCGTAGCAGTAGCAGCAGCAGTGCTCGCAGCCGATATACGGGTCCACCTGGTAGGCGTACCCTTGCACGTTACAAGGTTGAAGAATCGGTGTCCGGTCACAAGCGCTGATTTTCACCGCGCCACCCTGCCGCGTACTGTCGCTCGTTCTGCGTTTCACGGTACCCGCGCCAGGTTTCGCTGCGCTGCACCTGCTCCGTGCACCTTTCCGAACCCGCGCAGCAACGACGGCCGAGCAAACTCTGACTTACGGCTTCTAATCCGGCTTTGGGTTGCCCTTCTCATCGTAAAGGCTGACCGGCGTGTCCTCCGGAACGTACGCGGCGCTGACATTGTCGAACCACAGTGTCCCCGGTCCGTACACCTGGAGCGCGATGCGGATGCTCTTGGTGCCCTTGGGGATCGCCACGACGCCGGAGTATTCCTTCCAGTCGTGGTCAGCGGGCGGATCGGTAGGTTGCTTCGCACCGATGTATGCTGCCCACTGGTGCATCTCTTTTCCGTCCTCACCGACAAACCAAACATCCAGGATTCCCTTGTAGGCCTGCTCGGCCTTTACCCAGGCGCTCAGCCTGAGCTTCGCGGTCTTCCCCGTGTTCGGCACCGTTTGTCGCCATTCGGCAATCGGAAAGTACCTCTCAGCCGTCTTCTTGATGCAGACACTCGCTGGACTCTTGTAGCCCGTTTTCTTGTCCCAAACGTACTCGACGCCCCCAATGGCTGTTCCCTCCTCCCACCCGGCCGGCGCTTTGCCCCCCTCCTCAAACCCAGGGTTCTTCAAGGCCAGCCCCGTCTCTGCAGCGTTCTTCTCGGCGGCGGGTTTGCTCTGTGCAGCCAACGGCTGCGACACGCCGGACAGCAACGCCGCACTCAGTACACCAATCCAAATCGACCTCACCATTCTCGATCCGCCAATGCCGTTCATTTCCTGTCTCATCGTGGGACTCCTTGAACCTCGCTTTCAGGGCTGAGTTCTCGTATCCGTGTCTGCCCGATCCACGCCACGCTCCGCCGAGTGCATACGTATATACGCGTTCCCTCGCGTGCCTTCAAGAGCCGAGACCGTTCCCGCACGCGTGTCCACGCCGCGGTGAATGCGACCCTGCGCTCCAGCGGACGACAGCGCACCACGCACCGGCTGCCTGGCGCGTTTGACCGCGCCGTCAAAGCCCGCGCTGGGGTGTCCGTTCGCACACTGGATGAAACGACCGCTGGCGGGTAGCATGGGTGCTTGCCTGAGGTGACGGCTGGGCCGGTGCAGTGCGCCGGCCGGACAACGGGTCAGGACCGGAAGGTAGCAGCCCAACCGGCAGGACCCACGTGCAACGTCAACCTGGCTGGAGCCTCAGGCGTTTTTGAGCCGTCAGCCGTCAGCCATCAGCCGTCAGCCAAAGGGGTCGGCGGTTAGCTGAGGGCTGACGGCTGAGGGCTGACGGCTTCATGGCATATACGGTTCTCGCGCGAAAGTATCGCAGCCGCACCTTCGACGAGGTCATCGGCCAGGCGCCGATTGCCACCACGCTCGTCAACGCCATCAAGGTCGGCCGCATCCATCACGGATACCTGTTCAGCGGCACGCGCGGCGTCGGCAAGACGAGCATGGCCCGCATCCTGGCCAAGGCCCTGAACTGCCAGAAGTACGACGCCCCGACCACGACGCCGTGCTGCGAATGCGATGTCTGCCGTACGATCGCCGAAGGTCAGGACGTGGACGTGCTCGAGATCGACGCGGCCAGCAACACCGGCGTGGACAACATCCGCGAGCTGCGGAGCAACACGGCGTACCGGCCGGCCCGCTCGCGGTTCAAGGTGTACATCATCGACGAAGTACACATGCTCTCGACCGGGGCGTTCAACGCGCTGCTCAAAACGCTTGAAGAGCCGCCCGATCACGTCAAGTTCATCCTGGCCACGACCGAGATTCACAAAGTGCCGGCGACGATTCAGAGCCGCTGCCAGCGGTTCAATTTCCGCACGATCGGCGCGGAGGCCATCGCCAAGCGGCTGGCGGAGATTGCGGAAGCGGAAGGGGCCCAGGCCGAGGACGCGGTCGTGCAGCGCGTGGCCCGGCTGGCCAATGGCTCCATGCGCGACGCGCTGAGCATCCTCGACCAGCTTCTGTCCGTCTCGCCGAAAAAGCTCAGCGCCAAGGTGCTCGACGAGCTTCTGCCGCCGGCCCAGGACGAGCGCATCTTTGCGATGCTGCGGCACGCGGCCGACGGCGATGCGACCGCGGTACTGACCGATTTGGACGGCATTCTGGGGGCCGGCCAGGGCCTGGAGGTTTTCTGTAACGACGCGATCGAAGTGGTGCGCACGCTCATGCTCGTGCGCACCTGCGGGCCGGACGCGGCCATGGTGGACATCCCGGCGGGGGCCCGCGACGAATACCTGCAACTCAGTCAGCGTTTCGAGCTCTCGCACTACGTGCAGATGATCGGCATGCTCGAGGAGCTCCGCCGCAACGTGCGCTACAGCGGCGTCGGACGGCCGCTGACCGAGGCCGTGATGGTCCGTTTCGCGCGGCTGCGCGAGTGGGCGTCGATTGAGCAGCTCTTGCGGCAGCTTCCTGCGACCGACGCCGGCGCGACCGGCGAAAAAAAAAAGCCCGCGGCGATAAGCTGTAGCGCCGGACCTCCGTGTCCGGCGTCGTCGGCAGCCGAACCGATTCACGTCGGACACGGAGGTCCGACGCTACAAGACGTGGCACCGGACGATTCCGAAATCGTGGGCGGCAGTGTCGCGGAGGTTCCCGAAGGCTACGCTCCGTCTGGGGCGGAAACGCCGCCGCCAGTTACGACGGGCCCGCTCGGTCCGGAGATCGTCCGCCGCGAGGCATCCGCGCAGGAGTTGCGGCAGGTCGAGCAGGACCCGGTCGTGCGGCAGACACTGGAGCTATTCGACGGTATTCTCATCCATGTCGAGCGCCAGGCACCGGCCAAAGTGCCGCCGGCCACGGAGTGAAGTATGTTGGGAAATCTCGGGCAACTGATGAACCTGATGAAGAACGCGGGTGCGCTCAAGCAGACCGCGCAGCAAATGAATGAGCGGCTGCAAGCCCTCCGCCTCACCGGCCAGGCCGGCGGCGGCCAGGTACAGGCCACGGTGGACGGCCGTGGCGAGCTGCTCGGGGTGCGGATCGATCCGGCCCTGCTGAAGTCCGGCGACGTGGAAATGCTCGAAGACCTGGTCTGTGCCGCCATCCGGGACGCGGTCACACGCAGCCGCGAAACGCTTCAGAAGGAGATGCAGGAACTGACCGGCGGGTTGAATCTGCCCGGCATGGCCGACCTGTTCGGCGGGCCATAACTCCGGCGGCACGAACGCACGATGAGGCACGGCCGATGATCCTGACGTACGTGGGAAACACGGAGGAGGATGAGAGGGCCCAGGCGAAACGGCCTGGTCCGCTGGTCGTCGGCACTTCTTACGAGGTGGCGGAAATCTATGAGTGGCCCTGGCACCTCATGGTCCGCAAGCCGGGCGACCGCCGCTGGCCCACGCCGGACAGTCCATGGTTTGGGTGGAGCGCGGACGAGTTTGAGGCGCCGGCCGAGCCCGTCCCGATCCTGCGGTGCGGGTTCATGCACGTGGAGCGGTTCACGAACTTCTTCGGGGCGCTCGTGGACAACCCGCTGCATATCGAGCGGTTCCGCGGCCTGTACTTGCTGCGGTACCCACACTTTGGGGAGGCGTTTGAAACGTGGTATGCCGACCCGCACGCAGAGCTGAGCGCCGCCGCTCGCTACTACGCCCCCGACCTGCCGCCGTTGTCGCCCGAGGTCGGACGGTCGTATTACGACTGGGTCCAGTTTCCGGCCCATTCTTTTGGGCCGCCGGACACGGGCATCATTGATGAGGTCTTCGCTCCCGACCGGCCGCTCAAAGTGCCATTTCTGTTTGTCGGGCGAAGCAGCGAGCCCTATTGTTGCCGGACCTGCCACGGGGCGCAGGCGGTCGCGCTGAAAGCTTGCCTGGAACGGCTGCTGCGTAGCTTGGGCATCGACGGGGTGGAGGTCCGCGACCTGAACCTCCGCTTCTGGCAGCGCGCGGAAGTGGTGGAGCACGAGGTCGGCGGCGACGCCGAGGAAGTGCCGGCCGATGACGGGCTGTGGTAAGGCCGGTCAACGAGGTTTTGCGTGTGACTGAGCCGAAGCTGACCGGTCCGTTGCAACGCCTGATGGATGAGCTGAAGAAGCTCCCGGGCATCGGAGCGCGCTCCGCCGAGCGCATCGCGTTTCACCTGTTGAAGGCGAGTCGCGAGGAGGCCCTCGCGCTGGCCGCGGCCATCGTCGCGACCAAAGAGAAGATCCGCCCCTGCTCCCTCTGCTTCAACCTCGCCGAGGGCGAGCTGTGCCACATCTGTGCCGACGGCCGCCGTGATCCGAGCCAGATCGTGGTCGTCGAGCAGCCCAAGGACCTGCTCAGTCTGGAGGCCACCGGGCTCATCACCGGCGTGTATCACGTGCTCATGGGGCACATCGCCCCGCTGGAAGGCGTCGGGCCGGCCGATCTCACTATCGACGCCCTGGTCCGCCGGGTCAAAGCGGGCAGTGTCCACGAGGTCATCCTGGCCACCAACCCCACCGTCGAGGGCGACGCGACGGCGCTGCACATCACGAGCGTGCTGGCCGACACCGGCGTGAACGTGAGCCGGCTGGCGCGCGGGATCGCCCCCGGCTCGCAGATCGAGTTCGCGAACCGGGCGATGCTCGAGGAAGCAATCCGCGGCCGGCGGGGAATGTAGCGGCCGACTTGGCGGCCCCGCGCGGAATCGATTACCTTGAGCGTTAGATTCGGCGCCTGGCGGCATCCATGATCGGGCAGATCACCAACACGGCGGCGACACCGCTTGGCGGGCTCGACATCGCTTTGGATGTTGCGCTCATGCTGGTGCTCCTCGCCCTGTCCGCCTTTTTTTCCGCCAGCGAGGCCGTGCTCTTTTCGCTTACGCCCGTGCAGCTCGAGCGCGCCGCCGCGAGCGCGAATCCTTTCCGCCGGCTGGCGGCGCAGCTCATGCGCAAGCCGAAGTCGGCGCTCATGACGCTGCTCGTCTCCAATACCACCGTCAACGTCCTGCTGTTCGCGATCTCCTACGTGCTGTTTGCCCGGCTGGCGGAGCGGAGCGGCGCCTGGGTCACGCCGGTCGCGGCGGCCGGCAGCGTGCTGCTCGTCGTCGTCTTCGGGGAGGTGCTGCCGAAGGTGATCGGCGTGGGCCTGGCGGACCGCCTCGCGCCGCTCTCGGCGACCGTCGTGCGAGTAGCCGGCTTCGTGGCCGGTCCGCTGGGCCGCGTCCTCGACTGGGTGCTGGTCGAGCCCTTCTCGCGGCTCGTGCTCCCCGAGGATCGCCGAACCCAGACCGCGCGCAAGGAGCTCTCGCGGGCCGAGCTGCGCACGCTGCTGGAAATGAGCCGGCGGGGCGGCACGCTCCTGCCGCTGGAGGACACCTTTCTGCGCGCCGTAATCGACCTCGGGCACGTGCGGGTGCGGGACGTGATGGTGCCGCGGGTGCAGATCACGGCGTACGAGATTCATGGATCGCCGGACGGGCTGCGCGACCTGATGCGGGCGGCGCGGCACAAGAAGATCCCCGTCTACGACGGCGCCCTGGACAACGTCGTTGGGCTGGTCTACGCCAAGGTCCTGTTCCTCAACCCGGACAAGCCGCTCAAGGACCTCGTGCAGCCGGTCCGTTTTGTGCCCGAGCTGGCGACCTGCGAGCAACTGCTCGTGCACTTTCGCGGCACGAAGACCCAGCTCGCGATTGCGGTCGATGAGTACGGCGGAGTGGCCGGCCTGGTGACCCTCGAAGACGTGCTCGAGCAGATCGTCGGCGAGCTGCACGACCCGGAGGACGTGCCACAGGAGCCCGACATCCAACCTCTGCCGGGCGGTGAGTACGACATCAGCGGCCAGCTCAGCGTGCAATACTGGGCAGAAACCTTCGGACTGCCGCCGCGCATCGAGCGTGTCGCCACGGTCGGCGGGCTGGTCATGGCGCAGCTCGGGCGCCCCGCCCAGGTCGGCGACGTGGTGGCGCTGGGCAACGTCGAGCTACGGGTCACCCGCGTACGCCGCCGCCGCATCGAGCGCCTGCGGCTGCGGCTGCGCGACGCGGCGGAGTCCGGCGTGGAGGTGAAATGATCACGGCCCTGCTGCTCGCCGGACTGCTCTTTGCCATCGTGCTAAGCGCGCTGGCCTCCGGCTCCGAGACCGGCGTCTATTGCCTCGACCGGGTCCGGCTGCGTGTGGCGTGCGAGCAGCGCGAGCCCGCGGCCTTGCGGCTGGAATCCCTCGTGCGCCGCCCGGAAGACATGGTCATCAGCGCGCTGGTGGGCACGAACGTCGCAGACTACATCGCGACGGCGTGCATGGCGGCCCTGTTACTCCATGCGGCGGTTGGGGAGGGACTAGCCGCGCTTTACGCGACCGCGATCGTCACGCCGCTGCTGCTGGTGTTCGGCGGGATCATCCCCAAGGACTTGTTTCGCCGGGAGAGCAATCGCCTGCTGGCGCGGCTGAGCGGGGTGTTGTGGATCTGGCTGCGGCTGGTGCGTGCGACGGGGATCGTGACGGTGCTCCGGGCGTTGCCGCGGGCGATTCTCCGCTGGCTCGATCCGGGGCGTGTGGATACGGAGGCGGCCCTGCTGCCGCGGGCCCAGACGCTGCACCTGCTGCGCGAGGGCGTGGCGCGCGGCGGCCTGACCCATCTGCAACGTGACCTGATCGAGCGCGTCCTCAATCTCTCCAGCGTGCGGGTCAGCGAAGTCATGATCCCGCGCAGCCGCGCGGCCCTCGTCCCGCTGGACGTCGCGCGCGATGATTTTCTCCGCGTGGCACGCATGGCGCACTTCTCGCGCCTGCCGACCTATCGGAGCGACCCCCGCTACATCGTGGGCGTTGTCAACGTGCACGACGTGTTGACCGACCGCGACGGCAAGCCGGTCGCCGAGCACATGCGCCCGCCGGTGACGCTGGCTGAATACGTGAGCGTCTCCGCGGCGCTGCTGAAGCTACAAGGGGCACGGCAGACCATGGCCATCGTGCTGGACCGCTCCGACCATTGCGTGGGCATTTTGACGCTCAAGGACCTGGTCGAGGAAATCGTCGGCGACCTCGAGGTCTGGTGACGGCGGGGGGGGGGAGTAGCGTCGGCCCTCCCGACGCTACATTTCCCGTCGCACGATTTCTGCGTGGGATTCGCGTTACACGATGGTCACCCCCGCCGGGCGAAGCGCACCGCCTGCTTCACCCAGGTGACCGCGTCCGGCACCGCTTCGTCCAGGCCTTCGAAGTCGAAGATTCTGACGCCGGCGTGCACCCCTTCCGACACGGTCGACACCAAGTTCGCCGCTGCACCGAAGCACGGACGCCACCCGGGCAGACTCCAGCCGGCGAAGCGGGCCAGCGCCTGAAGCCGCACGAGCCCCTGGAGGCGGTCCTCGGTGAGCTGTGAATCGGCCGGCAGCCGGTGTAACCGCTCGACCGGGGCGACATCGCTGTAGGGGGCCGGGTTCTCGGGACCGTCCAACAGGCGATAGGCATGCTGCGCATCGGCCTGCGCCAGGCGCTGTAGCCACTGCCCGCAATCGGCGACTCGGGCTGCACAATACTCCTCCACGACCGCATCCGCTTCGGGCGCCGGCTCCGGACTGGGCGGCGCGCCGACCAGTCGGTGAACGTGGACGCGCACGCTGCGCGCCGCCTGGTCCGGATCGACTCCGGCCCGCTCCGCGATCTGCCGGCATGCCGGACAGAAGCAGATGTCCAGCAGCCGGCGAACCGTCGGACGGTGCCAATCCAACGGCCGCGGCAGCGCGCTATCCGCCGCATGGTCGGGCTTCCAATCCGCCAACTCAAAACCCGCCGGCTCGTACCGCCCCAGGTCTTCGAGCGTGGCCCGCAACAGCTCGCGTACGGACGGCTGGCACGCGCAAAGTCCCGCGGGCGGCACCTCCTGTCCCCAGGCATTGCGCTGGCCGAGGTGCGGCTCGTGCTCCGCCAGCGCTCGGACGGCGCGCAGGTCGATCCGCATGACCAGCGGGACGCGAAGCCGGTCTGCGTGTTCGCGCAACCGCGCTAGTGCATCAACGGCTCCGAACCAGCGGGCCTTCGCCGGTCGCGAGCCGACAGCCGAGTAGACCTTTGCGGTCGGCGGGAAATGCCAACCGCCTTCGGTGAGGAAGTACGGCTCGTCGCACAGGCGGAAACACGCCATTGCGCCGCTGACCGTGGGCGCGATCAGGAAATCGATCCCGACCTCGCCGTGGACTCGGTCGAGCAGGGCCCCGCGGTCGGCCGCGTAGCTCCAGAGCGGCAGCACAACTCCGAATTGGGCGTCCATCGGCCTGTTGCCTCCGGTGGCGCGCACAGACCAGTTTGTGCGTGCCGCCCTTCCCGCGGAACACCGGCGAGCCGCCGATGCTCCCCACACGAAGGGTAGCCGATCCGGCCACGGTCTGCTAGCATCCCAATGCAGCCGTTACGGGAGCCATGAGCGTGCCGGACCAATCCGACGAATCCCGGCGACATTGTCCGGGCGAAGAACACATCCCGATCTCGGAGGCCATCTGCCTGGGCCGCCGGCGAGCCAACTTCCGCAAGTGCCCGGGCTGCCAATTCAATGACGACGAGAAGGGGATGACGCCGTACTACGCCCCCGCCGGCCCGGCTGGTGTGCGACCGCCGCCGCGGGCCGTCCGGGAGATGGAAAAGCGCGATATGATCGAAAAAGTCTTCAAAGCCTACGACGTGCGGGCCACCGTGCCCGAGCCGCTGAACGAAGACGTGGCTTGGCGGATCGGGAACGCGACCGCCCAATTCCTGCGGACGACCCTCACCGGCTACGACCGCAGCGATTCCAAGATGAACACGCTCATCGTCGGCCGCGACATGCGCAAGTCCAGCAAGCGGCTCAGCCACGCCTTCATGGAGGGCGCCGCGTCCGTCGGGTGCCCGGTCATCGACATCGGCCTCATCGACACGCCGCAAGTCTACTTCGCGACGAACTACATGCCGTGTTGCGGCGGCGTGCAAACGACCGCCAGCCACAACCCGGCCAACTACAACGGGTTCAAGGTCTGCGGAGCCAAGGGCAAGCCGATCGGGGCGGAGACGGGCCTGAAGGAGATCGAGCGCATCGCCAAGGCGATTTCGCGCCACATCGTGCCCGAGCTCAGCCCGATCCGCACCCTCGATCTGTCGGAGCCCTATCGCAACTACCTGCGCCGCTTCTTGCGACCGCCGCGGCCGCTGAAGGTCGTCATCGACGCCTGTAACGGCATGGCCGGCCGCTGGTTCCCGATCGTATTCACCGGCGTCCCGAACCTGACCATGATCCCGCTGAACTTCGAGCATGACGGCGATTTTGTCCATCCGCCGAACCCGCTCGTGCCGGCCAACCTGGAGCAGCTCCGGGCCGCAGTGCGCGAGAACCAGGCCGACCTGGGGGCCTGCTTTGACGGCGACGCCGACCGGTGCGTGTTCGTCGACGGCCACGCGGACATCGTGCGGCCGGACCTGGTGACCGCGCTGCTGGCCGGGGACTATCTCCGCGAGCGGCCCGGCTCGACCGTGGTCTACGATTTACGCTCCAGCCGTATCGTCCCCGAAATCATCGAGAAGGCCGGCGGCCTCCCCCGCCGCGAACGCGTCGGCCATGTGTTCATGAAACGCAGCCTGGCCGAGACGAACGCGATCTTCGGCGGCGAGCTGAGCGGGCATTTCTACTTCCGCGACTTCTACTATTGCGACTCCGGCATGCTGGCGTTTATTGCCGTCGTGAACAGCCTCACGCGCACCGGCAAATCGCTCGCCGAGCTGATCGAGCCGCTCAACATCTACGCTAGCAGCGGCGAGCGGAATTTCGAGAACGAGGACAAGGAGGGCACGCTCCAGCGTATCGCCGAGAAGTACAAGGACGCCGAGATCGACCACCTCGACGGCGTGACCGTGCAATACAAGGGCTGGTGGTTCAACGTGCGGGCCTCGAACACCGAGCCGCTGCTGCGGCTGAACATGGAGGCGGCCAACGACACGCTGCTGGCCCAGAAGCTCGCCGAGCTGACGCCCCTGCTCGGCACGCGGGTGGCGCACTGATGTCGCCGCCACGCACCGTAGCGGCCGGGCTCTGTCCCGGCCGTGCGGATGCTGATGTCCCCGCCTTCGACGGCCGGGACAGAGCCCGGCCGCTACATTCGCCGGCGGGAGCTCGCGGTGCGCCAGGCGGGTTCGTGCACGCGCTGCTCGACAGCGGCGTGGAGTTTGCGGCCGACGTGCTGCCCGAGCGCCACACCGTGGCGCTGAGCTTTCGGATGCTGGCCGGCCTGGCCGATGATCCGCTGGAGCTGACCGGCGTCGGCGCCATGGTGGAGCACACGCTCTCCAAGGGGACGCGGAAGTACGACGGGCGCGGCCTTGCGGACGCCTTCGATCAGCGCGGGGCACAGTGGGCCTCCGTCACCGGGCGTCAGTCCACGCTCGTGCGCGTTCTGTGCCTTCCGGAATTCGTGCCGCAGGTCGTGGACCTCGTCACCGAGATGATCCGCTACCCGACTTTCCCCGACGAGGCCTGCCGCGTGGCCGTCGAGCTGGCTCAACAAGAGCTCCGGCAAATGGAGGACGAGCCGCAGGAGCTGCTGCGGGTCATGATCCAGCGGCTGACGTTGGGACCGGTCCTGGGCCGGCACACCGAGGGCACGCCGGAGTCGCTGGCCAGGCTGACCCCGGACCTCGTGCGCGAGCACTGGCGGCGCGTTTACCACGCTGGCCGGCTTCAGGTGGCGGTCGCCGGCCCGGTCGACGCGGCGCAGCTCGCCGGCCAGCTCGACGCGCGCTTCGCCGGATTCGGATCGGCCGAGCGCCGCGGACGCGATCCGGCGGATTTCGAATCCTGCCCGACGCGCGAGCACCGCCACAAAGAGCTGGAGCAGCAGTACATCGGCATCACGCTGCGGGGCCTGCCGCGCGAGCACGCGGATTTCCCGGCCGAGCGGGTCTTGCTCGGTGTGCTGGCGGGCGGGATGAGCGCGCGGCTCTTTACCGAAGTACGTGAGAAGCACGGGCTGGTCTACTGGGTCGGGGCCTGGCACGAGCAGCCGCGCGGCCGGGGCGTGATCCATCTCGGGGCCAGCACGACGCCGGAGCGGTGCAACCGGACGTATGAGACGCTCTTACGCGAGCTGCGTCGTGTCGGTGAAGACCTGACCGAGGCTGAGACGAACCGCGCCCGCGATGGGCTGATTGCCCAGCTTGAAACGGAAGACGACCTCACGCGGGCCCGCGCCAGCGAGCTGAGCGACGACCTTTTCCAAGTTGGCCGGCCGATCGGGCGGGAGGCCAAGCTCGACGCCTTGCGGCGCGTCACCGTGGACGAAGTCACGGCCTACGCCCGCCGCCTGCCGCTGGACCAGCTCTGCGTCGCCACCCTTGGTCCGCGGGAACTGTGACGCGGCACCAAATTTGTGGAGGGCCGATCCGGACCGCACCCCGCCGCTCAAGTCGCCGGACGTTGCCGGCCGAAGACTTATCAGACGGCCGGCGTCGGGGGTGACACTGGTGCCGTCATGCGCTGAGGCCGGCGTTTGTCGTTTCGCAAAGTCATATTGATGTATCACTCGGTGTCGACGCCGCAGGTGCCTGGCGTCCTGGGCAGCTTTCCGATACCGCTGGCCTGCTTCGAGCACCAGGTCCAGCACGCGCAGGCCCACGGCTGGGGGTTTGGCCGCGTCTCCGCGCTGCGCGAGCCGGTCGCGGCCCACACGCTTTACATCACCGGCGACGACGGCACCGTGGACTGGGTGCGGAACGTGTTGCCCTGGTGTGAGAGGGTGGGAATCCCGACGCACACGGCGCTGATCACCGGGCCGTGGCTGGACGAGCCCGTCTACCCGGTGGCCCACCGGCTGCAAGTTCTGCTCTCGCTTCCCGAGCGCGAGCTCCCTACACCGTCGCTGATTGGTGAGCAGCGTGCCTACATCGATCGCGTCTACGCGTATGAGACCGACCCGCGGCGGCGCTACCTCAAAGGGGCCTGCAACGTCGTGTTCGACGACGCACGGTCGCGAGCCCTGCTCGGACCGCCGGACGTGGAGGAAGCGCTGCTCCTCGCCGCCCGCTTCGCGCGCCCACAGGAGTACCGCGGCTATCGGCTGGCCGAGCTCGGCGCGCACACGGTCAGCCATCAGGCGTTCGGCGGCGACCCCGACGCGTACGTGCGCGACGAGGTGCTGCCCTGCCTGGAAGCGCTGCGTAAGCACGACCTGCCGCCGACGAAGTACTTCACGCTGCCGATGCGCCCCCGCTATCCGGCGACGGTGGAACAACTGGTCCCTGCGCTGCAAGCGCACGGGTTCGAAGGCGTGCTGGACCAGGCCGGCGAGTGGGACCGCGCCAGCTTCGTCATCCCGCGCATCGACGCGAAGAACGTGGAGAGTTTCCTGGGGCTGGAGGCCTGGAGCGAGCATGTTTGAGACGAACCCGAGCGCCTGGCGCGGCATGAAGTACCCCGATAGCGAGGTGGTGGGCCTGGTCTACCGCTTCGCACGGCCGGGGCGCGACGTCTGCGGCGACCGGCCGCGGGCCATCGACGTCGGCTGCGGGCCGGGGCGCCACGTCCGGTTTCTCAACGAGGTCGGCTACCGCGCCTACGGCATCGACGCCGACCCCGAGATGTGCGCCTGCTGCCACGACAACGGTGTGGAGGCCATCCTGATCGGGGCCCATGAATACCGGCCGTCCGAGCCGCCGGCGCTCGCGCTGTGCTGGGGCGTCATGATGCTGTTGCCCGATTGCCCGGACATCGTCGCCCGCTGGCACCCCCAGCTCGTGATCGCCGACTGGCGCACCCGCGGCAATTCGTGCTTCGACTGGCCCGGCAACGGGCCGATCATCTCGCGGCCCGGCTGGGTGCGGCTGCACCATCCGGGCCATCTCCTGGACGGCGACGAGTATCGCAGCCACGAGCTGTCGGAGTGCGAGATCCCCGGCTACGAGCGAATCCACTGGCAGCGCGTCGCGCGCCAAACCGCGGACGAACAACACGAATGGTGGCAGACCGTACACCGGCGCCGTTAAGCACCGCGCGCCGCGAGAGCCGCATGAGCAACCAACGCGTCCTTCTCTATCAACCGCCGTACGAACCGCCCGAAGCGGAGATGAAGGCCATCGCGCCGCTGGCGCTGCTCTACCTGGCGGGCGTGCTCGAGCCGGCCGGGTACGAGGTCGAGATCATCGACGCACAGATCGAGACCGCTCCGCTGAGCCGGCTGCGCGCGGCCGCGGCCGACGCTCTCGCCGTCGGCATCACCGCGATGAGCGGATACCAGCTCCAGGGGGCGCTGGCCGCTGCCCAGACCGTGCGGACGACTTGCCCGCGTCTGCCGCTGATCTGGGGCGGGTGGCACGCGTCGCTGCGGCCCGAAGAAACCGCCCGCGATCCACTGGTCGACGTCGTGGTGCGTGGCCCAGGCGAATACACCCTCCTGGAGCTGCTCGAGCGCATCGCCGGCGGCCAGGACTGGACCGGCGTGCGCGGCATCACCTACCGCCGCGGCGACGAGATCGTCAGCGCGCCCGATCGGCCGTTTGCGGGCCTCGATCCGCAACGCCGCCTGCCGCTGAAGAAGCTGCGGATGGACCGCTACGGCGGGCGCATCGTGTGCGGGGACGACTGGGGGGCGAACTTCTCGTGGGTGAGCGGTCCGCCTTTCCCGTATACGTCTTCCTGCGGCTGCCCGTATCGCTGCCGGTTCTGCGCGGCCACGAAGGTCTACAAACGGAAGTGGACCGCGCTGCCGGTCGAGAAGACCCTGGATGAACTGGAGGAGCTGCACCGCCGGTACGGCATCCAGACGATGTACTTCATCGATCCGGAGTTCTTCATCCACCCGCAGCGCGCGGTCGGCATCATGGAGGGCATGATCGCCCGCGGCCTGCGGATCTTCTGGAAGGCACAGGTGCGGCCCGAGCACATCGTCCGCCTCGGCCGCGCGCGGATGAAGCTGGCCTATGCCAGTGGCTGCCGGCAATTGGAGATCGGCGCGGAGTCCGGGTCGCCGGCGGTGCTCGAGATGATTCAGAAGGACAGCGACCCGCAGGCAACGCTGGAGTCGGCCGCGATCCTGCGCGACGCCGGCATCATCGCCCAATACAACCTGATCTTCGGCTTTCCGCGCGAGACGGCCCGGCACGTGGGCGAAACGCTCCGGATGGCCGCGGAGCTGAAGCGCATCAACCCGGACTGCCTGCTGCCGATGTACTACTTCACGGTACACCCCGGCATTCCGCTGGAGGAGGACGCGCGGGCGGCCGGGTACGTTTCCCCGACGTCCCTGCGCGCGTGGGCCCACCACGTCTTCAGCTACTCCGACCCGGTGATGCCCTGGATTCGCCGGCCGCGACGGCTGAAGGACCGGATTCTCCGGACGATCACGTTCTATCTCCCGCTGGCCTATCCGGGCGACGTGACGCGCGGCACGCTCAAGCACCTGCGCTCGCGCATGCGCCGCTGGCCAGACGCCCTCTGGCTGTGGCCCGCCCACTGGCTGGCGCGGCTGCGGGTCTGGCTGGGCTGCTACGCGTTTCCGTGGGAATGGCGGCTGTTTCGCGGCGCGGCACGCTAACGCGCTGGGGGCGGCGCGCCGGGGCTTTGCTTGCCGGCGCGGGTTTCGGCTACACTAGCGGGACCCGCCGCGGCGGGCATGGACGGAGCGATGTGTGTCGGGGGCCATTGACGGTCTTGTCCCGGAGAATACAGCATGCGTCATCGCCGACTCGCCGGTTGCCTGCTTACAACACCTCACAGAATCCGGCTGCGACCGCACGGCCTCGCCCTGACGGGCGGGGTTCTGATGGCCGCACTCCTACTCGCGATTGCCCCGCTGACACGGGCTGACGACGACATCAAGGCCAAGATCGCCGCCGCGGGCGATGCTGCCAAGCACAACGCGGATGCCGTTGTCGTGCTCGACGAGACGGACGTGACGGTGCGGCCCAGCGGCATTGGCACGGCGCGCAGCCACCTGGTGACGAAGATCCTGCGGGACGCCGCCATTCGGGCGCAATCCGTCCAGGTCTTCCAGTTCGATCCGAACACCAACCGCCTGGAGCTGGTCGCCGTCCGGGTCTACCGCGCGGATGGCCGCGTCGAGGAGATCCCGCTCGACCGCAAGATCGAGCAGCCGCAGCCGGCCTCCGGCATCTTCTGGGGCACGCAGCAATACCTCGTCACGGTGCCGCGACTCGCGGTTGGCGACGCGGTCGAGACCATCACTGAGATGACGGGTTTCAATGTCGCCTATTTGGCGGGCGAGACGCCCACCCCACCCGGGACGCCCACCCCACCCGGGACGCCCACCCCATCCAAAACACCCAGCCAAGGCGAGGAGCTGAACGCGAAAGGGCAGGTGCTTAAGCCGCCGGTGCCCGGACACTGGCACGACGAGGTGCACTTCTGGTCGGGCACGCCGATCATCGAGAAGCGCTACACCGTCCGCGTGCCGAAGGACAAGCCGCTGCAATCGGAGGTCTACAACGGCGAGCTGCGCACCAGCGTGCTGCTGGATGGCGACCACCTGGTTTATACCTTCGAGAAGAAGAACATCACGCCCGCCAAGGACGAGCCGGCGATGGAGCCGTGGCCGAACGTCGGCACGAAGCTCCTGCTGGCCACGCTGCCGACCTGGGAGGACAAATCCCGCTGGCTGTACGAGGTCAGCGAGCCGCAGTTCGAGGCGGACGACGCGATGCGGGCCAAGGTCGCCGAGATCATCCAGGGCCTGAAGACCGACGAGGAAAAGTACACCGCCCTCAACCACTGGGTCGCCGAGAACATCCGCTACGCCGGCACCAGCCGCGGCATGTGCGAGGGCTACACCATCCACGCCTGCCAGGAGACGTTTCACGACCGCTGCGGCGTGTGCAAGGACAAGGCCGGCATGCTGGCCGGGCTGCTGCGCGTCGCCGGGTTCGACTCATACGTGGTCATGACGATGGCCCGCCAGCGCGTGGACCGCATACCGGCGGACCAGTTCAACCACTGCGTGACCTGCATCCGCAAGCCGGATGGATCGCTGATTCTGCTCGACCCGACGTGGATGCCCAAGAGCCGGGACAACTGGTCCACGCTCGAACCGCTGCAGCACGTGGTGTACGGCTTGCCCGAAGGCAAGGAACTCTCGCAATCGCCGGACTTCCCGCCCGATGACAACCTGGCGACCTGGCAGGGCGAGACGGTTATCGACGAGAACAACGGATTAGCAGGCACGCTCAAGTTCACGGCGTGCGGGGCGCCGGAGACGCGCCTGCGACGGGCGCTGGCCGGGCGACCGCCGGACGAGCGCGACAGTCTGTTCGACACGGGCTTCCAGCGGCTGAGTCCGAATGTGCGGCTGCATGACCTGACCTGCACGGACCCGGTGGACTTCTCGGGGCCGATCCACGTGCAGTGCCGCTTCGAGGCAGGCCATTACGCCGTGGGCACCGGCGAGCAGCGGCTACTAGGGCTGCCGATGCTCCAGACCGTGCTGGGCGACCGCACGCTGTCGGACCTGTTCGGCAACGTGGCGGCGAAGGAGCGGAAGTACGGCCTGCGGTTGTGGGCCACGCGCAAGGCGCGGTTCGAGGAAACGGTGAAATTGCCCGCGGGCTGGGAAGTGAGCAAACTCCCAGACGCGGTCAGCATCGACGGCCCCGCCGCGGGGCTGCAATTCAAGATCGAGTCTCAGCCGGGGCAGCTCCACTACACGTGCGAGCTCGTGGTGAAGCGGTGGATCATTCCGCCCGCCGAATACGCCAACTACAAGGAAGTGATCGAGAAGTTCGAAGAGCTCGCCGGCCGCGTCGTGGCCTGCAAGGTGGAGGATGCACATGCACGCGGCAACTAAGGCAACAAGGCAACAAGGCAACAAGGCAAAGGGGGGAGGCGCGCTGCTCCTGGCGCTGCTGGGCCTCTTCGGCGCGATGCACGCCGCCGCGGAGACGCCGGACGCCGTTATCGAACTTTGGGAGCAGCGCTGGACGCTGAACGCCGACGGCTCCTCCGTCTACTACGAGAAACAGCACGTCCGGCTGAACAACGAGCGCGCGTACCACGATTTCGCCGACCCGCGGATCACCTTCAACGCGGACACGGACCGGCTGGAAGTGCTCGTCGCGCGGACGAAGCTGCCGAACGGCACTTATCGCGAGCTGCCCGCCTACGCCAAGATCGAGGTCGCGCCGGACGCCGCCGCGGGCTGGCCGGCGTTCGCCAACCTCCGGCAGCGCTTGCTGGTGATGAGCGGCGTCCAGCCAGGCTGCGTAGTCGAGCTGGAATACAAGATCGCGAGCAAGCTGGGGGCGCGCCCTTATGTGGCAGCCGATTTGCGTGTAGACCACCACTATCCCATCGACAAGCGGACGATCGCCGTCGATGTGCCGGCCGGCGCGGAGGTGCGCTGGGCCACCGCGAACCTGCCCGCGACCGGTGCGAAGTCGGGCGCGAATAGCTGGACCTTCACGGACTTGCCCGGCGCCGCGGATGAGCTACAGTCGCCGCCCTGGCAGAGCAGCCGGCCGCGCGTGATGTTCAGCACGGCCGGACTGGCCAGCACCTGGCTCAAGAACAAGACCGCCCAGTTGGACGCGGCGGTGGACAAGTCGGAGCTGATCGGCAAGCTCGCCACTGAGTGGACGAAGGACCAGCAGGAGCCGTCCGACAAGCTGCGGGCCCTCCAGGAAAAGCTGGCCGCCAGCTTCAACTTTCTCGACTTCCCGGTCGCCTGGCGGCCCGCCGCCGTCCGGCCTGCGTCCGAGGTCATCGAGTGCAATTACGGCTTGCCGGAAGAAGCCGCCGCCGCCCTGCTCGCCCTGGCCCGCGCGGTGGACCTGCCGGTCGTGCCGGGGATCCTGGTTAACGACGAGATTTGGAACCGCGAGGTGCCGCAGGACAGCCTGGTCGCCGCGTATGTGGTTCTGCTCGTCGTGCAACCCGCGAACGTGCGGCCGGTGGAGAACGCCGGGCAACCGGGGGGCCACGCGGTGGCCGTGGACACCGGGCTTGCGCCGGAGATTTGGGACCCGCACACCGGTCGGATTCTCCGTGAAGGCCGCTGGGCCGGGTACACGTTGCTGCCCGTGCCGGACGTGCTGATGCCGCGCACGTCGCGGGAGCCGTGGGCCAACCCGGACGAGAACCGCTGCCAGGTGCGCGGCAAGCTCACGTTGGGCGACGACGGCAACCTCGCCGGCACTTTGTCCGTTCACATCACCGGCCTGTTCGCCACCTCGGAAAGCCTGCGGTCGGCGGACGCGCAGAAAGCCCGCATCAATACCTTGCTCGGCCGCCTGCTGCCCGACCTGAATATTGAGAACCTCGTCGTGAAGACGCTGGCGGCGGGCGAGTTCGAAGCGAGCGCGCAGGTCAAGTCGTCCAAGCCGCTCAAGAAGGTGAACGAGCGCTACAGCGTGCGGCTGGCGCAGGACGGCCCGTTCCTGGCCGACGTGCCGCTGCCGCTGGGCATTGCCCGGCGCGAAACCGCCGTCCGCCTGCCAGGCCCATTTGACGAAGACATTGATCTCACGCTGGAATGGCCCGAGAAATGGCGGCTGGAGGTACAGCCGGGCGAAGTGCCGGGCGCCGGGGCCGACTGGGGTGCGGTGGAGCAGACGGTCGCCCTGGACAAGCATAGTCTCACGCTGCAGCGGCACACGCGCGTCAACCGAAACGAGTTGCCCGCGCCGACGTTCCTAGTGCTGCGTGCGGCGCTCAACGAGCTTCGCAGCGAATACGCGCGGACGCTGGTGCTGAAGCCCTGACGCGCGGGGCGCGCCCGGGGATGTAGCGGCCGGGCTCAGGACCGGCCGTCGCAGGCTGGAGGAGATCAGCCATGATTCGTCACTACGTGCGCACCCTCGCCGGCGTCATTGTGGGCCTGCTCAGCGCCGGCTGCCTCGGGCCGACACGCGTCGATCTGGCCCCGCGCACCGGCGGCAGCGCCGCGCTGGTGGGGCAGTTCCGGGCCTACGACGGCCACGACGGACGCCGCCTCGACTTCGCCGACGTTGTTGCGCGCTGCCGCACGGCGGACGTGATCCTGTTCGGCGAACAGCACAACGACGCGGTGTGCAACCAGTTCGAAGCCCAATTGCTGTATGCGCTGGCCCGGCAGCCGCGCCCCGTGGCCTTGGCGATGGAGTTCTTCGAAGCAGATACGCAGGCGGCGCTGGACGCCTATTTGCGGCGGCGCATCGACGAAGAGCCCTTCCGCGAGCAGACGCGGCAGGGGCGGGCCTACGTACTCTCGCACCGGCCGCTGATCGAGCTGTGCCGCCTGGTGCATGTGCCGGTCATCGCCGCCAATGCCCCCCGCCGGCTGGTCCGCGCGTACCGCAACTCCGGCCTGGATTACGAGGAGTTTCGGGCCGGGCTCGAGCCCGCCGATCAGCGCTGGTTGCCTACGGAGAACGCGTACATCTCCGGCGACTACCAGGAACGGTTCTTCGAGACAATGAAGGGCCACGGCGGACCGCCGGCGGCTACACAGCCGGCGTCGGGTCCCAGTTCGCAGCCGACCACGGCCGAGGCGGCCGTGCCACCCGGAATGCCACGCGGAATGCCACCCGGAATGCCGGGCATGCCACCGACCGCCATGCCACGCGGAATGCCGCCCATGCCGCCTCCGTCCATGCCACCCTCCTCGATGCCCACGACGATGCCGGGTGTCACGGCTGTGTCAGCCGTGCCTCCTGCGTCGATGCCGACCACGGCTGGCACGGCCGTGCCACCCACAATGCCGGCTATGCCGCGCATCGACCCGGCGGCCATGTATCAGGCCCAGCTCCTGTGGGACCAGACGATGGCCGAATCGCTGGCCAGCTTCCGCGCGCGGTACACCACGCACCGGGCCATGTTGATCGTCGGGGGGTTCCACGTGATGCACAACGGCGGGACGGCGATCAAGTTCCACGAGCTGCGGCCGACCGACCGCATTCTCACGATCGTTTACAGCAGCACGACCGACGGCCGCCTTCCATTCAGCGAAGAGGACCGCGACGCCGGAGACATCGTGATCGTCGGCGTTGCGCCCCCGCCGGAAGAGGAAAAGCCGGCGCCGCCGATGCCAAGCACGATGCCCGCCGCGACGCAACCCACAGCGAGCATGCCCACAACCACTTCGGCGCCGACCACCGAGCCGGCACCGGCTCATCTGACTCCAGCATCTACGCCGCCCACGTTGCGAGTAGGCGAGACCGTAATCCGCGACGTGCTGGTCATCGGCGGGGTCGGCCGCTGGGGCCGGTCGGCCGTTCACACCGACGCGATCGAAGCCGAGATCATCGCCGGACGCTGGTCGCCACCGGCGGCGGGTCAGACGCTGACGCTGCCCGACGGCTCAGTTCAGAGTTGGGCCGCGGTGTCGGCCGGCCCCGACGGGATGATCCGCGTTGGCGCCCTGATGGGCGGCTATGCCTACGCCGCCGTCGAGTCCGACCGCGAGACAGTCATGCTCCTCGAAGCCAGCGGCCAGAGCATGGTCTACGCCAACGGTGAGCCGCGGGCTGGCGATCCCTACCAATGGGGTTTTGTCCGGCTGCCGGTGCTGCTCAAAGCAGGCACCAACCAGTTCCTCTTCGCCTGCGGCCGTGGCGAGTTCCGCGCCAAGCTCATCGAGCCGCGTGCGCCAATCATGCTGGACACCGGGGATGCGACGCTGCCGGACTTGATTCGCGGCGCCCAGCAGACCGTCTGGGGTGCGGTGCCGGTGGTGAACGCGACCACGACGCCGCAGCGCGACCTCGTCATCCGAGCTACGTACCGGGGCCAGACGTGGGTTTCGGCGGGCCTGCCGGTCATTCCGGCGCTGAGCGTGCGCAAGGTCGGCTTTCAGCTTCCGCCGCCGCCCTGCGAGACGCCGTCTGAGGTGGCGCTGACGCTCGATCTGTTCTCTCCCGGCCGATCGGACAGCGAGGGGCTGCTGGACACCCGGCAGGTCAAGCTCGCCGTCCGGGCCTCGAGCGAGCGGCACAAGCGAACCTTTGTTAGCGAGATCGACGGCAGCGTGCAGTACTACGCCGTTGTGCCAGCCGACACCCGCGAGGGAGACCCGCGCCACCCGGCCTTAGTGTTGACCCTGCATGGAGCAGGCGTGGAAGCCACCGGCCAGGCGGACTCGTACTCGCAGAAGACCTGGGCCCACATCGTGGCCCCCACCAATCGCCGGCCGTACGGATTTGACTGGGAGGACTGGGGCCGACTCGATGTACTCGAAGTGCTGCGCGATCTGCCGTTGCCCTGGGACCCGCAGCGCTTCTATCTTACCGGGCACTCGATGGGCGGGCATGGCGTCTGGCAGGTCGGTGTCACGTTGCCCGACCTGTTCGCCGCCCTCGGCCCCAGCGCCGGCTGGCTGGACTTCTGGTCTTACGCGGGAGCCGAGTCCTTCAAGGACCCCACGCCCATCGAGCAGCTTCTCGAACGGGCGGTCTCACCGAGTCGCACGCGCACGCTTGCCCGGAACACGCTGCACTATGGCGTGTACATCCTGCACGGCGAGGCCGACGACAACGTGCCGGTCGATCAGGCCCGTACGATGAAAACGGAGCTGGAGGGCTTCCACCCCGATCTGGCGTATCACGAGCAGCCCGGCGCGGGGCACTGGTGGGACGCCTCGCCGGCGCCGGGCGTGGACTGCGTCGATTGGGCCCCGCTGTTCGAGTTCTTTCAAGCCCACGTCCGCCCGGCGACAGAGTCCGTGCGACACATCGAGTTTCACACTGCCAACCCCGCGATCTCCGCATCTTCGCACTGGGTGACCATCGAGGCGCAGACGCAGCAGCTTGTGCCGAGCTCGGTGGACATCACTTTTGACCCGGACGCGCGGACTATTGCGGGGAGGACCGAAAACGTGGCCCGGCTGAGCCTCGATTTGGACGCGCTGAACCGCCAGGCGGCAGCGTCGCTGCACGTGCAGCTCGACGGGCAGGCCCTGCCCGACGTCCCGTCGCTGGCGCGGGTGTGGCTGAGCCGCGAGGGCGAAACGTGGACGGTCAGCGAGCCGCCTGCGCCAGGGCTCAAGGGCCCTCACCGCTCGGGTCCGTTCAAGCAGGCGTTCACCGATCGCTTTGTTTTCGTGTACGGGACGCAGGGGACCGCCGCGGAAAACACGGTGGCCTGCAACAAGGCCCGCTACGACGCCGAAGTCTTCTGGGTCCGCGGCAATGGGTCGGTCGACGTGCTGGCGGACCGCGACTTCGACCCGTCGGCCGAGCCGGACCGCAACGTCATCCTGTACGGCGATGCAGAGACGAACGCGGCGTGGAAAGCGCTGCTGGCCGATTGTCCGATTCAGGTCACGCGCGGACGGGTGCAAGTCGGCGACCGCGTCCTCGAGGGCGACGACCTGGCCGTGCTCGCGCTCTACCCGCGGCCCGCTGCGGCGGGCAGCGGCCGGGCCCTGGTCGGCGTCGTCGCCGGCACGGGGCCCGCGGGCCTGCGCCTGACCGAGCGTCTGCCCTACTTCGTCTCCGGCGTCGCCTACCCTGACTGGATCGTCATTGGTCCGGAGATGCTGCAGTCGGGCAGCGCGGGCGTCCGTGCGGCGGGCTTCTTTAACAACGACTGGCAACTCGATCCGGGGCAATCAGCATGGCGCTGACGCGTGTGCTGAGCCGCCGCAGTCGTCCGATAACCTCGCGCCAAGTGGATTGTCAGCTAAACGGTCGGAATAAGTTCTTGCAAGCAACGTCGGGCCTCGCGAAGATAGAGGCGGCGACCCCGCGGCGACGACCCGTGCGCGCTGAGTACAGTGAGCACCCTGAGCAAGCCTGGGGCATGCGCCTTACGATGTGCCGTGCGGCCGGCGCGGCGGGTTTGTCTGCGCGACGGCGCCGACGACCCAAAGCTGGTCCCCAGGGAAGCAGCGCCCGGATCCGCTGCGCGTCCTGTGAGTTTGAATGAGGACACGCCTATGCGTTGTTTCCCCCGCTTTCGCTTGCCCATCCTGGCTTCCCTCGTCGCCGTCGCGTACGCGGCCGGTCAACCCAATCCCCCCAGCTCGTTCGATCTGCGTAACGTCAACGGCGAGGACTTCGTCACCTCGGTCAAGAACCAACTGGGTGGTACGTGCTGGACGCACGGCGCCATGGCGGCCATCGAAGGCAACCTGCTGATGACCGGCGCCTGGGCCGCGGCGGGCGAGACCGGCGAGCCCGCGCTCGCCGAGTATCACCTCGACTGGTGGAACGGCTTCAATCAGCACAACAACGACGACACCGACCCGCCCACGGGCGGGGGGCTGGAAGTCCACTATGGCGGTGATTATCGCGTGACGGCGGCGTACCTTGCGCGCGGCGAAGGCGCGGTGCGCGATGTAGATGGCCAGTCCTACGACCTGCCGCCGCTGCGCAACAGCCCGGACTTCCACCACTACTACGTGCGCGACATCGAGTGGTACACGGCCGGCGCGGACCTGAGCCGGATCGACCTGATCAAGCAGAAGGTGATGAGCGCAGGCGTCATGGGCACGTGCATGTGCTATGACGAGGCGTTCCTGTGGAACTACATCCACTATCAGCCGCCGAGCAGCACGGCCCTGCCCACCCACGCGATTGCGATCGTCGGCTGGGATGACTACCTGGTGACCCAGGCCCCCCAGCCGGGCGCCTGGCTGTGCAAGAACAGTTGGGGTCAATACTGGGGACTCAACGGCTACTTCTGGATCTCGTATTACGACAAGTACTGTGGACAAGATCCCCAGATGGGTGCGGTATCGTTTCAGCATGTGGAGCCGTTGGCGTACGAGCACATCTATTACCACGATTACCACGGCTGGCGCGACACCCAGACCGACGCTGGCGCCGCGTTCAACGTCTTCACCGCGGCCGGCGACCAGCTACTCGAGGCGGTGAGTTTCCTGACGGCGGCGGACAACGTGGACTACACGGTCACAGTCTATGACCGCTTTGAAGGCGGCCAGTTGCTCGACGAACGCACGTCGCAATCCGGTACGATCGCTTACACCGGATTCCACACCATCGACCTGGCCACTCCGGTGCGGCTGTACTCCGGTGATGATTTCTGCATTTACCTGTACCTTTCGGCCGGCGGACAGCCCTACGACCGTAGCTCGGATATCCCGGTCCTGCTCGGCGCCACGGGGCGCACGTGGGTCGACTCCTCGTCGGCACCGGGCCAGAGCTACTACTGGGCCGGCGGCGCATGGCAGGACCTCTACGACTTCAACGATACCGCGAACTTCTGCATTAAGGGACTGGCTATAGACTACATACCGCTGGTCATCTCGTACCCAGACGGCCGGCCGGAATTTCTGGCGCCGGGCGTGCTGAACCGGTTCACGGTGCAGATCGCCAACGCCATGGAGGACTATGTTCCCGGCACGGCGCTGTTGCACTACCGTTACGACGACGGGGCGTTTGAGACCCGGCCGCTGACGCCGCTGGGCGGTGACCTCCTCGAGGCCCTGCTGCCCGTCGCCGACTGCAGCGCGCAGCCGGAGTACTACGTCAGCGCGCAGGGCAATGGCGGCGCCACGGCCCTCAGTCCGCCCGGAGCTCCGGGGCAGGTGTGGACAGCGCGCATGGGAACTCTGACGACGGTGTTCCAGGACGACTTCCAGACCGACCAGGGCTGGCTCGTTCAGAACATCAGCCTGCTCAGCGGCGCCTGGCAGCGCGGCGTGCCGGCGGGCGCGGGGGACCGCGGCGATCCCACGACCGACTACGACGGCTCGGGCAAGTGCTACGTCACCGGCAACTGCGCCGGGGACTGCGACGTCGACGGCGGTCCGACGCGCCTGATCTCGCCGCAGTTCGGCCTCGCGGACGCCGGCTATTACCAGGTCAGCTACGCCCGCTGGTTCTACAACGACAACCAGGACGTCGACCGCCTGACCGTGGAGATCTCCAACAACAACGGGGCGTCCTGGGTGACCGTGGAAAGCGTGCCGCACGTCGGAACCTATTGGGTGTACCGCACGTTCAACGTGAGCGACTACATCACGCCCACGGCGCAGGTGAAAGTCCGGTTCAGCGCCGTCGACTACCCCAACAACTCGATCACCGAAGCCGGCATCGACGCCTTCTGGGTCGCGGCGCTCGTCTGTGCTCCGCCGGACGGTCTGGGCGATGTCAACTGCGACGGCACTCTTGACTTTAAGGATATCAACCCGTTTGTCTTGGCGCTGAGCAACCCCGCCGCATACGCGGACGCCTTTCCGGGTTGCCCGCTGGAGAATCGGGACATCAATGGCGATGGTCAGTGTGACTTCGCCGACATTAACCCATTTGTTGCATTGTTTGGCAAGTAGCACGGTAGCGTTTCGCCCCCGGCCAAGTAAGGAGCTTAAAGATGCAGCGTCTCCCCCAGCGTAGGATTGGAGCTCGCCTGTGGACTGTCGTCCTGTTCGGAGTCCTGGCCAGCGCAGTGCTCAGCGTGCCGCCCGCGGCGGCGCAGCTCACGGCGGAGGATATCGCGGCGCTGCGGGCGCGCGGCGAGCGCGAAGGATGGACATTCACCGTCGGCGAGAATCCCGCCACGCAGTACCGCCTGGAGCAGTTGTGCGGCGTGGTGGTGCCACCGGACTGGCAGCTACACGGCCGCTTCGATCCGTGCACGCCGACCCGCGATCTGCCGGCGGCGTTCGACTGGCGGACGCAAGGCGTGGTCACGCCGATCCGGAACCAGCTCGGCTGCGGAAGCTGCTGGGCGTTCGGGCTGTACGGGGCGGTAGAAGCCAACATCGCGATAGAGGACCAGGCCCTGGTCGATCTGTCCGAGCAGTGGCTGGTGAGCTGTTGCGGGCTCGGCGGCTGCTCGGGCGAGTGGCCCGGCAACGCCGCCAATTTCCTGCTGTGCAGCGGGGCCTACAAGGACTACTGCAATGGCTACGGGGCCGTGATGGAGGCCAATTTCCCGTACATGGGCTTTGATGCGGCTTGCGCCTGCCCGTATCCGCACCCGTACTGCCTCACGACCTGGACGTACATCGGGGACGCCTGGGGCGTGCCGACCGTCGCCCAGCTTAAGCAGGCCATCTACGATCACGGCCCGGTCACCGTTTGCGTCGCCGCGAGCTCCAGCTTCATGTCATACAACAGCGGCGTCTACAACGGCTGCGACAGTACCTCGATCAACCACGCGGTCGCGCTCGTCGGCTGGGACGACGCGCCGCCGGAGGGCGGAGGCGGGGTCTGGATCCTGCGGAACTCGTGGGGCCCCGGCTGGGGCGAGGACGGCTACATGCGGATCACGTACGGCTGCAACCTGGTCGGCTATGGCGCGCTCTACGTGGACTATCCGGGACTCCCGCCTACGCTGGTCTTCTCGTTCCCCGAGGGGCAGCCCGCAGAAATGGGCGTCGGCCAACCGAAGACGTTCTACGTAGACGTTGCCGGCAGTTACGACGGCGTGCCGGTCCCCGGCTCGGGTCAGCTCCATTACTCCCTCAATAACGACGCCTGGGCAACCGCGCCCATGACGGAGGTCTCCCCGGACCACTACGAGGCCACGCTTCCCGCCGCGGGCTGCCTGGACCGCTACCGCTGGTACGTGAGTGCGCTGGAGGCCACCGTCGGCCGCCTCTACAACCCGGGCGATGCGCCGGCCCATTACTACTCCACGCTCGCCATCGCATACCGGGATCAGGTCTTCGTGGACAACTACGAGACGAACAAGGGCTGGACCGTCCAGAGCGTCAATTTGCTGTTCGGCGCCTGGGAGCGCGGCGTGCCCGCGGGGGCCGGGGACCGCGGCGATCCCACGACCGATGATGACGGCTCCGGAAAATGCTACGTCACGGGCAACTGCCCCGGCGACTGCGACCTCGACGGCGGCCCGACGCGCCTGACCTCGCCCGTGTTTAACCTCTCCGACGGCCGGCCCTACGAGGTCGCCTACGCCCGCTGGTTCTACAACGACAACCAGGAAGTCGACCACCTGACCGTGGAAATCTCGAACAACAACGGCGGGTCGTGGGTGACCGTGGAATGCGTGCCGCACGTCGGGACCTACTGGGTGCACCGCACGTTCAACGTGAGCGACTACGTAACGCCCACGGCGCAGGTGAAGGTCCGGTTTAGCGCCGTCGACTATCCCAACAACTCGATCACCGAAGCCGGCATCGACGCGTTCTCCGTCTCGGCCCTGGTCTGCTCGCCGCCGCACCTGGGCGACGTCAACTGCGATGGCACGACCGACTTTGCGGACATCAACCCGTTCGTGCTGGCGCTGAGCAACCCGGCCGGGTACGCGCAGCAGTACCCCGATTGCCCGCTGGAGAACCGGGACATGAACATGGACGGGCAGCTCGACTTTGGCGACATTAACCCGTTGGTGGTGCTGCTGACCGGGAAGTAGCGGCCCGCGCCCCCGCGTGGCCGTCCGTAGCGGCCGGCGCCTCGCCGGCCGACGTGGGGTTTGCGCTGCCGGACCGGTCGGCCGTGCCGCCGGGCCTTCTTGCTCGCGCTTCGGGCGCGGATTTCCGGCGTGGAACCGGGCCCGGTCCTGTATAATGGCTGGCGGAGCATCCCGCGCGGACGGCGCGGGACCCATTGCAGTGAGGGCGATAGCAATGAAACGGGCAGTAGTACGGCGTCAGGTTGCGGTTGTTGCCATGCTTACGATCTGCGCCGCCGCGTCGGCGAGCGAGATCGGCCAACAGGTTGCCGATCGCATCGACGCGGCGACGTACCGCTATTACCTCGACGGGCGGCTGTACACGCACGATGGCGACGACCGCGGTACCTGGCAGTTCTGGAAGGGAGCCGAGCACGATCCCGCGCGCGACAACGTCGCGGTGACGTTTCAGAGCTTCGGGCTGAGCGTCGAATTGCAGGGGATCGATGACGACGGTCTGTTTTACAACGTCATCGGCACGCAACTGGGCAGCCTCTATCCTGATTCGTACTACGTGGTCGGGGCCCACTATGACTCGTTTGCCTTCGGAACTACCGCGGCCGGCGCGGATGACGATGCTTCGGGTGTGGCCGGACTCCTGGAGATCGCCCGCGTGCTGTCGCTGTACGAGGCCGAGTACACCATCAAATACATCGCCTTCGACATTGAAGAATGGGGCATGGACGGCAGCTACGCGTACGTGCAGGACCACTTGACCGACGACATCCGCGGCATGGTTCAGCTCGACATGATCGCGCGCGACGGCGGCTGGTACGGCTGTGAGGTCCATGGTACGTCACAGTCGGACCCCATCAAACTCGCGTTGGCCGACGCGGTCACCACGTACGGCGGGGCGTTGAACGTCTCGGTCGGTGGCGCGCAGAACAGCGACCACGCGCCGTTCGAGTGGGCCGGCTTTCAAGCGTGCTTGCTGATCGAACAAGGTTATCACGGCAACCCGTGCTACCACCATGGTTGCGACTCCGTCGATACCCCCGACTACATCAGCTACGACTACGCGGCCGACTTCGTGCGGAGCACCGCCGGTTTTCTGGCCGATCAAGCGCTCGCGCACCCCCTGTTCGACTGCGACACCGGCAGCGGGTGTGAGCCCGGGACGGTCGGCGACGAGGACTGCAACGGCAACGGCGTGTGGGACGTTTGCGATGTCGTTTGCGGCGGCGCTTCGGATTGCGACGGCAATCACGTGCCCGACGAATGCGAACCCGACTGCAATCTGAACGGCATTGCGGACGCGTGCGACGTCGGCGCGGGAACGAGCCTGGACTGCAACCGCAACACGATCCCGGATGAGTGCGAAGCGGGGGGAACTTCGGACTGCAACAGTAACGGCAGCCCGGACCTGTGCGACCTGTACGCCGGGACGAGCCAGGACTGCAACGGTAACGCGGTCCCCGATGAGTGCGACATCGCCAGTGGGGCGAGCGGGGACTGCCAGCCCAACGGCGTCCCCGATGAATGCGAGATCGCCAATGGCACGAGCCAGGACTGCAACGGCAACGGGGTTCCGGACCTGTGCGAGATCTGGTTCGTCGTCGCGTTCACTTTCGACACGAACCCCGGCTGGGGTACGGTCGGACAATGGCAATTCGGCGTGCCTACCGGGGACGGAACGCACAATCACGATCCCACCGCGGGTCACACCGGGAGCTACGTCTACGGCTACAACCTCAACGGGGACTACACGAACTACATGCAGACGACGTGCTACTTGACCACCACGCCCATCGACTGCACCGGCGCGTCGGAGGTCCAGCTTTGTTTTTGGCGCTGGCTGGGAGTACAGGCCGCCCCGCACGACCATGCGAGCATCCGCGTGTCCAACAACGGGTACTCCTGGGTCACGATCTGGGAAAACCCGAACGAGGAGATCGCCGACCTGGGCTGGATGGTGCCGACCTTCGATATTTCGGCGGTCGCCGATGGCCGGGCGACCGTGTACGTGCAGTGGGGCATGGGGCCGACGGACTCCGCAGTGACGTATCCCGGCTGGAACCTCGACGACGTCCAGATTGTCGGCACGCGGGACTGCAACCACAACTTCGTCCTGGACGACTGCGAGTCCGGAACCGACTGCAACGGCAACGGCGTTCTCGACCAGTGCGACCTGGCCAGCGGCTTCAGCCGGGATTGCCAGCCTGACGGGGTCCTCGATGAGTGTGAGCTCGCGAATGGCACAAGCCAGGACTGCAACTGGAACGGCATTCCGGATGAATGCGACGTTGCCAACGGTGTCAGCCCGGACTGTAACGCGAACGGGGTGCCGGACGAATGCGACCTCGCCGATGGCGCAAGCCTGGACTGCAACTGGAACGATATTCCGGATGAATGTGAGTTGGCCAATGGCACCAGCCTGGACTGCAACGGCAACGGGATTCCCGACGAGTGCGACCTGGCGAACTGCATATCGACGGACGTGAACGGCAACGGCATACCCGATGAGTGCGAGAGCGTCGGCGACCTGAACTGCGACGGCACCCTCGACTTGGCTGACATCAACCCGTTTGTCCTCTACTTGTCGAACTTCACGGGCTGGCTCGCAGAATTCCCCGGCTGCGATCCGCTCAACGGCGACATCAACGGCGACGGGACGTACGGGCAGGAATCGCTGGCGGACATCAACCCCTTCATCGAGCTGCTCACTCACCCATAGCAGCCCGTTGAAAAAAGGTTCTTCGCGCATTTGCGGGAAACGCGGGCGGGTGAAACCAATGCGGGAGGGCGATCCCGGCGCGCCGGGATTGCTGAGCCGAACACGCCGGACGTCGCCGCGGCTCGGCGAGAGCCTCGCCCTCCCGGGTCCGCCGGACACCCGCCACGGCGGGCAGGCTCAGGTCCGGCGCTACAGTTTTTCAACGGGCTGATCGCCGGTGGGCCCGCCCGGTGCTCGCCGGCCAGCCAACCCACCGTACTCGACGTCGCCCACGGGGGGGCAACGCTACAAAGCACGGGTGCTTTCCTGCGCCCCGCGGAGCCCCTAATATACTGGCAGACGTGGAACCGCAGGACGGGGCTGCCGGGGAGCGCCCTGTGGAAATGCCCGTGGAGGCTTGCGCCGGTGCATAGGTTCTTGTGTTTTCCGACCGAGAATCGGAAGCTGCCGCCCGATCTGCACGGCGCCCACCTGGTCGGCAACGACAACGTTCCGATCCGGGCGGACATCCATTGGGAGGACAAAGCGATCCGCTGTGCGCCACGCATGCAAGACCCGGTCGGCCTGTCGCTGCTGTGGCCGGTCAAGGGCTTCGGGACCATCCAGTTGCAGACCACCCGCCTGCCCGCCCACGAGCAGCCCTACAACCTCCACGTCGAGCTGGCCCGCCACCAGCTCATGCGCCTGACCGTCAAACGCGAGGAATGGGGCCTGTTTGACTACTCCGGCATGGATGAGATCGCCGAGCGCATCGACCGCAGCCGCGACGCCTTCATCCGCGCCCTCCAGGAGGCCGATCGCCCGGCGGTCGCGGCCAAGCACGCCGACGAGTCCCTGCTGCACGGCCTGTGGGCCGCCGAAGAAATGGCCCGCTTTCACGCCGGGATCTTCCTGAACCGCCGTCAGCAGACCGGCGGCTTCGGTCGCCCGTTCCTGGGGGTCAAGATCGCGGAGGGGGCCGCGGGGGCCGCGGCGGTACGCCAGGCCGTGGAGGCCTTCGACTTCGCCTACATCCCCTTTGTCTGGCGGAACATCCAGCCGACCGAGCAAGCCCCGGCCTACGACGCGATCGAGGCGGTCGTGAAGGCCTGCAACGCGGCCAAGCTGGCCCTGCGCGGCGGGCCGCTGCTCTCGTTCGGCGTCAGCTCGGTGCCGGACTGGATGTACATCTGGGAAAACGATTTCGAGTCCATCTACGAGGCCGCCCGCGAGCACGTCGAGCGCACCGTGCAGCGCTTCATGAAGCAGGTTTCCTCCTGGGTCGTCGCCAGCGGCGTGCAGGCGGACAACGTCTTCGGCTTCAGCTTTGAGCAGACGATGGAGCTGACGCGGATGGCGGCGACGGTGACCAAACAGCTCGCCCCGCGCAGCCAGGTGTTGATCGACCTCAGTCAACCCTGGGGGGAGTACTACGCCCGCAACCAGCAGACGGTCCCGCCGCTGCTATACGCCGACATGGCCGTGCAGAGCGGCATCAACTTTGACGGCTTCGGGCTGCAATTCGTGTTCGGCATCGCCAGCGACGGCTACCACGTGCGCGACCCGTTCCAGGTCAGCGCCCTCATCGACAAGCTCGCGAACCTGGGCAAGCCGCTGCACATCACCGCACTGGGCGTACCGTCGCGGGTCGCGTCGGAAGGGGCCGCGGCGGCGGGCGGCGAGTGGCACGCCCCCTGGTCGGACGAGGTGCAGGCCGAATGGCTGACCACGGTGTGCGAGATCGCCTTGTCCAAGCCCTACGTCGAGACCGTCTGCATCCAGACCCTCATCGACCGGCCGGACGACATTATCGCAAACGGCGGGCTGCTCCGCGAAAACCTGGCTGCCAAGCCGGCATTTACCCGCCTGGTCGAGTTGCGAAAACGCCTGCTGGCGGCGCCTGACAAATGATCTCTATGCGGGAGGAATCTGGCCCCGCTTGCTTGCACTCGCCGTGGCCCCGCGCGTGCGCCGCGCTCGCGGCGGCCCTGGTCACCGTCCACCTGCTCGGCTCCGCGGTGCAGCGCTGGACGCCGGCGGGGTCACCCGTCACGCCGCTCCAGTTGCAGCTTCGCCTGAATCCCAATACGGCCAGCGCCGCCGAGCTGGAGCTGCTGCCGCGCATCGGGCCGACGATTGCGGCGAACATCGTTGCGTACCGCGCGGCGGAGGAGCAGCCGGCCTTTCGCCGGGCGGAAGACTTGGACCGCGTGCCGCGGATCGGGCCCGCGACCGTCGAGGCGTTGCGGCTCTTCCTGGCATTCCCTGAAGCCCCCGGGCTGCCGCCGCCATGAGCATTCCACCGCTGCCGGTCGTGTTTGAGCCGCTGCTGAAACCAAAGCCCTGGGGCGGCCAACGACTCGCGACGCTGCTGAACAAGCGTTTGCCGGCGGGCGAGCGCATCGGGGAATCCTGGGTGCTGGTTAGTCTGCCGGGCAATGAGTCACGCGTTCGGGACGGTCCGCTCGCGGGCCGGACACTGAGCGAGCTGATGCAGCTTTGGGGTCGCGATCTCCTCGGCGACGCGAACCTGATCGAGGGCCGCTTTCCGCTGCTGCTCAAGTTCCTCGACGCGTGCGAGAACCTCAGCGTGCAGGTGCATCCCAAGCCGGATGGGAGGGGCGGGCCGCCCGGCGTGAAGCACGAGGCCTGGTACGTGGTCCACGCGGAGCCCGGCGCGAAGCTGTTCATCGGCCTCAAGCCCGGCGTGGGGCCGGCCGATGTCGCCCGCGTCGCAAACACGCCGGCCCTGGTGGACATACTTCGCGTCTGGGAAGGCCGTCCCGGACAGTGCTACTACCTGCCGAGCGGCACGCTGCATGCGCTTGGGGCCGGCCTGGTCGTGGCGGAGATCCAGACTCCGTCCGATGTCACGTACCGCGCCTATGACTGGAACCGTGTTGACGCAGCCGGTCGAGCGCGGGAACTGCACGTCGGGCAGGCGCTGCAGAACATCCGCTACGACGTGACCGAGGAGATGATCGCGCCGCCACCGACGCAGTTGGAAGCCTCATCCATCCCCGCCACGCGCCTGGCGCGCTGCGACCGGTTTGTGCTCGACCTGCTGTCGTTGTCCGCCGGCATCTCGTACCCGCTGTCCGCCAATCAGAACGCGCAGCGCCAGCCAGCGCCCGCGCCGAGTCCCGATGAGCCCGCTCATGGCTTCATGCGCGTGTGGATCATCCTCGCCGGAGCGCTCCGCTTCGCTCGCGAAGACCAGCAACTCAGCTACACAGATACCTTCGCGAAGGGCGACGTGACCCTCATCCCCGCCAACAGCGCCGGGCTGCGCGCCGATCCCGCGGTGGACTGCCGCTGCCTCCAAGTGACCATCCCCGCTGCAAAAAGGTTCCAGGAACCTTTTCCGGACGTAGACCGGATTCAGCTTCCCTGTAGCGGCCGGGCTCTGTCCCGGCCGTAGAATTCTCCGGGCGCCCACGGCCGAGACGGAACTCGGCCGCTACACCCAAACCGAAACGGCTCTAGCCGCCGGGGGTTTGCGGCAGGGTGTGAACGTCGCGCTCGGGCTCCGGCGGGTAGCGCTCGGGGTGCTGCTGGCGGAACTCGTCCAGACCCTTAGGCTCGGGAAAGGCCTTGGCCACGTCGAAGTCCAGGTAGTCGCACTCGGCCTTGAGCTCGGGCAGCAAGGGGTCGTAGACGTACTGGCGGAGATACAGAGGCGCGTTTTGCCAGAGCCGCGCCTTGCGCAGCGTGAAGGACACGGAACGCGAGGGCCGCACGAGCCAATTGCCGAAGGCGTCGACCTGCAGGTCGGTGAACTCCGGCAGCAGCTTGCCGGCATAACCCGGGTCGGTGCGCTTCTCCCGCATGTACTTCTCGTGGTACGCGGCCGCGGCGCGGACCAGCCGCACATAGGCCGTGGTGTCCCCGTCGGCCAACCGGTCGTAGGCGTTGAAGAGCCAGCCGTCGATGAGCAGCATGGCATCCCGCATGCTGGGCGTGGTTTCCGTCGCTTCGAGAAAGCTGTCCATCACGAAGTCGTCGAGCGACTTGGCAAACATGGCATTGGGCTGGCCGGACGGCGTCAGCCCGTAGGTGGTCCGCAGGTAGTTGTAGTAGTACGCCGCATCGGCCTCCCGACCGGCCAGATACAGCAGCCGAATGCCCTCCGTCAGCAGATTGATGTGCCCGCTGCGGAAGGACTCGCCGGCGCCGCGCTCGGTGCCCGCATCGGCATCGAACAGCGGCCCGTACTTGACGTAGGCCCGGTGCATGGCCTCGATGAAATTGAGGTCGGCGCTGAAGCTGATGTACGAGCGGGCGACGTTCTCCGGATCAGGCTCGAAGACGACGTGCCCACGCACGAACAGGTTATGCAGGCAGAAGAAGAGGTCGCGGGCGGTGTTGAGCTTGTCATGGCCGTACTGGCTGACCTTCTCGCCGCCGGCGATCAGACCACGCACGTTCCAGTACAGGCCCTGTGAATCGACAGCCCGCCAGTCCAGGGGGCCGAATTCGCGGATCAGGTCGAGCATGTCCGCCGGGTCAAGCTTGTACACATCCAGCAGGACTTTTCGTTGGAGGAAGCGCACCAAAGCCTCGCCGGCCGGGTTTCCGGCGCGCACGCCGACGACGCGCTCCAGGTTCTCCGCGCGGGCCTGGGCCGTGGGGTCCGCTTCCGGGCGCCGCGCAACGCGGGCGAGCGTGGACGTCGGGCTCAGCAGTTCGCGGTAGGGCTTGAAGAAAGCGAAGGCCAGCCCCTGGTCACGCCAATACTCGTCTTCCGTCAACGGCTTGTCGTCGATCTCGAGCCCCAGGGCGCGCAGCTCGGTTACCATGCGGCTGGTTTCCGGATAGCGGGCATACAGCTCGGGCAGCGTCCGCGGGGCGTCGTTGATGAGCTGCGTCTGGCGGACGGCCGCCCGCTGGGCCAGCTCGAACTCGGTGGGCTCCAGGAGGTGGGCGGCCGGCTCCGCGGGCAGCTCGAGCGGCTTGAATTCCAGGCCGCGCTCGGCGGCCAGCTCGCGCAGCTTCTCCTCGTTTTGCTGGCGGGCCAGGCGACCGGCCTGTTCGAGCTGGTCGAGGTCCTTGGTCGAGCGCAACTGGTCGGCGAGCTCGGGGGTCTGCAGGCCTGAATACGGGTCCGGCGGCGGTCCCAGCAGCAGGTGCATCCGCCACGCCCAGTTGCACTTGTAGGCCCGATGCTGGTCGTCGGTGGGCTCGCTCATCTTGTTGTTGAAGATCCAGGCGAGCTGTTTGTAGAGGTTGACGGCCCGCGGGTTGCGCGGGATGCCCTGGTCGCGGAGCAGCTTGACAGCGTTGTAGACCCAGTTCCAGCGCTCCTCGGCGGTGAAGGTCGTGACGGAGATATTCCAGGCCATGTTCCAGGCGGCGTATTCCCACACGGCGGGGAAGTGCGGTTGCAGGGCACAAATCCACTGGTGCACCTGCATCGCGTCGTAGAAGCGGCCCTCCTCCTTGAGCTGATCGGCGCGGAGGAACGCGATGTCCGCGACCAGGCCGCGGAAGGCGCCGAAGGCCTGGATGTAGAAGACGTACTCGGGCGGCGTGTTCTCGAGCGGCGACTCGGAGCCCATGATGTTGAGCTGCTGGCGCTCCGCGTTAATGCCCCTGATCCGCGTCGCGGACAGACCGACGAACACGACGCAAGCCAGAAGGGCCACAAGCTGAGTCAGTTTAGGTCGCATATCGACCCATTGTCACCTTGTCACTTTGTTACCTGGCAGCCGTCCTCACACGATGACCTCCGCAATCTCCCGGCGGCGGAAGATCAGCCAGCCCGGCAACAGCAGCAACAGGCCGCCATAAAGCAGTGTATGCACGAGACACGCGCCCAGCAGCGGGAACGGGATGTACGCCCCGTCGACCAGGTAGCGTGGGCCGCTGAAACGGCCGAAATCGGGGAACACGGTCTTCATGAAGGGCACCAGAAAGAGGCGGATGGTGGGTCCCCACGTGCCATAAGGGTCAAAACGCGCTGCGGTGTATACCTGGCCGACACCCATGGCCTCGAGCAGGAAGGGCATCGCCGCACAGAACAGGTAGAAGGCGCACGTACACAGGCACGCCACGGGGAACGAAACAAACGTGCCGAAGAAGAGGCCGATCCCGCTCAGGAGCAGCAACTGCAACATGACCATCGCCAGGGCCTTCACGTAGTTCGCCTCAAAGCCGCTGACCTTGTAGAGCACCTGCAGGCCGTTGTCGCCTTCAAAGTAGATCGTGCTGCCGCCGGAAGGGCTGGCGGGATTGATGACCAGCAGGGCCAGCTCCCCGTCGCGGATCGCGGGCCCGGCGCGAAGCAGGAACTGGTGCGTGTCACCGGTGTGTTCGTGGGTCTCCCGCTGCGCCAGCGGCGCCCGCGTCTTCGGGTCGCAGATCATCCACACTATCGGGAGCTGCTCCAGCGGCGGGAGCGGGATGCCGCGGGCCTTGTAGCGAATCTGGATCACCGTGTCCTCGCGCTCCGGCGGGGCCAGGCCCTTGAACTCGAACAGCCGGGCCTCACCGCCCTCGATGCTCCGCCAGCGGTTCTTGAGCTCCTCGATGCGGCGCATAATGGCCGTGGCCTGGTCGGCCTTGTCGATCTCTCCGGTACCGATGTGCTCTTCGACAGACTGAGCGGCGGCCTGGGCGATCTCCCCGGCCGGAACCACGGGCGTGGCGGCGACGCGCGCGGTCCACACCACGTCCCGCATTTGCAGGCGGTCGCGCTCGAACTGCCCCGGTCGGGAACGGATGAAGTGCGCGAACCCGTAGATGGCGCCGCCGCACAGGAGCACCATCAGGAGGTTGAGCAGGTTCACGCCCAGCCATTTGCCGAGGAGAATTTGAAAGCGTGAAACCGGTTTGGTGACGACGAGCTGCAGCGAGCATTCCTTGATCTCGCCGGTCAGCGTGGCGCACGAGAAGAAAACGGTCGCCAGGCCGAGCAGCAGGCTCAGGGCGCCGAGGGAATAGGCCAGGAAATTCTGCAGACGGCCGGTAAGCGTCTCGTCGCCGCGCAGCGCAAACGGCATGCGCAGCATCAGGAACACGAGCACGACCAGGAAGACGAGGACCATCCGCATGCGGACGCCCTCGGAAAACGTCAGCCAGGCAATGGCCAGGGCGCGCCTCATGTCCGGTCCTTGTCTGCCTCGTCACTTGTAGCGGCCGGGCTCTGCCCCGGCCGTCCGGTCAGCGCGTCCAGCACGCTGCGATCCACCCGTTCCAACCGCGCCGGCGGGGTTGCGGCTTCCGGCGTGATCGGTGCGCTCGCCGCAGAGGGCGACTTCGATAGGGCGCTGAGCACGTCGGCATCCACGCCGGCGGGCTGCGGGGTCGGCGGTGCGGCGGGTGCCGGGGGCAGCGCGACCGGCTCGGTCTTGACGAGCGTCTCAAGGAAGGTCTGGCCTTCCTGCTCGGTGCCGAGGAACCCGGCGATGTCACCCACCGGGGCGCTGCCCGCGGTCTCCAGCTTCTGCTCGCGGGCCCGCTCGACAATCCGCAGGAAAAGCGACTCCAGCCGGTCCCGCGGCGTGGACACGGTGACTGCCTTGCCCTCGCGGCTTTCCACCAGGCTGGTTAGCGCCTCGAGCGTCTCGGGGGTGAGGCGCTCACAGGTGATCTGGAGCATGTCACGCCGGCTCAGGATGTCCTCGAGCTTTCCGCTTTCCTGGATGCGCCCGCCGTAGAGGATCGTGACGCGGTCACACACCTCCTCCACGTCGGCGAGCAAGTGGCTGGAGAGCAGGATGGTTTTTTTGAAGACGCGACCCAGGCGGAGGATGATGTCTTTGACCAGCTTAGCCCCGATTGGGTCCAGGCCGCTGGTGGGCTCATCCAGGATCAGCAGGTCCGGGTCGTTGACCAGCGCCTGGGCCAGGCCGATGCGGCGGGCCATGCCCTTGGAGTATTCGCCGACGGGCCGGCGGGCCGCGGAGCGCAGCCCGACCATCTCGAGCAGCTCCTCGGTACGCCGGCGGCGTTCACGACGCTCCAAACGGAAAAGCGTGCCGTAATAATCGAGCGTTTCGCGGGCGTTGAGGAACCGGTAGAGGTAGGACTCCTCGGGCAGATAGCCGATTCGCGATTTGGTGCGGACGTCGTCCGCGGGGCGCCCGAAGACGGACACGTGCCCGCGGGTGGGATGCAGCAGGCCCAGGATCATCTTGATGGTGGTGCTTTTGCCGGAGCCGTTTGGCCCCAGCAAGCCGAAGACCTCGCCGGGCTGGATGTCGAGATCGAGGTCGTTGACGGCACGGACGCGGGCCCGGCGCCAGAAGTCGCGAAAGACCTTGGTGAGGCCGACGGCTTTGATGACGGAGTGGTTGTTCACGACGTTCCTCGCACGCGCCGGCGCGCCGACCGCTACTTCTTCTCACCTCGTTGCCGCTTGAGGGCCTCTTCTTCGCCCAGCTCCCGCCGCCGTTCGGCATCGCTCTTGACGTGAATCTCGATTTCCTTGGCAGCGGGCACGAAGACGATTTCGTTCTGCTTGTTGGAGAGGATTTCGTTCCGCATGGCGATCCAGAGGTTCAGCAGGGCGATGGTGGGCTGGCTCTTGCGCTGCTCGAGATAACCGCTGAACTCCTTGTACTCGCTCCGCAGCGTCTCATTGATGTGGTTGGCCTGGGCGTCCGCCTCGCTCAGCTTGACGGCCACCTGCCCGGCGCCGTCCCGCTGGGCCTCGTTGAGCAGCCCGTCAATCTCGGCCAGCCGCTGGCGGAGCTCGTCCTCACCCGCGCCCACGAGTTGCGCCTCGCCGTACTTCCCGATCTGATCGAGCAGGCCCGGGTACTTGTCGCCGGCAGCCCGGCTGAGCGTCTCGCTGGCCTCTTCCTCGGCCTTCTGCTGCAAGCTCAGGCGCTCGTTCTCGGCCCGGATCACGTCCATGAAGGCCTGGCGGACCGCCGCCGGCTCGATCGTGTAGGCGACCACCTGCACCACCTGCACGCCGGTGTCGAGATCGTCCAGGGCCCGTTGCAGACGCGCCTGTACGCCCTGGCGGACGGAGTCCAATGCCGTGCGCGTGACCTCCTCGATTGTCCGCCCGGCGACTTCCTGCACGACGGCCGTCTCGGTCAGGCGTTGCAGGAGCGGCTCGAAATCTCCCGGCGTCTGACCGATGTTCTGCACGAACAGGGCGGCGTTGTCGATCTTGTATTGGACCTCCCAGCGGCCGTGGGACAGGTTGCGGTCGCCGGTGAGCATCGCGCCGTCCACACCCGGCGTGAGCTCGCGGGAATCCATGACGATCTGAGACAGGTCCTTGGCCGTCGCGCTTTGCGGATGCCGGAACATGAATGTGACGACCTTCAGTTCCTGCGCCTGCCCGGTCACCACGATCTTTCTTTCAAATGGGTCGGGTAAGGCCCAGTGCCAGCCTTGCGAGAACACGGGCGTCTCCCCGGCTTCGCCGCTCGTCGTCCGCAGCTTTCCGAGCCGCGCTACAAGTCCTTGCTGGCCGGGATCGACGCGGAACAGGCCGGACAGCAGGTAGAGGACCGCCAGCACGACGATCAGGATGCGCAGGATGTTGAAACTGGCCCGCAGGGCGCGGACCAACGACTCTTGCGCTGGGTCGGCGGCTGGCGAGCCCGGCAGGCCAGCGAAATCGGGCGATGCGGATGAGTGTGAAGGCATCGGTTCCATGGCCATCGGCGTTACCTCGCAGACCCAGGCTGTTTTTCCGTGGGCACGGGGGGCGAAACGAAGGGCTTGAACAGTGGGGACTTCTCATCCAGGAAGATCGTCGTCTTCTGTGATAACGAGGCCCGCAGCGCATCCAGCTCGCGGAGCAAGATGAACAGGCCCGCGTCCTCCTGCTGGATCTTCTTCAGAATCTGCGTGCTGGCCGCGATGCCGGCGGACTCGATCTCCTTGGCCCGGCGATTGGCGAACGCCAGAATCTGTTGGGCGTTCGCCTCCGCCCGGGCTTTGATGCCCTCGGCTTTGGACTTGCCCTCCTGCCGGTAGCGCGCCGCCAGCCGGTTCCGCTCCTGCTGCATGCTGGCAAAGACTTGCTGCATCGCCTCTTTGGGGAGGGAGATGCGGCGCAGGCCGATCCGGCGGACCTCGATTCCGTAGTCGGTTTTCAGACCGGGCGCGACGCCGGCCAGCATTTGCGCCAGCAGCCGCTCGTAATTGACGTCCTTCTGCTTGACGTCGAGACTAACGAAGTCGGACAAGGTGCTTTGCCCGATCGCGGCGGCCTGGGCCTGGCTGATGCGGGAGCGCATCAGCTTCTCGGCTTCGGCGACGCTCCGCTGGGGCACGCGCAGGTAGAACTGCAACGGGTCCTCGATCCGCCAGATCACGTAGGCCCCGACGATCACCATCTTGCCGTCGACCGTCTTGATCTCGGTCTCGGGCGTGTCGAGGGGCCGCAGGCGGACGTCGTAGGTTTCGATCGATTCGAACGGATAGGGCCAGCGGAACTTCAGGCCCGGCTCGTGGATCACGCTGCTGGCATCCGCCTTGCCGAAGCGGGCCTTGACCGCCACCTGGTTGAAATCGACCTGGAAGGTGAAGGCGAACACCAGGAGGATCAGGACGACCGCCGCCGCGATCAGCAGCGTGGGAATCGACACCTTGCTCATGACAGGTCCTCTACTTCTTGCGGTCCGGGGAAATCTCCTCGGGCGAGAGCCGTGATTCGTCTTCGGCGATGAAGCGCACCCGCACGATACGGTCACCGGGATCAAAGGCCAGGAAGTACTTGCGGGCGTCCTTCAGTCCGGCAATCAGAACGTCCAGCATGCGGCGCGCCCTGTAGATTTCGGGCGCCGCCTGGTACGCCTCGCGCTCGTTCTGCATCTCGATGAGGTCGCGCGCCGCGTTCATCTCCTTGGTCCAGCGCTCCGCCAGGGCCTTGGCGAGCGTCGCCGCCGCTTCCCCTTCCAGCCGGGCCGGATTGAAGCCCCGGTTCAGCTTGTCTTCCCAGTAGGCGCGGGCCAGGCGGCCCTCGGTGAGCCGGAACAGGGCCTCGGCCGGGGCCGGCGCCAGGCGGGCCGCCACCTCTGTGCGCAGCGGCGCCGCGGCCCGCGCCAGCGCCTCCGTCGCGTTCTGCAAGTCCGTCTGGGCTTGCGCGACGGCCCGCGCGCCGTTGCGCTGCTCATCGAGGGTGCGCCCCAGGCCCAGCTCGAATTCCTGCTCGACCTGGCGCTGGAGCTCATCCGCCCACCGCAGCCGGACCTCCGCTTCTATGCGGGCTTGAAACAGAGGTTCGATCTCCTTCAGCCGGGCCGACAGGGCGGCCACCGCGCCCGGATCGGCCGCACCCAGGGCTTCTTCGGCGGAGTTAACCTGCTCGCTGGCCTGGCGGTTCTGCTCGACGGCGTCAGCCAGGAAGCGCGCATTCTGTGCGTCCCCCGCCACCTTGGAGAGCCGCTCGTTCTCGGTAACGAGCGACTCGCGAATATCGGCGACCTTCTTCTGCTCCTCGGTGACCACCTTGCGAAACGCTTCCGCGACGGTCTTCTCCGGGTGCACGTTGGTCACGCCGACGTAAACCACCTCCAGGCCCAGGTCGCTCACGCGGGCGGACATCCGCGCGCGGAGGACGTCGCCGATCTCGGCGAGCTTGCGGCCCAGGAGCGAATCCACGGTCGACGAAGCGGTGAACCGGCCGACCTCCTCCCAGGCGATGTTGCGCAAGGCGTCCTCCGGCTTGTCCATCGCCGCCGAGTAGCGGTCGAGCTGGTCGGGCTTGATGCGATACTGCACCGCCATGTCCATGCGGATCAGGTTGACCGGGAACTCCCGGCTCGCCGCGGGCAGGTCGGCTTCCGCAGCCGGCTCGGTCGGCGGCGCTTCCTCTTCGCCGGTCTTGCGCTCGGGCGGGCAGATCAGGAAGTCGAAGTGCTCCTGACCCATGTGCTTCTCGTCGGTCCAGAGCTGCAAGGTCGTCGCCTCGGCATAATCGGGGACCGCGTTCCACCTCTTGTACCCGACATTGATCTGATGCAACTGCCCGGTGTTGTAGACCCGCGCCACCTCCCACGGCCACGGCCGCTTCCAGTGCAGGCCCGGGGCCAACGGGGCCTGGGCGTTGACCTGGCGCCCCCAGCGTTCAATGATCACGTGCTCGTACGGCTGTACCACGACCATGCAGGTCAGCAGCCACAGCGACAGCGCCCCCGCCAGCACCAGCCAGGCAAAGGTCCGCGCCAGCAACTGGTAGAACCACGTCTGCGAGACCTGGAAACCAAACTGGTAGTTCAGGGCCTCGGCGATCGTCGTGGCGATGCCACCGGGCTCCGCGAACAGGCCCAGCAGGCGGCTGTCGAAGCAGGCGCGCGGCTCGACGCCGGTGGCGCGCGGGCGGTAAATGTCCAGGACGAAGTTGATCAGCGTCTCGATGGCCAGGATGACCATCACGACCGGGATGACGTAGGCCAGCGCCTGCTCCCAGGAGGCCACGCCGCCGTACTGCTGCACGCCCAGGCATACCAGCAGGGCCATCACCGCCAGGGCGTTGCCGAGCATGTACGAGCCGCAGCCGCGGAGCAGTTGCCACTCGGTGACGCGGCTCATGCCGGACGCGTAGCGCGAGAACAGGAACGTGCCGAGCATAACGATCGCGAGGACAACCATCGCGATCGGGACGTTGACGAGCGTCGGCCAGCCTTCCTCCCCGATCCGCAGCCCGGGAATCTCGACCCCGCCGATGACCTGCTTGACCGCCATGCGGTGCCACAGCACGACGCCCATGAAGCCCAGGTAGAGCGACGTAAACAGCCCGAAGCCGGGGATGAGCCAGCGCTGCATCCAGCGGAGACGGGCGTCGGCCACGCGGAAGCTCAGATTGACCGCACCCTCGTCGCCGAACAAGGCTTCGCCGCCGCCGGTGGCCCGTTTCTCGCGGCGTAATTCCTCGAGATCGAGGGTTTCCAGGGCGGCCAGCTCGCGTTGCCGGAAGACCAGCAAGGTCACAAACCAGAGGGGGACGCCGCCGAGCAGGTACCACGCCAGGCGGTTCATCGCGGCTGACTTCGTCACCAGCGAGAGCGCCAGGACGCCGCCGAACGCGACGAGCTGCAGCGCCAGTCCGCCCAGGCTGGCCCGTCGACTGCGCGTATAGGTGGTTTCGGTCACAACCTACCTCCTGCTGCGGCGGGCGGGGATGCCCGCCCCACCCGCGAACTGCCGTCTTCGCCGAGCGTATGATCCCTTGTCCGTCCGTGGGGCCCGCCGCATAATTGCAGGCACGCGCGACCGGCGCCCGAGCCGCTCAGCACCAACGAGTACCTATGCTGGCCAAGTTGATTGCGATCGCGAAGACCACGTTCCTCGAAACGATCCGGCAGCCGATCTACGGCGTGCTGTTGTGGGTGGCGGCCGGGCTGCTGATGATCAACCCCAGCCTGGCCGGGTTCACGCTGGAAGGCAATGAAGGCGACATCAAGGTGGTCAAGGACGTCGGACTGGCCACACTGCTGTTGTACGGTTTGCTGGCCAGCGTGTTCAGCGCGACCGGCGTCATCACGCGCGAGATCGAGTCGCACACCGTGTTGACCGTCGTGTCCAAGCCGGTCAATCGGCCGGTCTTCCTCCTGGGCAAGTACCTCGGCGTGTGCAGCGCGGTGCTGGTCGGCTACTACTTCCTTTGTCTGGTGTTTCTCTTGGCCGTGCGGCACGGGACGATGGCGATGGCCGTCGATCCCTACGACCTGCCGGTGTTGATCTTCTCGGCGGCTGCCCTCCTGATCAGCCTGGTCGCCGCCACGTTCGGGAATTACGTCTACGGCTGGCACTTTCCGACGGCGCTGACGGCCTGGGTGGTGCCGTTGGGCACCCTGGCCTTCCTCCTCGTGTTGTTCGTCTCCAAGACATGGGAGCTGCAATCGCCAGCCACCGACTTTGGCGACATGCAGATGGTTTACGCTGTCGCCATGACGTTCTTCGCCGTGCTGATTCTGACGGCCTTCGCGGTCACGCTGGCGACGCGTTTCAGCCAGGTCGTGACGTTGGTGTTGTGTGCCGCGGTGTACGTGCTCGGGCTGCTCTCGGACCACTACCTGGGCCGGCCGGCGGAGGCGGGCGGCGCCGCGCTCTACAAGCTGCTCTATGCGGCCGTGCCGAATTTCCAGTTCTTCTGGGCCGGCGATGCCCTGACGCAACAACGGATCATTCCCGCCGCGCAGGTCGGCCGGGTGGCGGCGTACTCCGTAGCGTACGCCCTGGGCGTGCTCGGGCTCGGGGTGGCCCTGTTCGAGACACGCGAGGTGGGATAAACCGGGTTGCACGATTCTCTGTGAGGTCATTAGACCGGCTGCAAGACGACCTTTCCGGCGGTCGCGGCGGGAGTGCCGCGCGGCGCCGGTACGTGGGACTCGATCTGCTCGCCGAAGCGCACCATCCGCGCGCTGTTAAACACCACCAACGCCGAAGACAACGTGTGCAGGAACGCCGCCAGCATGGGGTGGACGTTTCCGAACACGATTGCTACCTCGACCGCGATGATGAATGTGACCCCGAAGATCAGGTTCTGCCAGATCACCTTCGTGGTCGCACGGGAGAGGCTGACCATGAACGGCAAACGCCGCAGGTCATTGCTCATGAGCGCGACGCTGGCGCTGTTCATGGCGATGTCGCTGCCCGCTGCCCCCATGGCGATGCCGAGGTTGCCGGCGGCCAGCGCGGGGGCGTCGTTCACGCCATCGCCGACCACCGCGACCGTATGCCCTTTTCGCTTGAGCGTGTCGACCAGGGCGAGCTTGTCCTGTGGGAGCACTTCGGCCTGAACGTCCGAGCAGCCCATCTCGCCGGCCACGCGGCGGGCCACGGACCAGCGGTCACCCGTCACCATGATCAGGTCGCGGACGCCGAGCTGCCGCAGCTCATCCAGGGCCTGCTTGGCTTCGGGGCGCGTGCGGTCTTCCAGCCCAACCCAGCCGAGGCAGCGGCCGTTGCGTACCACGTAGAGCGTGCTGAGCCCATCGGGTTCGGCGTACTTCTCATCCTGCATGTGGGCCAGGCTGACCCCCGCCCCCTGCACCCAGGTCCGCCGGCCGATCTGCACCGGCTGGCCGTTGAGCTGGCCTCTGACCCCCTTGCCCGAAATCTCCTCAAACCCGCTCGCGTCGTCCAACGGGATGCGGGCCTTCTCGGCCACGGCGACGATGGCGCGGGCCACCGGGTGCCGGCTGAGGCGCTCGACCGAGGCGGCCGTGCGCAGCAACTCGGCCGCGTCGACGCCCGGGGCCGGCATCAGCCGCGTGACCGCCAGTTCGCCGGTAGTCAGCGTCCCGGTCTTATCGAACACCACCGCGGTCAGCTTGCGGGCCCATTCCAGGTTGGTCACGTCCTTGATGTACACGCCCAGCCGGGCGGCGGCCGAAAGGGCGGCGACGATCGCGGTCGGCGTCGCCAGGATGAGCGCGCACGGACACGCGATCACGAGCAGGGCGATGGTCTTGTTCATGTCCCGGGTGAAGAACCAGACCACGCCGGCGATCATCAGCGTGACGGGCGTGTACCACGAAGCGTACTGGTCGATGAGCCGCATGAGCGGGATTTTGGTCCGCTCCGCTTCGAGGATGAGGTCCTGTACGCGGCCGAGCGTCGTGTCGTGACCGACTTTCGTCACCCGGATCCGCAGGGCGCCCGTGACGTTGCTGGTCCCGCCGAAGACCTCGTCGCCGGTGACCTTCTCTGCCGGCAGCGATTCGCCGGTGATGTTGGCCTCGTTGATCGTGGAGTGGCCGTCAATGATCACGCCATCGGCCGGCACGTTGTCGCCGGGGAGTACCGCGACCACGTCGTTGGGCCGCAGGGCGTGGGCTTCGACTTCCTCCTGCGAGCCGTCGTTGAGCAGGCGGCGTGCCTTGGTGGGGGTAAGGCGGATCAGCCCCTCGATGGCGGCTCGCGCGCCCAGGGCCGTTCGCGTTTCGATCAGGATACTGATGAGCAGGAAGAAAGCCACGACGCCGGCGGTTTGGTATTCGCCTTTGGCCATCGCCGCCAGAATGGCCAGGGCGACGAGCTCATCCATGTGCAGGTGGCCGGTGAGCAGCGCTTTGAGCGCATGCCACCACAGCGGGGCCGCCAGCAGGAGGGCTCCCAGCCCGGCGAGGAGGTCGCGATAGAACGCCCCGCTTTGCTTGCCGGCCGCCGGGTCGCCCAGCAGCCAGCCGGCCAGGAACGAGGCGAGCACGAGTACTCCGCCCAGCATCGTCAGCACGAGCTTGAACGTGGCCCGTCCGGTTTCCGACTTCACCGATAGATGATCATGTGCCATAGCTCACCGGTAGGGCCGTCGAGGGAACTGCCCCGCGGCTTAACGCCACGCGACCGCGCTACAAGATACGTGAATGTAAGCCGTAGCGGCGTCGTGTCAACGTCATACCGCCGCTGTCCAGCCATCATGGATCGTATACGGTACGTCGGATAGGGCGAGCAGTTCACGCCGGCTTGCCGCGAAGTTGTAGCGGCCGGGCTCCGTCCCGGCCGTAGCAGCGCACGTGGCCACCTACGGCCGGGACCGAGCCCGGCCGCTACACTGACCAGTCGCGCGCAGCACGAGCTGGTGGGACGGGATCCCAGGTGGTCTATGGCGCCTTCGGTGTGGCGGCGGCGGCTTCTGCCGTGCCGGGGGTCGCGGCTTCGGCAGCTTCGGTCTTGACCTTCTTCTTGCCGGCCTTGCCCTTGCGGTGCGCGATTTTGGGGAGGCCGAGCACGCTCTGACCTGCTCCCCACCGCTCCTGGTCCTGAAGCCGTGCGACGCGCTCGGCTCGCGAGAGCACATTGCGGTGCCGCTCGAGGGAGCTCTTGATGCGCAGCGAACGATCGATCGACATCGTGGTTCTCCGAGTTCCCAGCATTGTAGCGTAGCCGATCTGGCCGTGCCGGGCAATGGGCAGCCGAGGGATCCGCGGATGGGGGGTGCGCGACAGAATCGGCGGGCCTGTAGCGTTGCCCCCCCCGTGGCTCCGCCGCGGCGGATCGAAGGGCGGTAACTCTGCGTATTCGACGTCGACCATCCGCCGCGGCGGAGGCCGACGCTACGTGGCCGGCCGGTGCCCGTGGCGCCGGCCCCGTGCCCACAATGGGCCTCTCTCCCTCGCTTGCGCCTCGGGCTCTGATCGCTTCGCACGCCGCTCGGCGCGGACGGCGCGTTCCTTGGACTCACCACCTTGCGCTGGACACGGAAGCCCAGCGCTATAGCACGGACGCCCAGCGCGGGACCCCGAAGAAGCGTTGTGCGTTCGATTGTCCCCTGGGCGACGCCAGGAGTCGATATAGAGATTGGCTTGGCCGCCCCCTCGCCCCGCCGACCGGAGTTTGCTATACTTGTATCAAGCTGCTGCCCCGGCCCCCGCGGCCGGAGCGATGCTTGTCCGGTGTGTCACCGGCCGCTGACGCAACGCGCCCCGCCTGTGCCGCGGGACGCGTTGCGTCCTCGGCCTGTGCCGAGGAAACGTCTCTATGCCGCGCCAAACTGCTCTGCATGCTTGCCAGGAAGCGATCGGGTACCATTTCGAGAATCTTGACCTCCTCAAGCTGGCGCTTCACCACGCCTCGTCCGCCAACCATCGCCGCGACAGCAACGAGCGTATGGAGTTTCTCGGCGACGCCGTGCTCGGCCTGGTCGTGTGCCAGGCCTTGTACGAACGCTTGCCGGAAGCGCTCGAAGGGGACATGACCAAGATCAAGTCCGCGGTCGTGTCGCGGCGCACGTGCGCCCAGGTGGCCCATCGTTTGCGGCTGACGGAGGGGCTCGTGCTCGGCCAGGGCATGGACAGCGGCGAGCTGCTGCCGAGCTCCCTCGCCGCGGGTACCCTCGAAGCGGTCATCGCGGCCGTTTACCTGGACGGCGGCCTGGACGCCGCCCGCGAGTTTGTGCTGCGGCACATGGATGAGGAGTTGCGCGAGGCGACCGCGTCGCAGCATCAGTTCAACTTCAAGTCGCATTTGCAGCAATGCGCGCAGCGGAACGCGAGTGCGACGCCGATCTATGAGCTGCTCGACGAGAAGGGCCCCGATCACGCCAAGTGCTTTGAAGTCGCGGTCTCCATCGGCGGCCGGCAGTTCCCCAGCGCCTGGGGGCCCAACAAGAAAGAGGCCGAGCAGAAGGCCGCCCAGCTCGCGCTGATTGCGCTGGGCGAGATTCCCGAGACGCCGTACGAAGACGCACTCGCGGGCGGATAGGTTCACACGGAGCCGGCGCCGCGGCCCATTCCACTCGCCACCAGCGATCCATGCCCCGGGGCGCAGTCGCGATCGTGGTTCTGGCGTTACTGCGGCTTGACAACGTGTTTCATCGCAGGCAGGTTGATGAGGAAGGACTGTCGCAGCGTGCCGTCCTCGCCGTAGGTCTCGAGCCAGGCGCGGTCGGGGTCGGTGGCGACGTGGACCAGCGCGAAGCCCGGGTGCCCCTGGCCAGGAATTTTTCCTTCGCTCCAGCACCAGCCGGGGCAGGCCTGGTCGCGGGAGTCCGACTCCGACAGGTTCGTGTGGGGCACGGAAATCTCGCGTAGCCCGGAATTGCTGCCGTCGTCGATCGCTCCGCCGGTGTGCGCGTCCGCAGAGATCACCACCACTCCATGGATCCGCGCCGCCCTGATGAAATCGAGGATCTCTTGGCGCTCGGTCGTATAGGCCCCCCAGGAGTCGGCCGGCTTACAGCGTGGATTGAACGGCACGCTGGAGACGATGAATTTCCAGGTGGCGGTGGAATGCAGCAGCCCGTTCAGTAGCCATTGCTTTTGCCCGTCCGGCAGGTCGTCTCCGTCCAGCATGGATTTGTCGGGCCCGTCCTCGTCGGCGGCGGGATCGCGCTGCGCACGACAATCGAGCAGAAAGAACTCGGCCTGCCCGTAGCGGAAGCTATGCCAAATGCCGGCTTGGGGGTTGGGCAGCGGCAGCGTGGGGTAGTATTCCTGAAAGGCCTGCAGCGCATCGGCCTTCCCGGGGAACGTCTTGTCGGCGTTGTTCTCTCCGAAGTCGTGGTCGTCCCACACATGGAAAAAGGGAAACTGCCGCGCGATATAAGTGTCGAAATCCAGTCCCGACGCGGTCCCTGGCGAGCGCACCTCGCGATGCATCTGCTGCATGCAGGGCAGGATGAGTGGGTCGCGGTGGTCGAAATCGCCGAGCTGAATGACGAAGGCCGGGTTGGTGGCGGCCAGGGCGGCATACGCGGGGGCCGAGCGTTCCTGGTCCACCGTCGCCAGATCGGCCAGCAGCCCCACGGTGAACGCGACGGGCCGCTCGGGAAACGTGACAAAGCTGGGCAGCGGCTCCTGGAGCTGGCTCTGCCCGTCGACCAGGATATCGTAGTAAATTCGCGTTTCGACCGGCAAATCGCGCAGGGGGACCAGCGCGGTGAAGTCCTTGTCCTCCGCGGCGGAAACCAGGTCGCTCAGCGTTGCACCGCTGAGGTCGCTATTCGGGGAGTACAGCACCTGCACAGTGCTGGCGCTCGACGCGCGAGCGAAGATCGCGGCACTGTGCGCCGTGACTGCGCCGACGAGCGGCCCGTCCGTGAGCATCGGCGGCCCGTCGTAATAGGTCAGGACGCAATAGCGGTTGGCGTGCGTGCAGTAATCCGTCACGGTGCCGTTTGGCCAGTGCGCCTGCACGAGCGCGCGATTCACGTCGCCCATGCCGAAATGGAGCACCGGCGAGTCCTGCGAATGGTGGCTTACGCCGCCGTTCTGCTGCCGGACCTCCAACTGATTGCCGCGGGATACGCTTACGCGGGTACCGAGGGCCAGCTCGTTTCCGGCGGGGCCGCGCAGCTCGATTTCGAGATAGTTGTTCGTTGTCGGCGTGACGTTCCGATACAGGTAGAGCGGCTGGTCCGGATCTTCGAACGGGCGGAAGAAGCCGACGCCGGTGAAGATGTCGACCAGTCCGTCGCGGTCGTAGTCGGCGAGCGCCACGACCGGGTCCATCCCGCCGATGGTCGCGGGCACCCCGGCCGCGAGGGCCACTTCTTCGAACGTGCCGTCCCCGTGGTTGCGGTAGAGGAGGTTGCGCGTCGGCTCGCCGTCCAGGTAGTAGGCGCCCACGTACAGGTCGAGGCAGCCGTCGTTGTCGAAGTCGGCCCAGGCCAGCTCTTCGAAGATCCCGACCCGGTCGAGCCCCGCATTCGTGATCGGGGCAAAGGTGCCGTCATGCTGATTGCGGTAGAGCGCCAGCGGCGCACCGGGCGGTGTGTTCTCGTGGGCAATGACGAGGTCCATCCACCCGTCATTGTCGTAGTCGCCCCAGGCGGCGCCGGCATTGTCGCGGGTCCCTGCGAGCCCGGCCGCTTCCGTCACATTGGTGAACACACCGCCATCGTTTCGCATGAGCGCGTTGATCCCGGTCGGTCCGCCGCCGGCGCCCCGCACCAACACGTCCGTGTCCCCGTCATTGTCGTAATCGCATGGCAGCGGCGCCCCCCAGGTCCCGATGATCAGCTCCAAACCGCTGCTGGGGTCTCGTGTGAAGCCGCCGGAGAGATTCCCGAGAAACGCCAGGCACGGCGTCTCGCTTGGCGGCGGCGGATTGGTGGCCGTGTTTGTCTTGTACAGGTCCGCGATCCCGTCCCCGTTGAAGTCGAATAGTGCCGCACCGCGTCCGCGCCCGTAGGGGTCTTCGAGCCCAGTGCCCGCCGTCACATCGACATACAGGTCGGCCGCCGGGTCATAATAGAGTAACTCGCACCACTGGCTGCCGTCTGGGTAATGGTGCTCGCCGCCGCCATGCACGACGTACAAGTCGGGAAACCCGTCGCGATTGAAGTCGCTGAATAGAAAGGAGTGCCGGTCCTGCGGCGGCGGCTTGTCGGCGGGGAAGCGGTACGAGACGTCCTGAAAGCACTGATTCCCAAGATTGTCGAAGAGCAGCGGTAGCTGAAAGTGGCCGTTCAGGTGCAGGTCGAGCCAGCCGTCCGCGTCGGAATCGTACCAGTTGGCTCCCCAGAGCGCATTGTGGGCGGTTGGCAGCCCAACTTGCGCAGTGACATCCTGAAACGCGAGCGTGGACTCGCGGCCGCCAGACATGCTTGCCACGCATACCCCAAGTACGACCCAGGCGGGGCCCATCGATACCTCCCGTTGTGTCCCTCCCGCGCTCTCCATTCTAACACAACGGAGATTATCAGATTATCCCGCCTGAGGCAATGGAATTTCCGGTTTTTCCTATCGGCGGTAGTGGTGCCCGCCGCGATACGCCGGGCGGTAATCGTAGTGGCGATACGCGTGGTGGCTCGGGCGCCACGAGTCGGAGAAGTAGACCCGGCTGCTGCGATAGTAGTGCGGCGAGTAGTCGCGGTAGACGACCCGCCGTGGCCAGTAGTCGCGGTAGTAATACGCACGCGGGAAGGGATCGGCGACAACGACATCGGGCCCGTAGTCGCGGTACACGACCGCGGGGCCGTAGTCGCGGTAGACGTATGTCCGCGGCGCACAGTATTCGTAGTAACGCGGCCCACTGCTGTAGCTGAACCCAACGGAGAAATCGTGCCCCAGAGCCGGCGCGCTCAGGTACAGGACAGCAACGAAGGCCGTGGACAGCGCGAATCGCGTGCAGAGTCTCATGTCCGAATCCTCACTCACAAGATCGCCCGAGAGCTTGCAATCTCGATTATACCAGTTTAGACCACGCCGCCAGAAGATGGTTAGGGCTCGGCGACGCCGATCGTTGCCGGGAGCGATTCCAAAGGACTGGTGCCGGAGCCAACAACCGTGTCTCCGCGATGTAACATGTTTATATGCAACATGTTACGCCATGAGAACGCCGACCGAAGCCCGCCCGGATCATCCCCTTTTTTCGCTTTGCATGAAAGGCACCGTTGAACGCTTCGTGGGACATTTGTGAAGTGGCCTGGCCCGACGATCCGGTCAGTGCAGCGTACGCATTCGCCGATGGTGCTGAGCTCGCCTGGCTCGACAGCACGGCAGACCTGGCCGCGCGGCCGGGCGACGCACGGTACAGCCTGCTGTGCGCGCGCCCCTGCGGCGTGCTGGAACAATTCGACGGCGAGCCCGCCGCGTTCTGGATCGGCGACCGCCTCGCAGACTGCGACGGCAGCGGCTGGGGCTTGTGGCGCCGCGTCGCCGGTCGTCTGCCGCGCTTGCCGACGCTGCCGTGCGGTCTTTCGCCGGGCTGGGTGGGATACCTCGGCTTTGAGATGGCCCGTCAGCTCGAGACGCTGCCGGCTTCCCATCATGAGGATCTTGGGTTGCCGCTGCTGCGGCTGGCTCTGTTTAATCGGGGCATCGTGCTCGATCACCGCGCGCGGCGTGCGTTTGCGGTGCACGCGCCGGGGGTCGGCGAGGTGTTCGCGGACGGCGGCCGGAACCTGGATGCGGAGTGGCTCGCGCGTTGGGACGAGGCCGCGGAAGCCCGCTGCGATTTCGCTGCCCCAGTGGTTCGAGTGCGGCCCGAAACCGAGCGTGCGGCGTACGAGCAGCGTGTGATGCGGGCGATCGAGTACATTCGCGCCGGCGACATCTACCAGGTGAATCTCGCCCATCGGCTTCGCCTGGAGGGCGTCGGGCCTCCGCTGGCGGTGTATGCAGCCGTGCGCCGGGCAAACCCGGCGCCGTACGCGGCCCTGCTGTCATGGAGTGACGGCGCCATCGTCTCCGTCTCGCCGGAGCTGTTCCTCCGGCTTCGCGAGGGCGCCGTCCGCACGCGGCCGATCAAGGGCACCCGGCCGCGCACGGGTGACCCCGAGCGCGACGAGGCCCTGCGCCGAGAGCTGGTGGCTTCGCCGAAAGAGGCGGCCGAGCTGACCATGATCGTCGATCTGCACCGCAACGACCTGGGCCGGGTGTGCGAGTACGGCAGCGTACGGGTCGAGCATCCCCGGCGGGTGGAAACGCATCCGACCGTGTTTCACACGGTGGCTGACGTTACGGGGCGGCTGGCGCCGGGCCGCGACGGGCTCGATCTGCTCATGGCCTGCTTTCCGGCCGGCTCGATCAGCGGGGTCCCCAAGATCCGGGCCCTGCAAATCATCGACGAGCTGGAGCCGGTGGCCCGCGCCGTATACAGCGGCGCGATTGGCGTGCTCGGCCTCGATGGACAGATGACGTTCAACGTGGCAATTCGCACTCTGCAGATTCGCGGCGCAGCGGCGACGCTCTACGTCGGCGGCGGCATCGTGGCCGATTCCGATCCAGCCGCCGAGTACGAGGAGACGCAAGCCAAGGCCCGCGGCATCCTGGCCGGAATCGGTAGCGTCCGGCCTCTGTGCCGGACGTCGATCGGCCGGAAAATGGCTGGAAAGAGGTAGACGCAACAGGGGGGCGCTGTATAAGGGGCGAACGCCACCCCGACGGCGTAGTCGGCGAGGCTCAGAACACCTGTCAGAACCCCGCCCGCGAGCGCGGGGTCGCTGCCCGCCACTGGCGTGGCGGGTTCTGTTAGGAGTCGGAGGAACGCACTTGCGGCACTGGGTCAGCCTGAACGGGACGCTGCTGCCGGGCGAGGAGGCGCGGGTCAGCGTCTTCGACTCAGGTTTCATGCAGGGCATCGGGCTGTTCGAGACCATGCGCGCGTACGCTGGTCGCATCTTCCGCTTCCAGCAGCACATTGATCGGTTGACTCAATCCGCCCAAACGCTGGGCTGGACTGTCATTCCAGACGAGGACGAGCTGGCGGACAACGTGCGGCAAGTGCTTTCGCCGTTGGCGGGCACCGATGCCCGCGTGCGGCTCACGGTGACGACCGGCTCCTTGCACGCCGACGCCGCGGATCTGCCCAAGCTGACCATCGTGGCGACCGCCGCTGCGGCCGAGAAGTATCCGGACGAGTGCTACACGCGCGGCGTGACGGCGATTGTCTCGGAGTGCCGGCAGTGTCGGAGCGATCCGACCATCGGACACAAGACGACGAGCTACTTCGCCCGGCTGGCGTCGCTGCGAGTGGCGCATCTGCAGTCGGCGTTCGAGGCCCTGTGGTTCACGCCGGAGGGGCATCTCGCGGAGGGGGCGATCAGCTCGGTGTTTGTCGTGCGTGACGAGCAGTTGTTGACGCCGCCGCTGGACACGCCGGTGCTGCCGGGCATTACGCGGGCGGCGGTGATGGAGCTGGCGGTGGAGCAGGACATTCCCGTCCGGGAGCAAGTGCTGACGCTCGACGACGTGCTCCCTGCTGAGGAGGTGTTCCTGACCAACAGCATGATCGAGCTGGTGCCGGTCGTCCGGATCGGGCGCAACGTGATCGGCAACGAGAAACCCGGCGAAGTGACGCGGAAGCTGGCGATCGCGTACGGCGAGTTGATCGACCGGGAGGCGGGCGATGAGTGAGCCGAATGTCGCGGACCTGCTCGCGGCGGTGGATGGGCTGGCGCCGCTGGAGTACGCCGCCGAGTGGGACAACGTCGGGCTGCTGGCCGGCCGGCCGGAGTGGCCGGCGCGGCGGGGGTTGCTGGCGATCGATCTGACCGACGCCGTCGCCCGCGAGGCGCTCCGCAAGCGGGCCGATGTATTGGTCGTGTACCACCCGCCGATCTTCAAGGGCGTCCGGTCCGTCACGCCCGACGCGGCCTGCCCGACCACGTTGCTGCCCGATTTGTTGGCGGCGAAGGTGTCGATCATTGCACTGCACACGGCGCTCGACGCTGCGGTCGGGGGCACGAACGACGTTCTGCTGGACATCTTCGCGCCGGCCAGGCGCTACCCCCTTGAGCCGCTGGTGCACGAGGACCGGCAGTACAAGCTCGTGGTTTTCGTGCCGCCGCGCGAGGTGGACCGGCTGCGGCGAGCGTTGGCGGCGGCGGGCGCGGGCGTGATCGGACACTACACGGAATGCAGCTTCGAGCTGAGTGGGCGTGGGACGTTTCGCGGCGATGAGACCACGCATCCCACGGTCGGCCGCAAGCAAGTGCTGGAGCACGCGGACGAGGTCCGCCTGGAGATGGTGCTGCCCCGCGACCGCCTGAGCCCGGTCGTGCGGGCCTTATACGCCGCGCACTCGTATGAAGAGCCGGCGTTTGACGTGTATCCCGTGCATGAGCCGGCGGGACGCGGTGCGGCCGGCATGGGCCGCGTCGGCGTGCTCCGACGGCCCGCGCGCGGCACGGACCTCGTCGCCCGCCTGGGCCGGCGTGTGGACCTCTCGTGTGCCCTGGTGGTCGGGAATTTGAAGCGGAGATTCCGGTCGGTGACGGCGGCGGCGGGGGCCGTCGGCCTTCGGGCGTTCCGCGACCCGGATTCCCTGGTTTTGACGGGCGAGTTCAAGCATCACGACGCGCTCGAGCTGCAACGTCGCGATGTGACCGCGGTACACTTGGGACACTATGCGAGCGAGCGTCCCGTGCTGGACTGGCTGCGGACCTGGTTGCGAAAGAGCCTGCCGGCGGTGCGGCTGGAGATCGCCCGATCCGGCCGTGCGCCATTTTCGCCGCTGAGCTAATGGAGATAGATGATGTCGGTGTGCCTGGCCCGGTTCCGGACGGCGGGGTTCGCGGTGGCGGTCGTTGCACTCCTGCTGGTCGTCGGCTTGCCCGCCGCGCGGGGCCAGGACGGCGACGCCGTGGTGATCGTCAACGGGCGACCGATCACGAAGAAGCAGATGGTCGATCTGCTCATGGAAGCACGGGGCCTGGGGGTGATGCAGCAACTCATCGTGCTGGAGCTGGCCAAAGAGGAGACCCGCCGGCTGAAAATCCGGGTGACGGACGAGGACGTGCAGCGGGAGTTCGAGCGGGCGCTGACGAAGATCGCCCCGTCGGTGGACGCGCAGGGCCAGCCGCTGTCGGCCGAAGAGAAGCAGAAGTCGCTGGAGATGCTGCTACAGCAGAAGGGCATCACGCTGACCGAGTTCAGGGTCGGCATGGAGCGCAACGCCCACCTGCGCAAGGTGGTCGAAAGCAGCTTCCGCGTCGACGACGCCACGCTGCGGGAGGAATTCGCGCGCCTGTACGGCGAGACGGTCGAGGTCCGGCACATCCAGGTGGGCGACGTCGGCGGCCTGCACGAGGCGCTGAACCGGCTGGAGAAGGGCACGGACTTTGGCGACGTAGCCCGCGCCGTCAGCCAGAATCCCGAGACCGCGCCGCGCGGCGGGCTGCTTACCCCGTTCGCGTTCAACGACGAGGTCGTCGCGCCCGTGCTGCGCGAGGCGGCTTTCTCAATGAAGCCGGGCGAAGTCTCCAAGCCGATTCGGGTGGGGCCCTGGTGGCACATCCTGAAGCTGGAGCGGCGGCTTCCGGCGCCGGACGTGCGGTTTGAGGACGTGCGGGAGCGGGTCGAGCAGTCGCTGCGCGACCACGCCGTACCGCAACAGATGAACCGCCTGATCACGGACCTGTTTCAGAAGGCCGACGTGAAGGTGCTCGACAGCGAGTTAAAGCGGAGGTACGAGAAGCTGCTCAAAGAGAACCTCGCGCTGGAGCCGGTCGGGGCGCCGTAGGCTCGCGGGCCCGGCGCCCACTCCACCCCGGGGCCAGGTCCGCCCGCTACGGACCCTCGTCGCGCTGGGGGCCGAGGGCGGCCTGCTGACACAGGAACAACACGGCCATGCGCACCGCCAGGCCGTTGGTCACCTGCCGCAGGATGCTCGAGTTCGGGCCGTCCGCCACGTCCGCCGCCAGCTCGATGCCGCGGTTCACGGGGCCGGGATGCATGATCAGCACGTCGGGCCGGCAACGCCTGAGCCGCTCGCGGTTCATGCCGAACAGTTGCACGTACTCGCGCACCGAGGGGAACCCGCTTTCGGTCATGCGCTCCTTTTGAATGCGGAGCAGGTTAACAACGTCCATCTCGGGCAGCACGCCGTCGAAATCCGACGTGACCCGCGCCCCGATCGCCTCGAAGGTTTGGGGCACGAGCGTTTTGGGCCCGACGAGCGTCACCTTGGCGCCCAGCTTTTGCAGCCCGTGCAGGTCGGAGCGGGCCACGCGCGAGTGGGCGATGTCCCCGACAATGGCGACGTTCAGTCCGTCGACGTGTCCTTTGCGCTCGCGGATCGTGAACAGGTCGAGCAGGCCCTGCGTCGGGTGCGCGTGCTGGCCGTCGCCGGCGTTGATGACGCAGCATTTCACCGCGCTGGCCAGGTGGTGCGCGGCTCCGGCGGCGGGGTGGCGCAACACCATGATGTCCACGCCCATGGCCTCGATGTTGCGGGCCGTATCGGTCAGCGTCTCGCCCTTCTGGGTGGACGACATCTTCTCGACGAAGTCGACGACGTCGGCCGAAAGCCGTTGCGCCGCCAGCTCGAAGCTCATCCGCGTCCGCGTACTCTCCTCGAAAAACATGTTGACGACGACCCGCCCGCGCAACGCCGGCACCTTCTTCACGCTGCGCGTCGACACCTCTTTGAAGCCCTCGGCCGTGTCGAGCACGTGCACGATTTCCTCACGGCTCAGGTCGGCGAGCGCGAGCAGGTGCTTCCGCGTCCAGAGCAGCTCTTCAGTCGGCGCTGTGGTCATACAACTGCACCTCGTCCACGCCGTCGACCTCGCTCAGCTTCACCTTGACGACATGGTGGGCTTCGGTGTCGGCGCGCAGGCCGACAAAGTCAGGCTGGATCGGCAGCTCCCGCCGGCCGCGATCGACCAGTACCGCCAGTCGGATCGCCCGTGGGCGGCCCAAATCGGTTAGCGCATCCAGGGCGGAGCGCACCGAGCGGCCGGTATGGAGCACGTCGTCCACCAGCACCAGCCACGTATCGGTGATGTCAAAATCGATCTCCGTCCCGCGCACCACCGCTTTCGGCCCGATGGTCGTCAGATCGTCGCGGTACAGGGTGATGTCCAGGACGCCGTAGCTCGCCGGCGTCACCCCGGCCTTGGTCAGCAAGGGCAGCAGGCGGCGGGCCAGGGTCTCGCCGCGGCGGCGGATGCCCACCACGGCCACCGGTACGTCGTGGGGTGCCTCGCCCGCGATGGCCCGGGCCATCCTCTCCAGCCGGTCGTGCAGTTCCTGTCGGTCAAGCAGTAGCGTCATGCCGCATAGCGTAGCGGCAGGTGCCGCGCGAAAAAAGGGGTCCCGCGCGGTCCGGTCGCCCGGGACATTGCCCCGGCCTGGGCCGCCGGTAGCCTCCAAAGCGATAAACGCATCGTTCGCCTACGGAGGATTTCCGTTCGCTCAAGACACGTCGTGAGCCAGCCAACCTGAAACACCCCAACATCGGGTTACACTACCGAATTGCTGCTCCGGACGCGTCTTCGTTGACAGATAGGGGCGAAAGCGGTAATCTTGAAGGTTGAAACGGTTTGCGTGGCGGCCGATACGAGAACGGGCCGCGAAGACGGAATGCAGTGCGGAGGAGGAACGCGGGCGCATCTCCGACAGGCACCATCCGTGGGCGGGGCGCAACGCAAGTACGGCCGCAGTGGACGGATTCGGCCTGCGCGCAAGGCTCCCCTGGTCCAGGTCGAAGGGCTTTACTGGAATTATGCCACAAGGAGAAACTAGATGAGGCACCTGTCTTACGTGAGTGTGGGACTGTTGCTCCTGGTACAGTCCGTGTTGGCTGGGCCGCCGGTGCTTGATGGGTCGGCCGCGGAGACCCTGTACGGCACCGCGCTGGTGGTTCAGGACACGCAGACGGGCTTTGGCGACGCCCTCCTGGGCCGCCCCGACGTGTGCAACGGGTCGGAGCTCGACGCCGCCTACGCCGTCATTTATCAAAACACGCTGTACCTCGTCTTTGCGGGCAACCTCCAGAGCAACGGGAACAAGCTGGAGATCTTCTTCGACACGCGCGCCGGCGGGCAGAACCGCCTGCTGGCCACTAACCCCGGCACGGCGAACGAGGGCCTGCTCCGCATGTCCGATGACGGCAGCGGCAACGGCCTGATCTTCCAGGCCGGCTTTAACGCCGACTTCTGGGTCTCGGTGAACTGCTACGGCGATCCAACGTCCGTTTACGTCGACTATGCCGAGCTGTACGTCGGCCCGTCCAACCCGGGCGCGCTGTACTACTGCGGCGCCGGGTCGGCCAAGTGCACCACGGTCGGCGGCGCGCTCACCGGCGGTGACCCCGGTGCGCCCGCCATTCTGTGCACCGTCGACAACAGCAACGTGCTGGGTGTGACCGGCGGCTTCGGCGCCAGCGACGGCTCCGGCGTGCTGACCGGCGTGGAGCTCGCGATTCCGCTCTCGGCCATCGGCAACCCGGCTGGGGCGTTCACGATCACCGCGTTCATCAACGGCACGCAGCACCACTACGTCTCGAACCAGGTCCTCGGCGGCCTGGCGGGCTTGACGTACGACAACCTGGGCGATCCCCGCTACGTCGACTTTACGACCGTCGCTTTCGGCATCCAGACGCCGTTTACCGTGCTGGCGGTCGCCACGCCGACGGGCGCCTGCTGCGTCGGCACCACCTGCTCGATCAAGACGCAGGCCCAATGCACGGGGGCGTCGGGCACCTATCGCGGCGACAACACGAATTGCGACGGGAATCCGTGTAACTCCACCCCGCAAGGGCGCTGCTGTATCGATGACGGCTACAGCGGCCAGTGCTTGATTCGCGAGCAGGCCCAGTGCAACTCGCTGGGCGGCACATGGAGCGGCGCCAGCACCACGTGCGACGGTTGCCCATGCCTGATACCACCCAAGGGCGCTTGCTGCATCGTCGACTATTGCGAACAGCAGCGCGAGGCCGACTGCACCGCCATCGGCGGAGCCTACGCCGGCGATTTCTCGGATTGCGGCTTCCCTGGCAATTCGCCTTGCGATCAGAGCGCCTGCTGCACGGAAACCGTCTGCACCGACGGCCCGCGGTTCCAGTGCACCGCCCTCGGCGGACGCTTTGTCGGCGTCGGCTCGACCTGCACGCCCGGCTTGTGCGACTTCACCATCACTACGCCCTACGTGGCAGGCGATATGCAGAGTCCGCCGTGGCTGCCGGACACAAATCCGATGACGGAAACCACTCCGGGCAGTCACATCTGGACGATTACATTCACCGGTCTGGCGGCCGACGGGCGCTATGAGTGGAAAGTCACGGACGGCACCTGGAACAACACCATCCCGCCCGGCCCCAATAGTTGGCTGTACGCCGACGCCGGCGGTCGCATCACGATCACCTACGATGCGAACTACTACGCCGACGGCTGGTCGCCGAACCGCGACCGGCTCGGCCTGAGCGTCGATCCGCTGACCTGGACCGCCACGGGCGACTTCCTCGCCGCGCTGGGCGGCTCCGACTGGGACAACGCCGCTCCGGCGGGCGCGATGGCGGCCCAGGGCGACGGCATCTACCAGCTCGAATTCACCGGGATTCCGCCCGCCACCTACCACTGGAAGGCCGTCAAGACCGGCACCTGGGATTCGATCAGTTGGGATGGCCGAAGCGTCTACACTGCGAACATGGAGTTCACGACGGCCACCGCGACGGACACGGTGAAGCTCTGGGTCAACGCGCTGGCCGGCGATGTGAAGGTGGACATCCTGCCCGGCGTCACGGTCTGCATCGGCGACCTGAACTGCGACGGGATGATCGACTTCGGCGACATCAACCCGTTTGTGTTGTATCTGTCCAGCCTGGCCAACTGGCAGAATGCGTTTCCCGGCTGTAACCCCGAGAACGGTGACATCAATTGCGACGGGATTTTTGGCGAGGGTTCGTTCGGCGACATCAACCCGTTCGTGGCACTCATGACCCAGTGCGGCAGCGGCTGCACTTGCCCGGGTCCGGTCTCGTGCCCATGACGGCGGCTCATCGCCGATAGCGAAGGAAGCTGACGGCGGCCCGCCTGGCCCGGCACTTTCCGACCGCCGCAGCCGCAGACAAGACGGCACAGATCCACTATACATTTGCACTCGCCGACGGCGGCGCGCACCGCAGCGCCCTCGTCGTCCTTGGAGTTCCTGTGTCGCCGCCAGAAGTATTCCACACTCCCGACTGGGCCAAGCACGCGGTCTGGTATCAGATCATGCTCGACCGCTTCCGCAACGGAGACCCGGCCAACGACCCCGACCCGGTCCGGCCCTGGACCAGCGAGTGGTTCTCGCCCTCGCCCTGGGAGGGCCGCGATGGGCAGACCTTCTACCAGGAATATGTATTCCACCGCTTCTACGGCGGCGATATCGACGGGCTCCAGAAGAAGCTGCCGTATCTGAAGAAGCTGGGCGTCAATGCCCTCTACCTGCTGCCGGTCTTCAAGGCCCAGACCAACCACAAGTACAACACGACCAACTACGTCCACGTCGACGACCACTTCGGGACCAAGGGCGACTACGACGCGATAGCCGCCCGCGAAGACCTGACCGACCCCGCCACCTGGCAATGGACCGAATCCGACCGGCGGTTCCTGAAGTTCCTCCGCGCGGCCCACCAGCAGGGCTTCAAGGTCATCATCGACGGCGTGTTCAACCATGTCGGCACCGCCCATCCGGCGTTTCAGGACGTCGTCAAGAACGGCCGGAAATCCAAGTACGCCGACTGGTTCAATATCACCTCCTGGAAGCCGTTTAAGTACGAGGGTTGGGCCGGGTTCAAAGAGCTGCCGGTGTTCAAGAAGAGCACGGACGGCCTGGCGAGCGAGGCCGCCAAGAAGCACATCTTCGACGTCACCCGCCGCTGGATGGACCCCGACGGCGACGGCGATCCGCGCGACGGCATCGACGGCTGGCGGCTCGACGTGCCCAACGAGATTCCAGCCCCGTTCTGGGTCCCGTGGCGGCAGCTCGTCAAGTCGCTCAACCCGGAGGCATACATCAGCGGCGAGATCTGGGAGCGGGCCGACGCCTGGCTCGACGGCAGGCATTTCGACGCGGTGATGAACTACGAATTTGCCCGGCCGACCGTGGCCTGGATCTTCAACCGCAAGCACAAGATTACGCCGAGCGAGATCGACCGCCGGCTGCGCACGCTGCGGCTGGCGTATCCGCGCGAGGCTACACTCGTCCTGCAAAACCTGCTGGACAGCCACGACACCGACCGGGCCGCCTCGATGGCCCTGAATCCGGACCGGCCCTACAACGAAGGCAACCGTCCGCAGCTCGAGGGCGTGAAGTACGACAACCACAAGCCGGGGCCCGCCGAGTACGCCCGGGTCCGCCTCGCTGCGCTGCTCCAGATGACCTACGTCGGTGCCCCGATGATCTGGTACGGGGACGAGGCCGGCCTGTGGGGCGCTGCCGACCCCACCGGCCGCAAGCCGATGCTGTGGGAAGACCTCGAGCCCTACGAGAAGCCGGAAGAGAACTTCGTCATGCCGGATCAACTGGCGTACTACCAGCAGATCATCGCGCTGCGCAAGACGCATCCGGCCCTGCAAACGGGCACCGTCCAGACGCTGCTGACCGACGACGAGGGCGACGTGTGGGCGTTCCTCCGCCGCGACGATGACGAGCAGCTCGTCGTCGTGCTGAATGCCGCCGACCGGGAGCGTGAGGTCCGCGTGCCGCTGCCGCTGAATGCCCCGCGCCGCTGGACCGCCGCCTTCGGGACCGCAGGCCGGTACGCGGTCAGCGACCACAAGCTGAGCGTCCGTGTTCCGGCGCTCAGCGGCATCGTCCTCCACGCGGCGACACCGAAGTGAGGTAGCGTCGCCCCCCCGTGGGCGACGTAGAAAAGCGGTGACTCCCTGCATTCGACGTCGGCCACGGGGGGCCGACGCTACGCTTCACCCGCCCTACGTGACGCGCGGCTCGCTACCGGCTACTCTTAGCCGCCAAGATGTCACCGACGCGCCCCAACGACGAGACGCACGTCTCCCTGGCCCCCGCCCGCTCCGAAGGCACCGCGCTCTGGCTGCTGCTCGTCGTCATGGTCGTCATCATCGCCCCGCTGATCGCCTTGTCGCAGATCATCGCCTACTGGCGCACGGACGTCGTCGACGATCAGATGTTCGGCTATTACGGCTGGCGCATCCTGCACGGCGCGACCGTGTACCTCGACGTGTGGGACAACAAGCCGCCGGGCATCTACTGGATCAACGCGCTGGGCCTCCTGCTCGGCAACGACACGTATCTCGGGGTCATCGGGCTCTGTGTCGTGGCCCTCGTCATTTCGCACGTCACGTTCTTCGTGATAACCGCGTCGGTGTTCTCGCGTGGGGCCGCCGCCGTGACGACGATACTCCTTAGCTTCTTCCTGACGCACGCGTACTACACGGGGGGCACGAACCGCACCGAGACATTCCTGGTCATGTTCGAGCTCCTGGCGGTGGCCTTCTATTTCCGCGGATTTGCTCGCGACCGCTGGTGGAAGTGGTACGTCGCCGGGCTGCTCTGCGGTCTGGCCTTCCTTTTCAAACAGGTGGGGCTCGCGGCCTGGGGGTGTATGGGCCTGCACACCATCGCGCTGGTCGTGGTGCGCGAGCTGCCCTGGCGCACCGGCCTGAAGCGCTGCCTCCTGCTGCTGGCCGGCGCTGCCACGTCGGTCGGTACGGCCGCCGCGGTCCTGGCCTGGCAGGGCGCGCTGGGGGCGGCGTATTTCGCCGTCTTCGAATTCAACCGGGCGTACTTCGCCACCCGCGCCAGCCGCTTCCCGTACAACCTCGCCACCTGGTCCCTGTTGCGGGACCATGTCAAGCCGATTCTGCTCTTGCCGCTCCTGATGGCCGCCGCGGCGGCGATCCACGCGTTCTTGTGGTGGCTCCGCCCGAAGTACCGGCCGCCGGAGATCGAACAGACCCTCCGCGCGCAGCGGCCCGTCTGCCCGCTGCACGTGTTCCTGTTCGGCACCTGGTTCCTGGCGGCGCTGTACGGCGCGATGGTGAGCCCCCACGGCTTTCGCCACTACCTCGTGCCCACCATCCCGCCGCTGATGCTGCTGGCGGGCTACCTGGTCAACGTGCTCCGCGCGGAAGCGCGGCTATTGCGGCGGCTGCAGCAGCGCGCCTGGGTGACGGCGGCGTTCGTGATTATGGCCTACTTCTCCTGGGAGGCCCTCGTCCGCCAGTTCGAGGAGGTGTCGAAGGTCGTTGTCTTCCGCATCGAGCAGCACGAGCCCGCCGAGTGGGAAACTGTGGGCGACGCCGTGGCCGGGTGGACCCGGCCGACCGACCGCATCCAGTGTTTTGGCTATATGCCGGGCGTGTATCTCCGGGCCCGGCGACTCAACGCGACGCGTTTCACGACGACGGAGAAGGTCGGGCAAGTGCGGGCCGAAGCCCGCTTCGTCGTGGACGAGATGGAAGCGAAGCTGCGGGCCGATCCGCCGGCGGTCCTGGTTCTGTCCGCCGGCGACTACTTGTGGATGAAGAACGGCGACCGCCTCGGCCAGCCCTCCGCGTTCACCCTGGCCCCGTGGATCGACCAGCACTATCGGCTCGTCCAGGAAATCCCCAAGTTCGGCAACATCTACATCTTCAAGCGCACAGACCTCTTGCCAACGCCTGAATCCCAAGCGGCCAGCAAAGCTGGAGCTTTGCCCTCCGGGGCTGGGCGATGAACGTCATCGCCCACGGCGTCGACCTCGTTCACGGCCCGCGTATCGCACGGATCTGGCAGGCGCACGGGGAGCGTTTCCTGGCGCGCGTTTACACCGCGCAGGAGCAGGCTTACTGCCTGGACTGCAAAGACCCCGTGGTCCGGCTCAGCGGGCGTTTCGCCGCCAAGGAAGCCGTCATGAAGATGCTCGGCACCGGCTGGCGCGGCGGGGTCGAATGGACGGACATCGAAATCTTGCCGGACCCGCTCGGCAAACCGCTGCTCGCATTGCACGGCGCAACCGCGAAGCTCGCGGCGACCCTCGGCGTCACGCACGTCCTGGTGTCCATCTCCCACGCCGGCGAGTACGCGATCGCGTCCGTGATCGGCATCGGCGCTCCGACCACGTAGCGGCCGGGCTCTGTCCCGGCCGTCGAACGGACGTCCGTCTCCGCCGGCCGACCCGGAGGTCGGCCGCTACTTGGGCCACACGCCGGTGAAGACCTCGGCCGCGGGACCGGTCATGTGGACATGGTTCGTGGCCTCGTCCCAGTCCAGCCTCAGCGCGCCGCCCGGCAGTTCCGCCGTGATCTGGCGCTCGGTCAAGCCGGCGAGCACGCCGGCGACGCAGACCGCGGATGCACCGGTGCCGCAGGCCAGCGTCGCACCTGCGCCGCGCTCCCAGGTGATCATGCGGACGAGTTGCGGCGACAGGATTTGCGCGAAATGTACATTGATGCGCTCGGGAAACAGCGGATGCCGCTCGATCTGAGGCCCCCAGTCCGCCAGCGGCACGGCGCTCAGGTCAGGCACGAAGAACACCGCATGCGGATTACCCAGCGAGACGCAGGTCATAGACAGCGTAGTGCCTTTCAACACGAGCGGGTGTGCCACGACCCGTTGGGCGGCGATTGACACCGGAATGCGCCGTGGATCGAGAACCGGCTCCCCCATGTCCACCCGGACTTCGCTGACGTGCTGGTCTGGGCCCAGCAACAGGTCGAGCGCGAGCACCCCGGCGTCGGTCTGCACGCGCAGCGGGTTAGCCCGCGCCAGCCCGCGCTCGTAGGCGAGCTTGGCCAGACAGCGAATGCCGTTGCCGCACATCTGCGCCCGCGAGCCGTCGGCGTTGTACATGACCATGCGCACGTGCGCGCCGGGATCGTCCGGCGGCGCAACGAGAATCAGTCCGTCACTCCCAACGCCCCGATGCCGGTCGCTGATCGCGCGCGCCAGCGCCGGCGGGTCGTCTACATGCTGATCAAACAGGCTGATGTAGACGTAGTCGTTGCCGAGGCCGTGCATTTTTGTGAATCGAAGGGGCATCGCCTGAAGGCCTCGCCCTCCTACGGCCGGGACGGAGCCCGGCCGCTACTTTTGTGCTGGTGCGAGAATCCCTTCTCGCACCCATCCGGGCCGGACTCCCTTCCGGCAGCCGCCGGCCGGGACGGAGCCCGGCCGCTACCTGCCGCGGTGCTGCTGCAGCCAATTCTCCAACGCGGAACGCCGGAAAGTATACGTCCCCGGCCGCGCAAAGCCCTTTCTTGCCAGCGACGAGCTCGCCTCAATGACCAGCGGGACCAGCTCGTCGCCGTGGCCGGTACCGAAGTAACCTTCCGGCCGCACGCGCGGACCGAGCAGCGCCGGCGTGACCGCCGCGGGCGGCAGCCGCGTGCGAACCAGGTCCGCGAAGTTCTCTTGCGCGAAGCTGCTGGATAGGTCGAGCAGCACCGTGGGGCCGCCCTCCGGATTCAGCACGCGCAGCCCGCTTTGCTCGAGCGCGTTAAACGCCACCGCGAAGTCGCCCTGGCCGAGAATGTCGGGAATCGCCACGTTCCGCAGGAACTGGGCCTCGTCCGCCCAGCGGCGCATCGCCTGGGTCACCACCTCGCGCGGCAGCACGGTGCGGTGCTCGCCGGTCAGCTTGCTGAACGCATCCACGAGGCCCTGATCGAGCAGGAAGATCTCGAAGCGGTCGGTGCCGCGCTCATAGAACAGGCCGAAGTCCCACGTGCCGCGCTTGGACAGCGTCGCCACCGGGCTGTCCACGGTGAAATCGCTCTTGAGCCCACCCTCCGCCACCCCGGCCCGCATCCGGCCGTACCCCACCCCGATCCGGACCCGCTTGGTGTCGGCCGTTCGGTACGCCTCGCTCAGGATCGTCCGGCTGACCGGCTCGATCACCACGGCCGTGTAGGTGTCATCGTCGCCAATCTGGAGCTTGGTCGACGAGCGGACGCCGGTGAGGATCACCGTCTGCTCCGGGTACTCCTCGTCAACCTGGCACGGCTTCCAGTCCGTGGATTCCAGCGGGGCATGTTTCACGTCGCCGCGCACTTCCAGCACGCGCGCGGTGATCGGCGTGCGCTCGCTGGGCTGCGTGACGGGCTGCGAGGTCTCGGCCGGTTGGCCCAGCGCACCCCCGGCTGTCCACGTGACCAGCGTCATCAGGACAGGTACGGGAAACCGGGAACGAAGCATGTGCGTGCCTCCAGATGGGCCAGCCAGTCGACCACTCCCCGAACCGGGACCTTTGCACAGTATTCCCCCCAACCGCAGCGGTCAACCGCCCAGCCAATACCGCAGCGGATCGGCGTACGGCCCCGTCGCCCGCAGCACCGGCCAGACGCACGGCGCGAAGACGATGTACGCGATGTGCGCGCCGGTCACGAGGTCGTAGCCCACCGACCCGCGCGGCCGACGCCAGAGCTGGAGCTTGCCGAGCAGGCCGGGTACTGGGCCGCGCGGCGGAAGCGGCCGCCCGGCATCGGTGGCCTGCAAGACCGCATAAGCGTACGTCATCCGCCGCCAGACGGTGAAAAAGCCCGACACGGCCATTTGCCAGAGCACCGCCGGCACGTGTCCGACGGTGCAGCCGATGAGGACGGCCGCGAAGCGCTCCCCGCGCAGCCAGTAGCCCACCGAGCAGTCTGCGATGACGTTCTCCGCGCGGGCCTTGATGTAGCTGATCAAAACGCCGTTGCACAGGGCGATCACCGCGAGCACCTGGTACGTGAGGTTCGGCGTGGCCCGCGTCGCGAAATGGAGGAAGCAGCCGAGGTAAATCGCGATGTCGCTGAAGCGGTCGATCGAGGAGTCCAGGATGGCCCCCGCGCGCGTGCCGCGGCGGCCAACGCGGGCGACCGCCCCGTCCAGCATGTCGCACGCGCCCGCCAGGATCAGCAGCAGTGCGGCCAGGAGCGGCCACCAGCCGGCGGGATCGCCCGCGGGATTGAAGTACGGCGCGGCCTGCGAAGCGCCCTTCCCCAGGCAGTAACCCGCGGCACACGTGAATACAAAGCCGAGGAGCGTGATCCGGTTGGGCGTCGCCCCGAGCGCGAGGAGCCATCGCGCCAGGGCGTCGCGCGCCGCCGCCACGGCCGAGCCGACCGATTTGCTCGCCCCGGCCGGTTCGCCCGATTCCACGAGCGCGCGAAAGTCCTTGCTGACGTTATCCGGCATGTTGGGCTGGAACTACGCCGACGGCGCCGGTTCGCCTGGCGGAGCCTCGGTCGGCGGCGGCGGTGGCGCCGGAGCCTCACCGGCCGGCGGCTCAGCCGCGCCCGCGGCGGGCAGCGGCGGCTCTTCGCCCGGCTCCTCGTAATAAACCTCGTCGTAGTCCGTCGCGTCCACATCCCGCCGCAGCAGGAAGTACATCTGCGTACTGCCGCAGAAGAAGTAGCTGACCACAAAGGCGCACAGCAGGCCGATGCACAGATAGACCCACAGGGCGAGCAGCCAGGCCCCGAATTTCTCGGTGCTGTCGAGCGGCCCGTTGCAGAACGTGCCCCAAAAGCGGGCCTCCCCGGTCGCCGGCAACAGCGTCAAATCCGCCCAGGCCGGCATGCTCCACATCGCGCTCAGCTTGCCCACGCTCAGCTCGGAGCTGCCGATCAGGTTCATGCCCAGCCCGGTGAACTTGTGGGCCAGCTTGAGCACGACGACCGCCACCACGCGGAGCAGCACGAACGAGACCCCACCATACAGCAGCAGCACGAACGAGTAGAACCCGACGTGCCAGATGCGGCTGCCAACATAGCTGTAGGCGCGGGACAGGGCGTCGAAGCCGTCCGACCCCTCCACCGCAATGGTCGGCCACATCAGATGAAACCCGACCAGGGTCGCCAACACCAGAAGGGCGGCGGCGAAACCGCCCAGCAGCGCCAGCGGATAAAACACGCCCGTAAACAGCTCGCCCACATAGCCGATCGCACCGATCAAGCCACCGAGGAACATCACCAGGGCGATCGCGACTACCCCTGCGATCGGCAGCAGCGGGGCCAACACGAACCCGCCGTACCGCTGGCACACGAACTTCATCGCCTCCCTCGTCGAGATGCTCTCGTCGCGCGTGGACTGCACCGCTGCGCTGCGGCAGATCGCACCGCCAAAGAACGCGAAAACCAAGAGGTTGAACACGCCGAAGAACAGCGCGTACCACGGCCGCTGGTTGAGGAGCCAGCAGAAACCGCGGACGGCGGACTCGATGCTGCCGCACATGGCCGGCTCTGGATCGAACGCACGGTCCTGAAAGCCCCATCGTCCGCTGCACACCCCCTGGATCGCCGCCGCGAAGCAATGCATCTCGTAGTTGAGCAGGCTGATGAACGGCCCGCGCGGCTTGAGTGCCTCGTATTCGCGCCACTGCGCCTGGCGGGCCGTGGCTTCCGTCAGCGCGGCCTGATTCTTAGCCTTGTTAGCGGGATCAACGGCCACCAGCAGCTCGATCGCCTTCTGTCCGGAGACGGCGGCGGCCTCTCCGGTGGGCGCGGTGCCCGACAGCATCTGCCGCACCGTGTCCGCCCCCTCGTTGAGCTGCTGGCGCTTCTCGGATCGTTCGGCCGCGGTGAGGCTCTTCTCGCCGTCGAGGTCGGCCGACCCGGTCTCCAGCAGCTTGCCTACGAGCTGCTTCAGCTCACGGACCTGCCTTTCGAAGTCGGCGTCGATCACTATCGACCGCAGCCACTTGTCGCCCAGCGCGCGGCGCGCCTCCTCCGGCGTCGCCGCCTTGTGGGCCTGGAGCAATGCCAGCGTTCCCGCGCGCTCGGCGGCGCCGCGCGCCTCGCGTAGCCACGTGCGAAGCTCGGCGTGCCTGCCCTGCGCGTAGACCTGAATCTCGGTCTGCCAGCCGCCCGCCTGTCGCATCACGACGACCCCGTTGCGCGTTCCCCAGATCCCGTCCAGGAAACAGCCGCCCACCACGTAGCACAGCACCACGCACGCCAGCGCCAGCAGCAGCCGATGAATCCCGAGCGCCAGGCGGAGCGTCTTGAACAACCGGACGAAAGGAAACGCCTGCGACCATGCGATGCTACGAAGTTCGGACCCGTTCTCGGCCATGTCCGTCTCCACTTTCATGGGCACCTGACTCCCACGGTACCCCTGTCAACCGCGCCTTTACGAACCCGACCGGACCGACCGGCCGCGCTTGCTATGCGCCCGCCATTATAGGACGCCGCGGGCCGTCAACAACCCACGCCGCCAGTGCACACCCAGGGCCAGCACTACACCGGCGACTGCTACAATCGTGCCAATGTGGCCGGTGCCCTCCCCGCCGCCCAAAGCCAGATCGTACGCCACCGCACCGGGGAGGATGCCGCCGACGTACGCGTTCCAAGGCCAGGTCAGGCGCGCCGCTTTCTGCGCTCGCCCGGCGCACAGGGCCAAGGCCAAGGCCGCGGCGACCAGCAGAACGCAGGGCCGCAGCACGAGCCCGAACGTTTCGGCCAGGTGCCCGAGCGGGACGAGTGCGGCCACCAGGACAAGACAGGCCGCCAGGGCGGCGATGGCCGACTGCTGCGCCGCCGCGTCGCGTGCGAGCAGCCGCCAGTGTGCCAGCAGGAACAGGAAGGCGAGCAAAGTCGACCACCGGCCGGGCGGGACGGCCTCGTCGGCGCTCAGTATCCACATCGCCGCCAAGACAACCTCCCCGCCCACAGCGGCGTAGCTCAGGTGTCGCGCCGCCGGAATGAGCCGTCCGGCCGTGGTCCAGGGCTTGCCCCCGTTAAGTTGCTGGTACCAGAAGCCCGCCAGCCAGGCCAGGTAGGCGCCGGCGACGGCCCAGCCGAGCAATCGACACGCCGGTGAGGCCGGCAGCCACGCCGGACTCGCCGTGACGATGCCTTCGGCCACGAGCGCCAGCCCCAGCTCGCCGACCGCGTTAGACCGCCAGCGATGTCCCACGACCAGGGCGGCAAACGCCGCCAGCACGACGGCCAGTGGCGTCCACGCTGCGTCCGCGAGCAACACGCCGCCGATGCCCACGATCACGCACACGGCGACGAGCGTGCCAAAGAAGCGCCGGAAGCCCGGTGGCGGCTCGGTCAGACGTTCCGGCCTGGTCGCCCAGATACGCACACGTCGCCGCCAATCGACGAGGACGGCCGTCAGGACCATCAATAGGCTGGCTGCCCCGACCAGCAGCAGACCGACCGAAAGGGGCACGCGCCACCCCTCGACCAGCTCGCGGGGCATAGCCAGCCAAAGCAGGAGCACCAGAACCGCTACCATGCCGTAGTGGCTGAGCACGCCGCGCCGCCAGATGTACAGCCCGCCGGCTACGGCCAGGAGCAGGAAAAGAAGCAGGACTAACCCCGGCGCCAGGATTCCGACCGCGTGGTGCGCCGCGAAGAGGACGGCCATTGCGAGCAGCCCGCTGACCGCCGCCGCGTGCACCGCCAGGCTCCGGCGCACGGCACGACGGCGCGCAAGCTCTTCGTCCGGCGGCGGGACCGCGTCGCGCTCCACCCAGACGGCCACGATGAACCAGACGACCGTCAGGCTGACCAGGCTGGCACCCTGCTGAAAGGTGGCCGCGGCCGAACGCCCCCACGTGCTGAAGTTGAGCAAGAGCAGCCCGCTGAGCCCGGCAACGAACAGCCCCTCGGGGATGCCGAGCGGTAACCGCCGCCGACCGAGCAACGACAACCCTAGGGCGACGGCGGTCACCAGCCAGGCCCCGAGTACGTCCGTACCGGCGCCGTCCGCATCCGCAGCCGCCAGAAGCGCCCATCCCGCGGGCATACTGCACGGTCCTCACACGAAACGGTCTGCCCAACTCGCAGCCGGCATGATATAAACAATCTGCGGGGAGTGGCAGCCGGCGGAGCGGCATGGCCCAACGCCGTTCAGACAACGTGGCCTTTCGGCGGTTCCTGCGCCGTGTCTGGCGCGAGGACGTTACGCCGCTGCTGCGCGACCGGCGGGCGGCGCAGCGTAAGCAGGCGGCGCGCACGGCCGGCAAGTTCGCGGCCGCGACCGGCCTCTTTGTGGACAGCGTCCTGGGCCTGAAGGGCAAGCCGTTTGCGCGGTTCATGACCGTGATGGGCAGCAGCCTCGGCGCGCTTTTGCCGGACGTGTGGGATTGGGAGTGGCTGGGCGCGTCCGCCGCTCCGGCTGAACGCGAGGTCGTCGCGGAGCAGGTCCAGCGTCGGGCGGGCGAACTCCCGGAGACCGACGCGCTGGAGTTGTTCGGGCTGCCGGCGACGGCGACGCGCGCAACGCTCAAGCACGCCTGGCGAGAGTTGCTGCAGCGCTGGCACCCGGACAAGGCCCGCGGCGAAGCGACCCGCGCCGAGTATCAGGTGCGGTTCCTGGCGTACAAGACCGCGTACGAGCGGCTGTGCCGGGCGTACGATGAGGGCCGCTTGCCGCTGTAGCGTCGGCCCCCCGTGGCCGACGTAGAAATGCGCAGGGCAGGTCGAGTCCGCCGCGGCGGACGAGACCTGCCGTATCGCCAAGCGAGAGGAAATCGAAATGAGCCCCGAGCAACGGATGGTGCAAGAGTTTCACGCCAAGTACGACCTGCCCCACGCGACCACGCCGGTCATGCCCGGCGTGAAAGACCGCCTGCGCCGCGCGCGGCTGATCATCACGGAGGCGGCGGAGTTTCTCGAGGCCGCCGACAAAGGCGACTTTGTCGAAATGATCGACGCGTTGGCGGACATCCTGGTCGTGACCTACGGGACCGCGATCGAGATGGGCGTCGATTTGGGACCGGTCTTTGCCGAGGTGCACCGCTCGAACATGTCCAAGAACGGCGGCCTCGACGCGGGGGGCAAGGTGCTCAAAGGTCCGGCGTTTTCACCGCCGAACATCGTCCACGAGCTTGAGAAACAGGGTTACCAGATGGCGTAGCGCTTGGGGCTTGGTGCCACTGCTCTTGAGCAGTGCCAGAGTCACTTTCCCCTCCGTGCTGGTGCGAGAATCCCTTCTCGCACCCAGTCGGGCCGGAATCCATTCCGGCAGGCGCCGGCCGGTACGGAGCCCGGCCGCTACTTCTTGAGCTTTGTCTTCAGCACCGTCAGAAGCTGCTGGTTGTTGATCGGCTTCTGGAACACGCCCGCGAGGCCGAGCTCGGCGTAGTCGATCGTCACGTTCAAATTGTCGCCGACCGAGCTGAGCATGTAGACCGGCCTGGTGTTGCCCGCCGCCTTGAGCTCCTTCACCAGGGCGGTGCCCGCGTCGACCTCTTCCATCATCAGGTCGATGATGATCAGGTCGGGATTGGATTCCTTGTACTTCCGCAGGCCGAGCTCGGCGCTGCGCGCCTCGACCATCGCGTAGCCGTTCTTCTCCAGGACGAGGCGCAACGCGTCCAGCAGGTCCTGATCGTCATCGACGCACAGAATGACAGGCTTTCCGTCTTGCATCAGTCGTCCCCGAAAGACGCCGCCGCGGCGGGTAATCCCGGCGCGCCGGGACCGGCCAGGGCGGCACCTTCGCTAAAGGTGCCTTCACGTAACAGGGGCTTGATGAACTCCAGCGCCGCGGCAAGGTTGGTCCGGGCCTGCGCGGAGAGCCCTTCACCGAACTCGTTGAACGCGTAACCCCGAATGCCCAGCAGATAGCCCGGCGGCGCGGCGCCGAACAGGTCGTGCGCCAAGTCGAGCACCGCCTGCGGCGAGACACTGTGTGAGCTGAACGACAGCCCACGGCCGGTACAGAGCCCGGCCGCTACATTCCCTGTGGGACCGGTTTTCAACCGGTCCTCGAGCCGTCGAAACGAGAATGGCGCTGGCTCGCGGCAGTCCGCATCGGCGAACACGACGACGTCGTGCGCCGCGACCGCTGCCGCGTCCTCGACCGTGAGCTGGTAGTCCACGTCGATCGTCACGCCGGGCAGATGCAGCTCCTCCAGCGCTGCCGCCAGCGCCGGCCCCAAGCCGTCATCCCGGCGGCCGGGGTTGCCGTAGGCGAGGATCAGAATCTTCGGCATCGGCAGCATCGCGTATCTCGTGCCACTGCTCTAGAGCAGTGCCACACCTAGTCACAGCCCTTCGCGCGGCGATCGATCAGATGGCCCTCACAGTCGACCAATTCCACAACGAGCGGCATCTGCCCGAGGGCGTGCGTCGCACACGACAGGCACGGATCGTACGCGCGGATCGCGACCTCAATATGGTTCAGCAGGCCCTCGGTGATCTTCTGGCCGTTCAGATGGTCCCGCGCCACCTTTGCCACGGCCCGGTTCATCGGCTCATTGTTGTTCGTGGTGGACACGATCAGGTTCGCCATGACGACCTGGTCGTCCTTGTTGACTTTGTAGTGATGGAAGAGCGTGCCGCGCGGGGCCTCGATCACGCCGACGGCCTCTTCGCGCCGCGGGCCGCGCACCACCAGGTCGTTGCCTTGGAGGTCCTTGTCGTGCAGCAATTCCTTGATCTTCTCAATCGCGTGCAGCAGCTCGATCATCCGCGACCAGTGATACGCCATCGAGATGTTGCAGGTCTTGTTGCCGGTCTTCTCGCGGAACTCCTTGAGGGCCGCGTTCGCTTCCGGCGTGTCGATGAAGTCCGCCGTGTTCATCCGGGCCAGCGGGCCAACGCGGTACCAGCCCTTTTCCGGCCCGAGCGACTTGATGAACGGGAACTTCATGTACGACCACGAACGGACCTCTTCGGCGATGTACTCGTAATACTTGTGGTAGTCGACGTGATCGAAGATCTTCTTGCCGTCCGCCGTGATCGCCCGCAGGCCACCGTGGTAGAGGTCCAGCGCCCCGTCGGCGCGGATGAGCGACAGATGATTGGAGTCGAACGAGCCGAACGGGGCCAGCTTATCCAAGTGCCGCAGGGTGTGGTCACAGGCGATCTTCAACGCGCTGCGCGCCCAGGTGACCATCTGCTCGAGGTCCTTGAGCAGCTCGTCGCGCTCGGCGATGGACAGGTTTTTGTTGATCCCGCCGGGAATTGCCCCGGTCCCGTGGATCTTCTTGCCCGCAGTGCGCTTGATGATCTCCTGCCCGTACTTCCGCATCATCACGCCCTGCACCGCCAGGTGGGGGTACTTGGCCGCCACGCCGATGACGTTGCGGATGGCCGGGTCGGCGTCGAAGCCGAACAGCAGGTCGGGCGAGGCCAGGTGGAAGAAGTGCAGCGCGTGCGACTGGAAAAACTGCCCGTAGTGCATGAGCCGCCGCATCTTCTCTGCGGTCGGCGTGAGCTTTTCGCCGCCGACGATGCGGTCCATGGCCTTGGCGGCGGCCAGGTGGTGGCTGACGGGGCAGATGCCGCACAGGCGCTGGACCAGTACGGGGACTTCCCAGAAAGGCCGGCCCTGGATGAAGCGCTCGAACCCGCGGAACTCGACGATGTGCAGGCGCGTCTGCTGCACCTGGTTCTTTTCGTCGAGCAGGATGGTGACCTTGCCGTGCCCCTCGACCCGGGTCACGGGCTCGATCACGACGCGCTTGAAGCCATTGGTCTTGCTAGCTACCACGGCGAACCTCCGGGGAATCCGAATACAGAATACAGAATAGCGAATACAGCGCCTCGCGAGGGGCGCCAGCACACATAGGCCAATTGACTTCGCTATTCCTCATGATCAATCGTACTTGACCAGTTCATACGGCAACTGCACCGGCTTGTCGCTCAACAGGGCGACCAGCGCCTCCCACAGCGTGTCCGCCGGCGGCGGGCAGCCGGGCAGGTGGTAATCAATCTTCACCACCTCGTGGCACGGGTACACGCGGTTGAGCAGCAGCGGCAACTCCGGATCGTTCGGGATCTGGCCGCTCGGGTTGTGCACGGTCGGCCCTTTGAGGTAGGCTTCCTCGTAGCACTCCTTGAGCGGGATGTTGTTCCGCAGCGCCGGGATGCCGCCCATGGTGGCGCAGTCCCCCACCGAGATCAGGATGTCGCAGTGGGCGCGGAAGTCGCGCAGCACCTTGACGTTCTCCTCGTTGCAGCAGCCCCCTTCGATGAGGCCGACCGCGCAGCGCCCGGTGAACTGCTTGAGGTCGTCGACCGGGGACTTGTCGAACTGGACCAGCTCGAGCAGCTTCAGGATCCGGTCGTCAATGTCGAGCAGCGACATGTGGCAACCGAAACAACCGGCCAGTGAAGTGGTCGCAACCTTGGGTTTTGCCATAGTGCACTTCCTTCGAAAACACATAATACAGAATAAGGAATACAGAGACACAGTGCGGGCGGTCTGTATTCTCTATTCTCTATTCTCTATTTCCGACCCGATCGGCTTATGGTCATACAGCCGCTGCCCGATCGGGACTGCATAGCCGACGCGCTTCTTCACGATCGCGCCGACCGGACACGCCTCGGCGGCCTTGTCCCGCACGTCCAGGTTCGTGTCGGCCAGCCGCACTTCGGCGTTGACCGCCACGCGCTTGTGCGGGCCGCGGCCGACGAAGTCGAACACGTGCTTGCCGTCCACGTCGCGTGATGAGCGGACGCAGCGCGCACACAGGATGCAGCGGTTACGGTCGATGAACACGTCCGGATGCGACATGTCGATGTCGCGCTGCGGGAACAGATACGGATATTTCGGCGCCGCGATGCCCAGCCGGTACGCCAGCCCCTGCAGCTCGCAGTTGCCGCTCTTCTCGCAAAACATACAGAAGTGGTTGCCCTCGACGAACAACATCTCGACCATGTTCCGCCGCAGGGCATTCACCTCGTCGGTGTTGTTCTCGACCACCGCGCCGGGGGCCACGGGCTGCGTGCAGGCCGACTGCGGCCGGCCGTTGATGAGTACCGTGCACACGCGGCAACTGCCGTATGGCACGAGCCCCTTCATGTAGCACAGGCGGGGGATGTACACGCCGGCCTGCTGGGCAGCCTCCAGGATGGTCTGCCCCGGCTGCGCCTGGATTTCCTTGCCGTCGATGGTGAATTCAACCGTGGAACTCATGTCGTTTCCTCATTTCGCCGGACACGCCCTGGGCCACTGCTCTAGAGTAGTGGCACAACGCCCGGCCGCTACACGTGCGCGTGCTCCGACTTCCGCCCGATGATCGCCTCCGCGTCGCCGACCGCGGCCAGCAGGTCAAACGCCGGCTGGAGCCCGTCGGTCCGCTTTTTCACCAGCGCGTTGTACGTCGCGCGGAAATTCTTGAGCGTCGTGAGCACCGGATTGGCCGAGGTCTGCCCCAGGCCGCACCGGCTCATGATCTTGACGGTCTCTCCGAGGCCCTCGAGGTACTCCAAATCGGCCGGCTCGCCCCGGCCGGCGATGATCTTCTCCAGCCGCTCTTTGAGCAGCACGTTGCCGACCCGGCACGGCGTGCAGTAGCCGCAGCTCTCTTCGACGAAGAAGTCCATGAATTGGCCGGCCACTTCCAGCACGTTGCGGTCCGGTCCGAACACCATCAGCGCGCCGCCGGTGGCCAGATCGTCGAAGCAGATCGTGCGGCCGAATTCCTCCCGGGCGATCATCTGCCCGCTGGCGCCGCCGATCTGCACGGCGATCGCGTCTTCGCCGCCCGCCAGCTTGAGCACCTCGCTGAGTTTGATGCCGAACGGCACTTCGAAGACGCCCGGACTCTTGCAGTCGCCAGAGATGCTGAGCAGCTTCGTGCCGGTGCTGCCGGGCGAGCCGTGTTCGGAGAAGGTGGCCGGACCTTCCTCGAGAATCTTGGTCACGCAGGCCAGCGTCTCGACGTTGTTGACCACGGTCGGGAAGTCGAGATAGCCCTTCTGAGCCGGGAACGGCGGGCGGGTCTTCGGGTCGCCGCGCAGCCCCTCCGCCGAACTGAGCAGCGCCGTTTCCTCGCCGCACACGTACGCCCCGGCGCCCATCTGAATGCGAATGTCGAAGTTGAAGCCCAGCTTACCGCAGATGTTCTTGCCGAGCAGGTTGTCCTCCCGCCGCTTTTGGAGGGCATGCTCCAGATACCGCCGCAGGTACGCATACTCCGCGCGCAGATACAGAATGCCCTCTTCGGCCCCGACGGCGTACCCGGCGATGGTCATGCCGGCGAACACGCGGTCCGGCAGCTCGGTCAGGATCACGCGGTCCTTGAAGGTCCCCGGCTCGCCCTCGTCGGCGTTGCAGACGATGTACTTGCGGTCGCCCGGCGCCGCCCGCGTGAACTCCCACTTCATCCCGGCCGGGAAGCCCGCCCCGCCGCGGCCGCGCAGCCGTGAAGTCTTGACCGCCCGGATCACTTCGGCCGGCGTGATGGCCAGCGTTTTGCGGACCGCCTCGCCGCGGTTGGTCGGCGTGAAAATCACTGGCCCTTTGAGGCGAATGTTGTTCATGACCATGGCATGGACCAGCTCGTGGGCGTTGTTGCCGTCGCCCAGGCGATGCACGAGCTTGTTGGGGTCCATGTGCTTCCTGAGGTCCCGCACAATCCGCCGGGCGGCATCGGTCGAAAGCTCCGTGACCGGCACGTCGTTCACCAGCGCCGCCGGCGCCTGGTCGCACAAGCCGATGCAGGCCGTGTACTCCAGCGAGAGCCTGCCGTCCGGCGTGGTTTGCCCGACCTTGATGCCGAGCTCATCCTCGAAGGCCCGCGCCACTTCCTGCGCGCCGGCCATCTGGTCGATGATGTCGTTGCACAGCCGGATGACCACCTGGCCCTTGGGCTGCTTGGCGAGGAAGGAATAGAAGGAGACGACGCCCTCAACCTCGACGCGGTGGACCCCGACTTCCTTGGCGATCAGGTCCATCGCCTGGCTGGAGACACACGCGAACCGCTCCTGCACCGCTCGGACAATGTCCATCATGTGCCCGCGGTCGCCGCCGCAGGCCTGACAGATGTCCCGAACTGCCGCGGCAAGATTGTCACTCATAGCATCCTCGCTGGTTCACGCAGAACCGCTGTTAAACCCGACCAACGGAGCCGGTTACCGCCCCGGGGTTCGACTCCACGGGCTGTGCCGCCCGTTCGGGCAGTCTAACTCCCGCCGGCTCGCCCGCTGCGCTGCTGCATCAGCCAGGCCAACCAGCGGTCCAGGCCCTGCCCGGTCGTGGAGGAAAGCTCGATCAGCGGAGCGCGGGTGTTAATTCGAGAAAGGTCTTCATACACCGTCTCCCGCCGGTAGTCAAGAACACCCAGCAGGTCGACCTTGGTCAGCAGGATCGCATCGGCCGGCTGGAACAACGTGGGGTACTTGGCCACCTTGTCGTCCCCTTCCGGGACGCTTATCAGGGCCACCCGGCGATGCTCGCCCAGGTCAAATGCCGCCGGACAAACCATGTTCCCGACATTCTCGATGAAGAGGAAATCAATCCCTCGAAGGTCCAAACTGTCGAGACCTTCGGCGACTTGCGTCGCGGTCAGGTGGCAGCCAGCGCCCGTGTTGATCTGCGTGACCTGCGCGGCCAGCGGGCTGAGTCGCTCGGCGTCCCGCGTGGTTTGCAGGTCCCCGACCAGTACCGCGCTGCGCGCCGCGGGCGCGAGCGCTGGGATGGTCTTCTCCAGGAGCAGGGTTTTCCCGCTCCCCGGCGCGCTCATGACGTTGATCGCCAGCACCCCGGCTGCGTCCAGCCGGCGCCGGTTCTCCCGGGCGACCGCGTCATTAGCCTTCAACACGCTTTCGACGACGTTGATCTTCATGCAAACGTTACCTTAGCACGACGCACGGGCCAGGATGTAGCGGCCGACCTCCGTGTCGGCCGTCGGAGGCGATTGACCCTTCCACGGCCGGGACGGAGCCCGGCCGCTACACCTCGCAGACTACGGACTGCAACACAATGTCGCGCCCGGCCGTGATTTCCACGTCCGCGGTCCGACACCGCGGACACAAGTAGTTGTCAATCGCGGCCTCAAACGAATCGCCGCACGACCGGCACCTGGCGGCCAGCTTTTCCTCAACGATCCTTAACCGGGCGCCAGCGGCGAGCGTCTCCGCGCTCACCGCCGCGAACGCCAGTTGCAGCGACTCCGCGACGACTTGCTGCATCACGCCGCAATGCACCTCGACTTCCACGATGCGCGTGGCGTGCCGCTGGTCGGCGATTTGCTGCAACTGCTCCATCAAAGCAGTCGCGATGGAGAACTCGTGCATTCAACGCCTCAGCATATCCGCGGCAGTTCTTCGCCGTAGGGCCGCTGCACGATCCGCCGGCCGCCCACGCGCGTGATCAACTCGACCAGTGCCGGCCGCGTATCCGTCACGCGGCCGATCACCGCGGCGTCCTTGCCCAGGAGGTGCGCGCGACAGGCGGCGAGCACGGCCGCCGCGTCTTTCCCGGCCACCACGAACACGCACTTGCCCTCGTTGGCCACGGTCAAAGGATCGAGTCCCAGCATTTCCGCCGCGTGCCGGGCGGTCGGCGACAGCGGCACGCGCGCCTCGTCGATCTCGACCGACAGGTCGCGCGTCTCGCTGATGTCGGCCAGCACGCCGGCGATCCCGCCGCGCGTGGCATCGCGCATGAACTTCACGTCGCTGCCAGTTTCGAGCACCGCGGCAATCAGGCCGTTCAACGGGGCCGCGTCGCTGCGCAGGCTCGATTCAAACTCGATTCCACTGCGGACCGACATCACGGCCAGACCGTGCTCGGCGACACGCCCGTTGACGAGGACCGCGTCGCCGGGCTCGACGCGTCCCAGGCCGAGTCGCACACCCGGCCGCAACCGTCCGACTCCGGCGGTGTTGATGAACAACTCATCCCGTGGCACAGCCGCCCCCGGCTGTGCCGCACGCCGTTCGATCACTTTTGTGTCCCCCGTCACGATCTCGACGCCGGCCTCGCGGGCCGTTGCCGCAATCGATGCGACGACGCGATCGAGCACCTCGAGCGGCAAGCCCTCTTCGAGAATCAGTCCGAGGCTCAACGCCACGGGCACGGCCCCCATGACTGACAGGTCGTTCACCGTCCCGGCCACCGCCAGCCGGCCGATGTCCCCGCCAGGGAATTCGAGCGGCGTCACGACGTACGAGTCGGTAGTGAAAACGAGGTCTCCCGTCGTCCAGGGGAGCACGGCCCCATCCGTTAGGGCGGCCAGCCGCTCATTGTGCAGCGGCGGCAGCAGGTGCGCACGGATCAACCGCCCCATCAGCTCGCCACCGCCGCCGTGGGCGATCACGATCCGATCGTGCCCGAGGGTCGCGCCCGTCGCGCTCATGCAGCCCCCTCTGACCGGCGGGACGCCGATGCTCCCCGATCACGGCTGTACTTGTACCACGCCGCGCAGGTCCCCTCACTGCTCACCATGCACGGCCCGATGGGGCTGAGCGGCGTACACTGCCGGGCGAACGCGGGACACTCGCGCGGCTCGGCCTTGCCGGTAATGACCTCGCCGCAGCGGCACAGCGGATGGTCTTCGTCCTCCCCCAACTCGATGCCGAACCGTTCAAGGGCATCGAACCGCCGATACGCGGGCGCCAACTCGAGCCCGCTGAGCGGGATCATGCCGAGCTCGCGCCACGGCGTGTCGGCGACGACGAAGACACGCTCCAACAGCCCCAGGGCCACCCGATTGCCCTCATCGCTCACAACGCCGGAATACACGTTCTCGACCGCGGCCCGGCCTTCAACGACCTGTCGGACGAGCGCGACCAGTCCCTTCATGATCTGCTCGGGCTCGAAGCCGGCTACGACCACGGGCCGCTGATGCTTGGCCGCAATCGGGCGGTACGCGTTCGCCCCAATAATCACGCTCACGTGCCCCGGGGCCAGAAAGCCGTCCAGCGGCACGTCCCCGGCGTTAAGCAACGCCTGCATCGCCGGCACGACCAGCTTGTGGCACATGAGGACGCAGAAGTTCGCGATTCCCTCGCCGTCGGCTTCCAGCACGGTCGCGGCGGTCGCCGGCGCGGTCGTCTCGAATCCGACGCCGAGAAAGACGACCGTCTGCGTTGGGTTCGAGTGCGCCAATTCGAGCGCCCCGCGCGCCGAATTCACCACCCGGATCTGGGCCCCCTCCGCCCGCAAGCGCTCCAGGCTGCCCCGCCGCCCGGGCACGCGCATCATGTCCCCATAGGTCGCCAGGATCACGCCGTCGCGGGCCGCCAACTCGATCGCGGCGTCGATGTGCCGCTGGGCGGTGACGCAGACCGGGCAGCCCGGACCGCTGACCAGTCGTACCTGCTCGGGGAGCAGCGTGCGGATTCCGCTGCGGAAGACCCCGACGGTGTGCGTCCCGCAGACCTCCATGAGCTGGATACGCCCGCCGCGCCGGCGGCTCAGTTCGTGCAATTGGCGTCCGAGCTCCGCGATCGGCGTGGTCAAGGCCCGGCTTCCTCGACCCCCTCCAGCCCGGCATCAGGCTCTTTCCCCGCGGCCAAATCGGGGAAAGCCTGCCGCAGGTAGTCCCAGGTCTCCTTCGCATCGGCCTCGTCGAGTTGCGTGATCGCGAAGCCGGCGTGGACCAGCACCCAGTCACCACGGGTGACCTCGGGCGTCAGAATCCGGCTGATCTTCAAGGTGTTGCCCTGCAAATCGACCACGGCCTCGTCGCCGTTGCATTCAATCACCTGGGCCGGCACCGCCAAACACATTAGCGAACCCTCCCCATCGGAATCACGTGGGCGTGATGCATACGTTGCGCCTCGGCTCACCCGCTTGATGTGCTGCAAGTTGCAGACCACACCGCCGCGACATTATAGAGGCGACAGCGGGGTTTGTCTGGCGTCAACCGGGAGTTCCCCGAGGGCGCCGTCGCCGCGCACCTGGACCCGAATGCGCGCGTGCGCCCGCTGTTCAGCCTCGGCCACGAGCAGACGGGCGGCGTGAGGCCCGCCCGCTAGCCCGGATTCAGTTTCCCTGTAATCCCATGAAAGGCTGTCTCCGGCCGGGCAAGATGTTGCCCGACGAGTAGGTTGGAGACCAAGGAGACAGCCATGGAAACGTTGCAGAAGGTATCACACATTGGATG